>Ga0315276_10002275_pt1 | contig 17520 bp, 21 predicted proteins | sample YL17G05_0_MG_FD_204542 | JGI IMG/M metagenome (GOLD analysis project Ga0315276, IMG submission 204542) | Sediment microbial communities from Yellowstone Lake, YNP, Wyoming, USA - YL17G05_0 | ecosystem: Environmental > Aquatic > Freshwater > Lake > Sediment | place: USA: Wyoming | collected... | reverse complement strand
AACTCCAATTACTCTCCCTTTTTCTCCAACTTTTTTTGCAGCTAAAAAAACATCAAATCCAGCACCGCTTCCTAAATCTAAAACAATATTTCCTTCTTTGATATCTCCAAGTGCAGTAGGATTGCCACAACCAAGCCCTAAATTAGCTTCTGGCACATTATTTATTTCTTCATTTGAATAACCAATGTCCTTAGAAATTTTTTCATTAGAAATTCCACACCCACAGTTACACGAACATCCCCCTTTAGCTATTTTTGTATATCCTTTCTTTACAATACTTTTTATTTCTTGTTTTGATTTTTTCATCATGATTTTTTAATTTGTTTTTTTATTTGAATTTAATAAAGCAACTAATTTGCTATGCTCTTCTAAAAAAGTTGTTTCAACAAGCTCAATTTTTTCTCCTTTGGCTTTTGCTTCTTCAACAAATTTTTCTGTTTGTTCGTAACCAAGTGCGTGCGCCCTCTTACCATCCTCATAAGTCATTGTGTAATATGGCTTGTTATCATAAACTCTTGTAAGTTCTATTTTCATTTTAAATTTACTTCGCAGGTATTGCAATTTTGTTTAATGCAGTCGATACAAACAGAATATTTCATATTTCCTAAATTATCTGAACTAGGCATAAGAGAAGAAGTCAATGTTTTTTCAAGTTCTGAAGAGCCGCATTTTGGACATTTTGGATCGCTTACTTCATTATCTTCTGTTCGGAGTGCTTTAAACTCATTTCCGCATATGCATTTATATTCATATATTGGCATTTTACTTGAATGGGCTTATTCTCCTTAATTTTTCTATAATCTTAGGCAGGACTTCTAAAACTTTGTTTATTTCTTCTTCTGTATTCTCTCTTGATAAACTTAATCTTAAAGAGCTGTTTGCCTCAAGTGGAGATAAGCCTAAAGCAAGTAGCACATGGCTTGGTTCTAATGTATGAGAACTGCATGCAGAGCCAGTTGAACTGCAAATTCCATAAGCATCTAAATAACCTCCAATTGCCTCTCCTTCTATATTATTAAACCTAACATTAATATTATTGCATAATCTATTTTCTTTAGGGCCATTTAAATTTGTGTTTGGTATTTGCAAAATTCCTGAGATGAGTTTGTCTCTTAATTTTGTCATGTGTTTTATATGCCCGTCATCAGCAAGCTTAACTGCTTTTGCAAATCCTATAATCCCTGGAATATTCTCTGTGCTGCTTCTCAAACCTTTTTCATGTCCCCCTCCATGCAGCAAAGGTTCTATCTTGACACCACTTCTAATATACAAAGCTCCAATTCCTTTTGGCCCGTGAATTTTATGAGCATTTAAGGTCACAAGGTCAAGATTTTGTTTTTTAACATTAATTTCTGTTTTTGTAAAGCTCTGGCACGCATCTGTATGAAGTAAAGTACCTTTTTCATGACAAATTTTGCCAATTTTTTCAATATCTTGTATAGCACCTATTTCATTGTTTCCATGAATAATACTAACCACTAAGGTATTTTCGTTAATCGCTTGTTTAAGTTGCTCAAGATTAATAAATCCTTGATTATCCACATCTAAATAAATTATTTTTGCGCCTTGTTTTTCTAGCCATTTGCAACTGTTCAAGATGCAATCATGCTCGATTTTTGTTGTTATAATATGCTTTTTTCCAGTTTCTTTGTTTGCAAAAAATAATCCTTTTAATGCAAAATTATTAGCTTCTGTGCCTCCTGAAGTAAAAATAATTTCGTCATCTTTCGCGTTTATTGCTTTTGCAATAACATGCCTTGCTTCTTCTAAAGCTCTTTTTGCTTCCTGCCCAACTAAATGCTGAGAGCTTGCATTTCCATATTTTTCTGAAAAATATGGAAGCATGGCTTCAACTACTTTTTCATCAACACGGGTTGTTGCAGCGTTGTCTAGATAAATTGTTTTCATTTTGTTACCTCTAATATTTTGTTTAAGATAATTGGAATCTTTTGGATTTCAGATTCAATATAATGTCCTTTATTCTTTTCAATAATTATTTCTGTGTTTAACTTCTCTTTAAATATCTCAGAATCAGATAATGGAACATAAGGGTCATCATCTGAAAAAAGAGCAACTGCTTTTTTTATTTTATCTTTAACTTTTTTGAAATTTATTGGTTTTTTTAACCAAGGCTCTGAAACCAATTTTTCTTCTTTTGTTTCAAGGTTTTTAAGATTAAACCATCCAGCAACAAAAAACACCCCCCCGATTTTAGTTTTTTTAGGAAGAGATTCTAAATATCTTATTATTGTTTGGCACCCTATAGAATGTCCTATAAAATAAGTATTCTCATCTGGTTTTTTTATTATTCTTTTCAAATAATTGACCCAGATATCAATTTTTGGATTTTCCGGGTCAGGCATTATTGGAGAAGAAAATTTAAAGCCCCTTGAAGATAACTCTTTATCTAACCATAAGAGCCATCCTTTGTCAGGCCTTCCACCCCATCCATGTATCAAATAAATTGTTTTCATCTTATTTTTTCATCTGCATCCTTTGCATTTGCTACAAATTTTGCTATGGCAATCTATTAATCTTAAGATAGGAGATATGCTCTTGCTTAAATTATAAATTCTTTTTTTACCTTCTTTTTTCACTTGAACAATATTGCATTTTCTTAATTCTTTTAAAGCATGGCTTATCTTGCTTTGTTCAACCTTTAATTCTTCAACTAACTCACCCACAGATTTTGATTTTTCATCTAAACTGGTTATTATTTTTATTCTTAAAGGACTAGAAAGTTTACTAAAAAAAATATGATATGTCTTGTAATTCATATGAAGCTATATTCATATGTATTTATAAACCTTTCGGTTTTCCCTTTCCTTCTTGTACTCAAATTTTTATTGCCTGCACAGCACACATCTCTATAGCTTCTTTCACGCAAGGAGCTTTTGATTTTTCTTTGCCTTTTTTCACAACTGCTTTCATATCTTTCATCTCAAAAACTTCTGGACAAGTAGCTTCGCAACTTCCGCATCCTATGCACTTACTTTTGTCTATAGATACCATTTTTATTCTCCTCTTTGTCTTTAATTTTAAGCACGAATTGAGTTTGTTGGGCATCCCTCGATAGCTTCTTTCACGCAAGGAGCTTTTGATTTTTCTTTGCCTTTTTTCACTTGCGACTTTCCTTCTTTAAGCTCAAAAACTTCTGAGCATACAGCAACACAAGCCCCGCATCCAATACATGTTTGTTGATTTACAGACACCATTTTATTTTCTTTTTATTTAATTAAACCTGTTGTTTTAAAAAAGTTTAGTTATTTAAAGCTTTGCTTACCCATCCTGATATTGTCTTTCCAGTAACAGCTGAAATTGTTTTTGATACATAATAAAACACAGCAACTAAAATACTCAGGATCACTATTGTAATGATTAATTTCATCACCTTTTTCATAAAATTAAACAATTTTGTAATTTTTGAATCTAACATAAGCTTTAAAAACCCTTTTTGCTTTTATATTTTATGATATGGATATTATGGTTGATTATAGTTCTTGTAGCAATAATTGTGGTTATGCTTATTTATTATTACAACAGGTTTGTTGTTCTTGGCAATAGAATTGATAATTCTCTTGCACAAATAGATGTTCAATTGAAGAAAAGAGCTGACTTAGTGCCCGCATTAGTTAAAGTTGTCCAGGGATATGCGAAACATGAAAAACAAATTATGACTGAAGTAACAAAAGCAAGGGCAGAAATGTTAAAAGCAGGCAATATCTCCTCAAGAGTTAAGGCAGGAGATGCCCTTCAGGCAGCATTAGGCAAAATATTCGCAATAGCTGAGAACTATCCTAATTTAAAAGCAAATGAAAATTTCCTGCAGCTTCAGCAAGAGCTTTCAGCTATTGAAGATAAAGTTGCGTATTCAAGGCAGTATTATAATGATTCTGTTCTTTACTTGGAGAATGCAAGCCAAAAATTCCCAGGAGTTATTTTCTTTAAGCTTTATGGCAGGCAGAGAAAAGAATATCTAAAGATACCTCAATCAAGCAGAGAAATGCCTGAGATTGATCTGTGAAAATCCCTTAACTACTCTTTCTACTAATAAAAGTTCTTTTTGTAGTATATTAAAAAGCTAAAGAATTCTCTACACCATGAGTTTAACCAACTCAGAAGCTAAAACATAAAAATATTGAAGTTTTAATAAATTAAAATTATTTCTATTAATCAGTTTCTCTTCTATCTAAGATTTTCTGCAAGCCTTTTTTATAAGAAGCTAAAAATAAAGCTTCTTTAACAACATATACTCCGACTAACCATTCATAAAGCCTGTGTTGTGCTGCTCTTTTTATATCTTTTTTTGTCAAATCTTCCTCTAATTTTTTCACAGATGTTTTATCAAGCTTAAACTGCCTCATAAATAATTCTTTATCAGCAGCAATATGAAATGCTAAAGGAAACTTTGAGTTATACAAAGGGCCCATGACATCCAAGTAACGGATATTTCTTGATTCTTGTGCAAATGTTGTGTTGTATTTGCGGTCAACATGATATAAACTACCTTTTTTAAGCCCAGCTCTCACTTCTGCTTGTTCTATTACTGTATTAAAAAATCTCCATGAAGCTTGTTTAAAATTCTCAAACTCTTTTTCTAAAAGAGCTAAATGCTCTTTTTCTGAATAAACAAATCCTCTTGAATTATTTTTTCTAGACTTTGCTTTATCCAAAGCTTTAATATACTGCGCATGTCTCAAAAGAGATTTATAGCTTATTACATCTTTACTGACCCCAGAAACATAAGAATTAACAGCTTTTTCTTGTGTTTTTTGAGCCTCTTCTAAAACTTTCTCTAAAGAATTAATTCTTATGGATTTAGATGCTTTGCTTCTTGGCTTTATAGTAAAATTATCATCAAAACCAGCTTCTTTTATTTCTTCTATTAGTCTTAGGGCGCTTGTATGCCCTTTAATTTTAGACTTTCTCTGGGTTTCTGCCATTAAATAATCCCATATTTTCCATAATTTCCCAGCGTTTCTTACAGGAAGAACTATTGGAACTTGTGGATTTTCATGTTCAGCCCAACCATCCATAGAAGCATAATAAACGGATAAATTTCCGTTTCTAAAATCATAAGTTCCATTTTCATTTACATTTGTAGTTATGTCTGTAATTAATGCTTTGTTGTAATGTTCTGGGCCAAAATTAACAACTTGAAATCTTATTGAAGATTTAAGTTTATGGGCTTCAGGAGCATAAGAAAGATAAACTTCTTTTTTTCCTGCTCCTCTAACTCTTTGTGTTGTTGCGAGAACAACTCTTCCTCCTTCTGAACTTCTATTTTTTTCTAATTTTTCTAAAATTTCTTCTTCTGAAAGCTCAGAAAGATGCTGATAATGTCGGTAGGTTATTTTTCTATCTTGTTTGTCATAAACTTTAATAATATTATGCTTTGTGTCAAATGTGGCAAAACCATAAAGCCCCATTTGCCTATCAAGTAAAAGCATCTTATCTTTACCAACTTCTGCTGTTATAAATCCGTGGTCTAGTGCTCTCGCTTCAGATATATCTTCTCCTTCGCCAACATCTTTCACGCCAATTGCCCACCACATTTTTGGGGCAAGAGAAGCTTCTCTTGCAATTAAATAGCTGACTCCAAGAGAGGTAAAACAATCGCACTCTTTATCAATTTCATGAAAATATAAGCCACAATTGCCTTTTTTAATTGCCTCGCTAAAGCCATAATTTATATGAACAAACTTATTATCATAAAGTTGTGCTGCTATTTCTAATTTTGATTTAGTTCTTCTTCTATATTTATCAACAACCCATCTTGCCTGTTCAATAGACTCTTGTGGAAAATCTTTCATTTTTTATATTTTAATTTTATACTCAGAAATAATCTGAGGTTTTCACCTCTAAGATAAATAGAAAAAAAGGTTATTTAAAATTAATGGTTACCAATTCGCAAGTTTATCTAAAGAAGATGCGCTTCCGGAATAAGGTCCTGCAGGCGGTTGTGTTCTTGTTGTTGTATCAAGTTGTGCGTCAGTTAGTCGCAGATATTGGTCAACTGTATAATTTGCACTATATTTTCTTAAGTTTTTTGTTTTTTCTGCAGCCTTTGTTCTTACATCACCCCATCCTTTCCACCCTTCTTCACTTTCTGTTGTAAACGAACTCGGGCCATCTACAATAGTTCCGGGTTTCTGTATGTACACTCCTTTATAGTCTGTTCTTACTACAACTAATGTTGTGTCAGCTCCGCATTTTTTTAGTTTTCCAGTCAAATCTTTTGCCTTGCTTCTCAAATCTCTATCTGCATCCCTTGTTGTTGTTCCAGTACCCACTAATTTGTAATTATGTTTTTCTGCCATATTTTCACACAGAAAGTTTATTTAAAAGCTTTATTGTGATAGAACCCTTATTTTTTCTTTTCTTCCAAATACTCTTTTTCCCAAATCGGCTTTGTAGTCTTTTCTAATTTTTCATCAAACTCTGTTAAAAATTTGTCAATTTCTTTAGATTTCAACATTGCTTCTGCGCATTCATCTTCTGGCTTTGCTTTCTTGCTTAGTATGTTTTTTCTAAAATTTTTCCAATGGTCTCTTATTGAGCATGGCATTAACCAATTATCAGGGTTTTGTTTATGGGCGAGGCCATATTCTTGTTGCCACTTTCTTCCATTAACAAAAAGCTCTGAAAATAACGCATCTGCAAGTTTCTTGCCTTTTTTATGCAAATCAAGTATATTATCTTCATAAAATGGAACAAAAGCACAAGGCGTTATTTTTCCGTTCCAATCAACATACAAATAGCCCCAATCCCTGCCATAACCAATACAACCATCTGCTAAAACTCCAGCATTCCAAAAGTCAGCAATACCATATCTTTTCTTTTCAAGCAAGAATTCCCATTTTCTAAAAAGTTTAACTCTTTGCTCTGGTGTAAGCATTAATTCTTTTAAGTCTTTTGCCTGCCCAATTGGCATTAGTTGAAACATCCATATATAAGTTGCTCCAAGTTCTTGAAAAAGATAGTCATAAAATTTATCATCCAAAAGAGTATCTGCATTTTTTTTAGTTGAAGTAATAGAAAATCCAAAAGGAACTCCCGCTTCTTTTAAGTTGTTTGTTGCTTCTACAATTTTCTTAAAAATGCCTTTTCCTCTTCTTTCATCTGTTTCTTTTTCCCAACCTTCTACTGAAATAGCTGGCGTGACATTCCCCAACTCCGCTAATCTTTTTGCAACTTCTTTAGTAATTAAAGTTCCGTTTGTATAAAACAAGAAAAACATATCATTATATTTTTTCCAGATATCAAATAAGGTCTTTCCTTTATCGTTATACATTAAAGGCTCGCCTCCAGAGATTGCCATAAATCGATTTCCCCATTCATTATAAACCTCATCACAAATCTTGTCTACTGTTTCAAAATCAAGTGTTGGGGCATCTGCTTTTGAAGAAGCATAACATCCAACACATTTCAAATTACATTTTTGTGTTGGTGAAAAAACAATAAAGCCAGGAGGTTGTATGCCATATTTTTCTTCGAAAGCATTAATAGTGTTTCTTCTTGAAGCCCGTTTTTGGGAAGTAAAAGTGCCTATGAATTTATCAGCTAAAAGCAGATTAATAAAGCCTTTATCAGCATTTTTTCTCGCACTATCCAATAACGCTATCAAAAATTGATATTTTCTTTCCTGAGATTTTTTAAGAGAGGTTTTATCGCCCTTTATTACGAATTTAGCTATTTTACTCTCTAAAATCTTAATCCCTAAAGCTCTTCCGGATTTTGACTTATACAACTTTGCGAGTAACTTAAGTGGAAAATCTATTTTCATTACAGTTGCTTTTTCATTGGCCACCATATCAACTGTTTCTGCATTCCCTTTCTCTTCCAACAGCTCTTTTACTTGCATACTATTATATCGGAAATGCATTTTATAAATCTTTTGTTCTATTGACTATTTTAGACTATCCGACTAAAAAGTTTAAATTAGTTTAAACTTTTAGACAGCTCTAAAAAGCTTTTAAAACCAGAAATATTTGTAATTTATGCAAAAGAACAAAAAAGAGATAGCTTTTTTCGCATCTATTTTAGCATTTGTTTTACTGCTTGGCTTTAATTTCTTAAAAAGTATAGACATTATCATAAGTAATAAAATTCGAGTTTTATGGAGCCCTCTTTTAAACAAGTTTATGATTCTCATAACTTCGATTAGCAATCTCAAAACAATGCTGGTTTTGTCTGCCTTGCTTTTAATAATCCTTATCTATAGAAAAAAAGAAAAACAAGCTTTGATAACTTTGTTTGCTTTGTTAATAACCGCCATGGCTGGTGAGTTACTCAAGCTAATTTTTCACAGAACAAGGCCAATTCCATCATTAATTTCTGCAATAGGGTATAGTTTTCCAAGCATACATTCAGCAATCTCTTGTTTATTTTTCTTGCTTTTAATTTATTATTTTAAAGATGATATTAAAAACTTGGTTTTAAAAAAACTATTTATATTTTCTTCTGTACTTTTATTTTTGCTTATTGGATTTAGCAGAATCTATCTAAATGTCCATTGGTTTAGTGATGTTATTGCCGGGTTTTGCATGGGGGCTTTTATGTTTTATCTTCTGATTTGTTTAGAACCCGAGAAAGTAAAACTTTCTGGGCCCCAAAAAGCAAAGCTTTTTGCGGAAAAAGAAAAAATATAATCTTTAAAACCCCTTTTTCCTTTGTTTAGTTATGCAAGAACAAGAAGAAAAAAGCATATTTGTGGAGTATTTTGGCTCTTCGCCTTTAATAAAAGTTTTAGATTTTTTAATACAAGGGCAAGAGTTTGATTACAGCATGACAGAAGTAGCTAGGGGGGCGGGTGTTGGATGGAGTGCTTTTACAAGAGTCTGGGCGCATTTATTGGAGAAAGAGACAATTATGCCGACGAGAAGTATTGGGAACGCAAAACTATTCAAACTAAATAAGAAAAACATATTTGTTCAAAAGCTAATCAAGCTTGATTTGGAATTAACTAAAGCAGAGACAGCAAAACTTCTGAAGGAAAAATTAGTTACAGCTTAGATTTCATAAGATAAATTTAAATATCAGTAAATTAAATTATTAGTATGCAAGAACCACAAGAGAGGGTAAGCTTTCACGACCAAATTTCAAGAAACAAATGGAAGTCTTTTTTCCTAATTGTAATTATTTTCTTAGTTTTTTTGTTGTTAGGTTATATGATTAGCTTAGCGACAGAGCCTGGTTATTTTTTTGTGATAATGATTTTGGCAATTATAATATCTCTAGTTTATATTCTCCTAAGCTATTATAGTTCAGATAAAATAGCTTTAGCTTCTGTTGGTGCAATGCCTGCTTCGCAGCAAGAATACCGGCAGTATCATAATTCAGTTGAAGCTTTATGTCTGGCTTCTGGAATGCCAAAGCCGCAGCTTTATGTTATGCCTGGACAGCAGATAAATGCTTTTGCATCTGGCAGAGATCCAGAACATGCTGTTATTTGCGTGACAGAAGGCGCTTTGCAAAAATTAAACAAACAAGAATTAGAGGGAGTTTTAGGGCACGAATTATCACACATTGCAAATTTTGATATAAGATTTATGACACTTGTTGCTGTTATGGTAGGAATGATTGCTATAATTTCTGAAATCTTTTTAAGAAGTTTATGGTTTAGGGGAAGCAGTGGAAGCAGTGACAATAAAGGGAAAGGAAATGCAATTTTTGTGATTATAGGAATAGTTTTAGCTATTCTCGCGCCTATAGTTGTCCAGCTTGTCCAATTTGCTATATCAAGAAAGCGAGAGTATGTTGCAGATGCTTCTGCTGTTAAGTTTATCCGCTCTCCAACAGGACTTATAGGAGCATTAAAAAAAATTAAAAATGATAATCCCACAGAACAAGATAAAAAACAAAACATAAGCAAAGCAGTAGCTCCTTTATTTATATCCAATCCTTTTAAAAAACTAGAAGGTCTAACTTCAACTCATCCTCCTTTAGAAAAAAGGATAGAGATACTCGAACGAATGTGAAAGCTATATTTAGGGAAAGTTGATGCTCAAGAAAACCATTAGGTTGTCTTAGCAAAGAATTGAAGTTTTAGAGAGAATGTGAATCAAAAAATAAAATAATTATTTTTCCTTTTTGATACCACACCTTTTTTTAATATAATCATAAGAACAACAAGCTAATCTGCCAACATCTTCTAAAAACCCTTTTACCATCTTCGTAGGAGAATAACCTCCAGCCCAGAGTGTTGTAACTCCTGCAGCAATAAAAGTCCCTCCAAAGACTTTTGTATAGAGTCCTTCCAAAAAAATACTTACGAAAACTCCTGAGATAATTGAAGAGATAGCATAAGGCTCTGCACCCAAACTTATTCTTGGTTTATAGTAAGAACCACTAGAGCTTGCTTCTTTTTTAACATCATTACCAACTTTTTTCTCTTCAACCCTTTTTTCTAAATCTTGCATAAAACTATATAGCAAAAACATTTTTAAACATTATTAACCTCTATTTTATATAATGGAAGAGCCAAGTAAAAAAGAAATTGAAGAGCTTAAAAAAGAAAGCGAGGAATATGCAAGCTCTCAGGGATTTAAGCTAAATCCCGACGATAAAATTGTGAAAGGAGTTATTAAAGGGCTTCTGATGAACAAAAAACTAAAAGGCGAGCTATATTGCCCGTGCAGAAGAGTTACAGGAAACAAAGAAGAAGACATAAAAATAATCTGCCCATGCATCTACCATTTAAGCGAGATAAAAGAAAATGGAAGATGCCACTGTGGGATATTTGTGAAGGCTTAATTTACAAATCTTTGCAGCATCTTGCGTATCTTTTTTCTGAGCGGTCACCCATTGCAGTCATTAAACAACCAGGCAAGTATTTAGGAAGATTAAGCCTGTAGTCATCTGCCCATTCAATTAATTTTCCAATTTCTGCAATTTCTGAATTATTCAATTGGCAAGCATAATGCCATTCTGACATAAGGCAAATTCTTTTTCCTTCATCTCCACATTTTTTAACTTGGTCTTCCCAGAAATTAGGCTGATTAGCCTCTTTATCTATACAATAATCATTTATTTTTGCCATGTCTTCTGGGCAATTCTTTTTTAAAGCATTAAGCTGCGCTTGTAAATTAATGATATTGCCTTGCAAATTAGTTACAGCAGTTTGTAAATTATCCACCGCCTGCCAAATCTCTGTTAGCTCTTTTTTTAGCTTATTTACAGCTTCCCAAATCCCGCCTTTTCTATTCTCCTCTTTTTTAGCTTTTTCTTCTCTTTGAGTTAATTTACTGGAAGTTGTATAATCTGCTGAGGAGTTAACTAAAACAGCCCAAAAAACAGACATAATCAAAAAACTAATTACAAAAAAATAAATAAATTTTTTTATTTGCATTTTAATCAAAATTAATAAGATAACACACTTTTTAAAAATTTAGGTAATGTATCATTATATGCTTTATCATTTGTGTCACTTCAGTTTGTTTGTTAAGGGGGTTTGACTCTCTATATACTCATAAAAATTTCCGCTCACAAAGGTTCACTACCAATTTTTAATTTATTTGATAATGTCAGAAAAATAAACTGCACCATTTATGGATTAATAGAAAGTTAGTGAGAGCGAAAGCTATTTCATGAGCGGAGCTCGAACAGCGTAATTGATGCAAAATCTTGTCACTCTCTTATGCCTTTCAAGTGACTTTAGTATATACAAAATGTTTAAATAGATTTCTTGCTTATTAGTTGTATGAATGGATATAATAATGTGGGTGCACAAGAAATTTCTTTGACTTTAGTTAGGCCTGCATTTAGTTGTCTCTATAAATTTACCAAGGCCATGTGAGCAACTGACGCTGTTCCGGTGTTTCAGTTCTTGCATGTTCATTCTATAAAAATGTTATCGCATAAAAATATTATGGCTTTTGAACAAGAACGATTTTACGAGTGCTTGGACTGCCACGAAGTCGTATCTAATCCCCTCTGCCCAGAGTGCCTTTCATTTCAGATAGAGGCATGGCTGTCTTCTTTATCTTCTTATCCTCTAAAAGATAAAATTCTAAAAAGAATCAAGGATTATGTCAAAGCAACGAACAATTTAGCAGAAGACACTACTATGTGTGTTGCTTGCGGAAAGCCACAAGCTTCTTTATGCCCATATTGTTTTACAAACTATGTATTTGCTTTATTAAAATGTCTTAGAGTGCATAGAGAGATTTTAAGAGAGTTTTTGCAGTTTTTCAATTACGATTTTGAGCATATAAGCTATAGCAAAGATGCAGAAAAATTAGGTGTGATATAGATTTTCACTTTTTCCCAACTTCTTTTTTCTAATAATAGGAATAAATATTGCCAAAACAATTATTGCAATAATAAATATAAGAGCCCCAATTAAGCCTGCAGTTCCTAAAGCCCCAGTAACCGCCCCTGTAATTCCTGAAAAAATTCCTTTCTGTTGATTCTTTGTTGAGGTTGGCATTCCTGTATTTGTTTCATTCCCCTTATTATTTTGTGGAGTAGTTGTTTGCCCGCCAGTAGTTGGTGAAGTTGCAGTTTGAGTTGTTGTAGAATTTCCTGAACTTCCTCCGTTTGAGCCTCCTCTGCTTGAGCTTCCCCCGCCTGAAGAACCGCCACCAGTAGAAGGAGGTGGTGTCGGGGCTGTTGCTCCTGTAGCTGATAAATCTAATCTTGTAGAAGCTCCATTTTCAAAAATAGAAGTTTGCCCGGTTTTAACACCATTAAGGTAAAATTCTATTGTTTTTCCTGAGTATAATCCACTAATGTCCTTGATTAAAAATATAGGAGAATAGCCGTATTTACCATTTAAAGCAGTTGTATTTCCTGCCCTCACCCCATCTATATAAGCTTCAATTAATAATCCATCTGCTGCCACGTTATTGTATACAGCATCCCCATAAAATTGATGCGGAACTCCAAAAGAAGGGCCCGCAGCAATTGCAAGAGTAAGACTAAAAATAAAAGTTAAAATTAAACTAAAAATAAATTTCTTGTTCATTTTAATTAGATTTCTATAGATTATTTAAGGTTTTCTATATAATCGGGAAATAACCACTCAACCATCCTTCGCAGACAGTTGAAGGAGAATAAATATACTCCTGTTGGTTATCTTTCATGTTTACCCAGTAGCCTGCACCCGGGTCTAAATTATCCCATATACTGTAATCTTCAAATTCAGGATTATTCAACTCCCAATATCCGTTTAATGCGCTCCATTTTGGAAGCCCTAATTCCCCAGAAGTTAAACTCCACAAAGCACAATAAGCATCTTTTCCATTTCCTTCAGGTTCATAATATCCTTCTTGCCCGTCTATTCCATAATATCCTATTAAATTCCACCCTGGAACCAAAGTTCTACTAGGGGGAGTTCTTCCTGGAGACAATAAACTTCCACCAATTGTTAATTTACAATCTTTATTTGCTATTATCCAATAACCATATCCTGGTTCTATTTTTAAATCACTTGGGCCGTCAAGAGTAAAAACATGCCATTCATCTTCCTTTCCATCGTATGTCCATATTGATTTAACGCAATCTTCTGCTCCTTTAAATACTTCTTTAGGATCATCATTCAACAACACAACCGGCACAGATATTAAATTCCATTTTTTATTTAATTGAATTTCAAAGCCATTTCCTTCTACTTTGAATTTTTCTTCATCAATTTGTTGGTTAGTATTGCCTAAAGCATCTGTACAATAGAACTTTAAGTTATGCTCTGTTGATTCTAAAAAAGTGAAATTTTCAATAATTCTGTTTAAACAGCAGTACCCATCTTCTTGCATTGTTCCTCCATATTCTTTGCAATATTCACTTTCTCCACTTGTCATGTCATCTCCATCTACTTCAACATTAAAGCATATTTTTTCATTGTCAACAGGATGTGGCTCAGGGTCTGTGCATGTCATTGAAATAGGAGTGCCAAGAGTAACTTTCCAGCAGTCTATTTTTCCTTCTCCATCAATCCAGCAATTTTTAGTTTCTTCTTTATAAAATATTGAATCTTCTCCATCCCATTTTGTTTTTGGTTCACCAACTTCTTTTACCGGCGTTGGAGCTGCGTTGTCGACATAAACACATTGTGCCTTAATTTTTTCGGTTTTATTAACATTATCAACAGAATAATATTCTATCTTATGGCAAGAGTCTTCACCAATCTTAAACTCTCCTGTGTAAGTTTGCCAATCAGCAGTTATTTCTTTTGCACAATATACATCAAGTAACTTATTGCAATATACATCATCTATTTTTTCATATCTATACTTTGTTTCCTTTACACCTGATTTATGTTGCCCCTCATCTTCAACTGCCAAAGTTATTGGTGTATCAGAGTTTATCCAATCTCCTTCATCTTTTATGATTTTTGGCTCGCCATATGTTTTTGTTGTGGCTGGAGCTGTTTTATCAACATAAAATACTTCTTCATCATCTGCAGAATTTCCTAATGCATCTTCACAATGAATTATTAATTTGTGTTTTGTTTCTTCTGGGAATTGAATTGGAAAAGTATCATACCATGAATAAAATTTCCCATCATCAAGATAATATCCCCATTTGCATGTTACATCCCCTATATTGCAACCTTTTCCAGTTTGGTCAGGGTCAATTGCTTTAACTTCTATTGTAGTTTCTCCGTCTAAATAGCATATATCCCCTTCTTCTTCTGGCAGGCAGTCGCCATATCTTGACCCTTGTATAATCTTTTCTATTTCAGGAGCAGTTGAATCAACTCTATATATTTTAACTGGGCCTTGAGCTTCATTTCCTAAATTATCTGTACATCTGGATTCGAGAGTATGTACAGAGTCTTGTTCAAATATTATAGGCTCTTCATAGACCAACCATTCTGTGAAATTACCATCATCTAATTTCCATCTATATTCTATTAATCTAACTCCAGATGGATGTGGTTCTTGATCATTACATTCGAGTGTTATTTCTGTTTTATGATCCATTATCCAATAATCGCAGTTTTCTCCTTCTTCACATTCTATTTTAGGGTTAGAGGTAGATACATTTACTTCTGGATGAGCGTTATCTACATAAACACACTGCCATTTTATTTCTTCTTCATTTATTAATCTGTCAATACTTCTGTACTCAATTACATGGCATGAATCTTCTGAGATTGTGAATGGATTAATATAAGTATTCCATGGACCCATATCAGGCCTTAGTGATTTCATCCATGCTTCGCAATTTTCACAGAATCTGTCTGCTAATGTGCCACTTACTCTGTATTGTGTTACATTGACCCCTACTTTTTCATCTTTTGCTGTAAGAATTATAGGAGTCTGAGAGTTTATCCAATCTCCTTCATCTTTTATGATTTTTGGCTCGCCATATGTTTTTGTTGTGGCTGGAGCTGTTTTATCAACATAAAATACTTCTTCATCATCTATATAATTTCCTAATGCATCTTCACAATGTATTTTTAATGTATGCGCTGAGTCTCTATCAAATAATATATTTACTCCTTCTTCTCCGAACTCATCTGATTTAATCTTTTCGTCTTCCCACCATAATTCATATTTGCATGTTATATCATCAACACTGCATCCTTTTCCAGTTGGGTCAGGGTCTGAAACTTCTATTTTCACTCCATTTTCTCCGTCCCCCTTAACATAGCAATTCTCTCCATCTTCAGGAGGGCAGTGTCCTAAATGGTCCTCCCCAATCATTGTTTTTTCTATTTCAGGAGCAGTTGAATCTACTTTAAATTTTTCAATATCATGCTCAGACTCTAATCCTAAAGCATCTTTACACCAAATTTCTAATTCATGAATAGAATCTTGGTCATTAAAATACAAAGTATAATCCTCTCCTGGATAGCTTCCCTCATTCCAATTTCCTTCATCTAATCTCCATTTCCAGTATATAACAACATTATTGCTTGGATGTGGCTCTTGGTCCTGGCAATGAAGATTTATAGGTGTTTCTTTTGTTATCCAGTAATCAAATGTGCTTCCATCTCCTTCAATTTTTGGCTCACCAACTTCTTTTGTTATATTAGGAATTGTGTTATCTACAAAAACACACTGATGTTTCATTTTTTCATAATTTCCTAATTCATCAACACTAAAAAATTGTATTAAGTGGCAGGATTCTTCTGTTTTGTAAAAAGGTTCATTATAAAGTTGCCACAAGCCATCGTATTCTTTATGGTCACAGTGTAAATCACATAAACCTATTCCACCACACTCGCTACGGTTTGAATGCCAAGTTCCATCACAGCAATAATATCCACATGATTCTACACACTCTTCAAAACTATCATAATCTGTGTTTTTCCAGTTGTTATCTTCACATTCTTCCTGGCACCAGTTAACTGCTATTTCTGTATTATGGCATACTCCATCCGCTTTGCATGTAAAAGGATTATCACATAAAGGCTGGCAAGCTTCCTTATTTTTACAAAATTCATCAGAAACAAGCAAATTAAGATACCAGGTTTTGTCTACACCTGCAGCGCAAATTTCTCCGCCGTCAGTTGCACTTAATGTTATTGGGGTTGAGGTTGATATCCATTCGCTTATCCCATTAGTATAAAAGGGCAAACCATAATTTTTTGCTGTTGTTGGAGAGGTTGTATCTACTTTAAAAGTTTCTATATCCTCAACTTTGTTGCCTGCAATATCTTTGCATTCAATAGTTAGAACATGAACAGAATCTTCATCAAAACTCATAGTATAACTCCAGGAAGTGTTGCCATTTAAATCAGCATTTATTTCCTCTACTGGCAAACTACCATCAACTGCATAACTAATCTTGCAATACTCTAATCCGCTTATTCCACACACTCCTTTTTCTTCAACATTTATTTTTATTTCTGTATTTTGATTTATCCAGCATTCCTCTCCATCTTCAGGCGGGCAATTTTCAGATTGAGTGCCTGTTATAACTTTGCTTATTTCTGGTTTCAAATCATCGACACTTGTTGTATCATACACTGGAAGCCACATTTCATCAATATCTCTTGTTTCAAATTTCCAGTTCATCTCACAGCCACTTTCAGGAGTTTTGGCACTAAACCCAAAAGTTTCACATTTTCCTGGCTCTATATAATATTTAGTGTCTGTGGCAATATAATGGCATGCCTTTTTAGTATAAATGAATGTCTTTTCCCATCCTTCTTTATCTACACATGCTGACCCATTTTCAAATCCCCCATAATCTGGATTTTTGTATATTCTTATTTCATCAACAGGGTCATCTTCGATAGAGCCCGTATTACAAAGCTCTACATTATAATCCACCCACTGGTCATGCGGAGACCACTCTGGTTTTAATTCAGCAGAATTTGTATGTGTGTTTGCAAAAACTCCATAAGCATAAATCGCCATAATAGATACAACAAACAAACTAAGAATTATTAAAGAAAATTTTACCACAGCTTTTTTCCCTTTTGTCATAAGTGATTTAATAAATAAAGGTATTTAAATATTTTTATTCTGTCAGTATCTCCGAAACAAAGGACAAACTGAGATGGGCGTAGCCATCTCATTAACAAGAAAAGAACAATGCATGCTCCACCCATAGACCCAAAAATTT
>Ga0315276_10002274_pt1 | contig 17521 bp, 12 predicted proteins | sample YL17G05_0_MG_FD_204542 | JGI IMG/M metagenome (GOLD analysis project Ga0315276, IMG submission 204542) | Sediment microbial communities from Yellowstone Lake, YNP, Wyoming, USA - YL17G05_0 | ecosystem: Environmental > Aquatic > Freshwater > Lake > Sediment | place: USA: Wyoming | collected... | reverse complement strand
CCAGCTTAGCTTTGGCTTTTTGCCGATGATCGTTGCCGATCCGATGATGTGTGGCATCCACAGGCGCGTGTTTGGATTGAACGACCAGGTAAACAAGGTGAGTGCTTTGGGGCGGAGCGAGCGCTGGCGTGGCGGCTTGCCGGTATCAAGCGGCACGTCTAAGGTTTTGCTTTGCGGGTCGCTGAGTGGCGCGAAACGGCGTATTGCCGGCATGGCATCCAGGACCAGTGCCGCGACCAAGCTGGCATATTTGGGATCTCTGAGGAGATCTTGCGTCCATGGATTTGCGGTGCTCCCCACCTTCGCCACGCGCACCTTGCCGTCTTTGTGATCGGGCGCCTGGTAATAGACAGCGATTTGTAGCTCGTCGCCTTCTTTGATGAGCCGTAGAGTCCACTGCGCCTCAACTTTGCTCGCCGTGCCGGCAAAGGGCTTGCTTGATGCGCTAGATTGCTTTTCGAGGTAACAACCAAAGTTGGAGAACAGGCCAAGACCCCATGAGCCGCGCCCTACTAGCATGGACGAGCCGAGGTTTGTACAGGCCTTGGCGACGATCTCACTTGGCGACTTAGCATCATCGCTGGCGTCGTTCTCGGGGATGAGGAAGGCAGGCCATTCAATTCTTAGGTATGGCGTGTCGACTGGAATATGCGGCTGCAACATCGCCGCATCGTCCTCTGCGGAGTCGGAATCCACGGCGGGCGCTTCTGCTTCGACGTCCTGCGCCAGTAGCCTCGATTGTGGCGCAAGCAAAGCCCATACGATGCTCAGGCTCCACGCTGTGCGCAGAACATGGGGACGGCAGGCTGTCCATGGTGGTGCCATTCCGCTGAGTCCGACCGGTGCTGATATCAGGCTGAATTGCTTGGCGAGAATGAATAGGGTAGTGATTATATTCTATCAGACCAGCAGACGGGTTGCCATGCTGGCGCCACGGATCAGCCCGGGGATGCCTTAGGGACACCCGACCGGGCTTGGCCCATACCGTAATAAGAAGGGACTTGCCTATGGTTGTGGGACGATACCCTCTGGAAGTTCAGGTTCAGGTTCAGGTTCAGGTTCTTCCGGGATGTCGTCGGAGGTGTCGACTCCAGGACCGGGTTGGGCGGTGATGCGCGACTCGGCAGATACCGGGAAATCGATCGAGGTTTTGTTGCCCAAGACGTCGCGAATCACCCATTGGCCATTCTCTTTGATGACGGCAACGGTATTTTCGGTGACCACAGTGGGCGCATCAGCGACCGCTTTGCCTTCGACCCCAAGGTCGTTATAGGTGAGTTGGAAGGTCACCTCGGTCTCGCGCGGCGTGCGGTCTTTGCGCTCGACGACTGAATAGTTGATGATGTGGTACTTGCGATCGACATAGGCCGTCCGAATCACCTCTGGCGGAGCGCTTTCAATCGCCGCCTTGAGTGCTCCCGTCGTGTAGTCCAGGAGATTGTCGCGTTCCGCCACGTCTTTCATATTGAGCGCAATATCGAGGTAGCGCTCGACGACCTGCTCTGGTTTCAGGCTGCTGCGCTTGCCGCCGCACATGCTGGTGCAACCGGTGACGGCGAGAGCGGCCCAGATCAAATGCCATTGGAACCGACGCATGCTCGATCTCCCTAGTCTTGCTCGGTGTCATCCTGGAGCACCGGTGGTTGCTTGGGCTGCTGCTCGTACTTTAACACCTTTGGCAGCTTTGCTGGAACATCATCAGGTCTTGGCGGGGAACGACCGCCATAGGTGTAGGCACCAGAGCCGTCTTCCATATTGTAGTGCGGGATCCATCTTGGCGCACGGGCCCCGCCACTGCGCATGGTTGCGGTATTGGGGTTGACATGGCCCACCATGGGGATGGGGGTGGCGATGGCCGGGACTTTCTTGTTGATGTCCTCGGCGAAGGTTTTGCTGAAAGCAGCCGTTGCTGCGGCATCGGCCCGGGTCAGGGTAAAATGTTTATAGTGGGTCATAAAGTCGAGTTCACCATCGACTTCATAGAGTTGGCCGTCGCAGAGGATTTGGCTCGCCGGCCCGGCCCGGTGCTCAGGCCGCAGGTAAACTGGGATATTCTGATTTTTCAGGTAGTTCAGCCGTGACATATAGGCGTTGGCTTTGCTTTTACCCAGCAGGACCGCGACATCGACCTTGCGGTATTGGGCGATATACAAGGAGGAGACCAGTTCCCCATCGGTCAGATAGCTGGTCGAGATCCACACCCGACTGGTCGCGCCGCCGATGGCGTTGAGCAGATCGGCGCGCAGGTCGGCGAAGTTGTCGTAGGTCTTCGCGCCCCCTTGCCCAAGCGGGCTCGGTCCTGCAGAGCTAGGCGCCCGTGGTGGCGCGCCAGCGGACGAGGAGCTGCTGACCGTTCCTGGTTGGCTTTGCGCGAGGGAGACCTCTGCCCATGCAGACAGCGAGAGGCTGGCGAGGCCTGCGACCAAGGCTTTAGCATCGATGAACCGCAAGAGCCTCCCTTCGCTTTACTTTGCCTTGAGGATGAAAGCGCCGAATCCGTCCATCTCGTCCTGGTTGCCGGCATAGACTAGCAGCAGGTTTTGCCGCGTGACATAACGCTTGTAGTAGTCCGGTAACCGAGGAACTGGGGATAATAGTTCAATTCTATCACTATAATTTTCTCGAATCCAGGCAACATGGGATTCTGTTTCCTCGGGCTCGAAGGAACACACCGAGTAGATCAGCTCGCCACCTGGTTTGAGTAGGTTCAAAATGACATGCTCGATCAGCTTGCGCTGCAGCTCGGACATCGTGCGGATCAGTGCTTCGCGCTTTTGCCATTTGCCTTCGGGATGCCGCCGCAGGACGCCTAGGCCGCTGCACGGCGCGTCGAGTAACACCTTGTCAAACTTCTGCTCGGGCTTGAAGTCGAGCAGATCGCTTTCGACCCAGTGAATGCCTTCGTGGCCGAGGCGTAGGATGGTGTCCTTGGCCTTTTGCATCTGCACCGGGTTTTTTTCGACCGCGGTCAGGGTGATCTTGCCCTCGCCCAGCTCATACACGTGGCCGAGTTTGCCGCCAGGACCAGCAGCTCCTTCGAGGATCGACTGCCCGGCCTCTGGGGCCACCAGCATGCCGATCAGCTGCGAGGCCTCGTCCTGAATGGTGAAGTAGCCCTGGGCAAACAGCGACTCGGCGTCCAGGTTGGGCGCGGCTTTAAACTGCAGAGAACTGCGCAGCGGCCGGCGCTCGGTATGGCCACGCTCGTCTTTCAGCAGGCGGGCTTGAAGCTCGTTGACCTGCGGTAGCGGCGTCTTTAACTGATTGACCCGGACGCTCCACGGCGGCGGCTGATTGTTGGCAGCCAGCATCTTCTCCATCCGTTCAAAGCTAAACAGCTGAAACCACCGCCGCACGATCCAATGCGGATGGGAGAACTGCAGCGCCAGGTAGTCGATCGGTTTAGCCTTCTTGTCCGGCTTAGTAAAGTACTCGGCGCGGCGTGCGATCTGGCGCAGGATGCCGTTGACGAAGGATACAGCATTGGCCTGACCCTTCTTGCGAATGTACTCGACGCTCTCATTGACGGCGGCCCGGTCGGGAACCTTGTCCATGTAGAAGATCTGATAGGTGCCTAGGACCAGACTGGCGCGAATTTCCGGCGTCGATGCGGCAAGGTCGCGCTTGGCGGTGTGCTGCACTATCCACAGGATCTTGGCGTGCCAGCGCAAGCTGCCGAACAGCAGCTCCTTGACGAAGTTGCGATCGACTCGTTTGAGCGGCTCGGGCAGCTGGCGGTAGAGAGCTTCAGTAGCGTCTTCTGGGGATTGCCCTTGATCCATGACGCGGACATAGGCATCAAAGGCAATCTCGCGGGCGGACATCATCACTTGGGTCAAGGTAGAGGCTCCAATGGGTCGTACACATCCACGCGGCGCGAGGACTCGGCCGCCGTGGGTTCGTCGCCTAGGGGGCTGAGTTCGCGCAGACGCTTTCTCAGGCGACGGATTTCAAGGCTTTTCTTCATGCTATCGATGGCGTGGTGCAGGCTCATCAGTATCGCGCCCAAAGCGAAGCAGGCGCCAAAGGCCATATACGCTGGAACGGTGATGTGTTCGAGGAACGGTGGTAGCTGCAGGTGCACGCGGTCTTGATTGTAGATCGCGAAATAGATGCTGATGCAGATGAAGGCGAACAGGAGCCAGAACTTGGCGACTCGGCCTAAAAACCGCATAGCCTACCTCCCTGGGGTGAAACAGGAGCCCGTACCTTGGGTGGCACGGGCTCCTGAAAGAATAACACTGATGTGCTGTTGTGTGGCGGCCTCCTGGTGAGGAAGCCGCCTTGACCCTGTCGTTTAGGTCTCTTCGCCTTGGCCAGGCTCTTTGCGGGCTGCGGCTTGGGCTTTTGCGAAGGCATCAGCCAGGCCGGTCTTTGGTTCGGCAACGGTGCCGATGTAGTCGCGTAGGGCGTCGCCCTGCAGATTGCGCAGGAAGGCGCGGCGGCTTAGCGAGAACTTGCGTTCTTCGGCATCGCTCGCCAGGACGATGAATTCCAGCTCGTCGCCTTCCTTGACGATATCAGCAGGCTTGGTCACTTGCTCGTCGGCCAGCTCGGAGACATGGATCATGCCTTCGACGCCAGGGACGATCTCGACGAAGGCGCCAAAGTCGGTGACCTTGGTGACCTTGCCGATGCCTTTGGTACCAGCGCGGAAGTCCTGCGCTGCCTTGACGAATGGATCCGAGGTGAGCTGCTTGATGCCCAAGGAGAACTTCTCGCCTTCGGTATCGATCTGCAGCACTTTCGCATCGACTTCGTCGCCTTTTTTGTAAAGGTCGCCGGGGTGACGGATGCGATCGGTCCAGCTGATGTCGGAGATATGGATCAGGCCATCGATGCCGTCTTCAATCCCGACAAAGATACCGAAGTCCGTGATGTTGCGGATCTTACCGCGGATCTCATCGCCGACTTGGTATTTCTCTTTGACGATTTCCCAAGGATTTGGCTCGATCTGCTTCATGCCGAGGCTGATACGGCGGTTTTCGAGGTCCAGCGCCAACACCACGACTTCGACATCTTCGCCGACTTGGACGATCTTGGAAGGGTGACGGACGCGTTTGCTCCACGACATTTCGCTGACGTGGATCAGGCCTTCGATACCGTTTTCGAGTTCGACGAAGGCGCCGTAATCGGTCAGGCTGACGACTTTGCCCTTGGTGCGCATGCCGACTGGGTACTTGTCGCCTGCCGCCAACCATGGGTCAGACTGCAGTTGCTTGAAGCCCAGCGAGACGCGTTGGCGTTGCTCGTCGTAGCTGAGGACCTTGACTTCCACTTCCTGGCCCACTTCGAACAGTTGGGAAGGGTGGTTGATGCGGCCCCAGGACATATCGGTGATGTGGAGCAGGCCGTCGATGCCGCCCAGGTCGATGAACGCACCGTAATCGGTGATGTTCTTGACGATCCCGCGCAGAACCGCTGCTTCTTGCAGGTTCTCCAGCGTCGTGGCGCGTAGCTTCTCGCGGTCGCGCTCGAGGAGGATCCTGCGGCTCAGCACGATGTTGCCGCGCTTTTTGTTGAATTTGATGATCTTAAACTGCAGCTTGTTGCCGATCAGTTTGTCGAGGTTGCGCACGGGGCGCAGGTCGACTTGCGAACCAGGCAAGAAGGCTTTGACGCCGATGTCGACGGACAGGCCGCCTTTGACTCGGGCCATGATCACGCCTTCGACGGTCTCATCTTTATCGTAGGCATCGGAGATGCGGTCCCAAGCGCGCAGCATTTCCGCGCGTTCGAAGCTGAGCACCAGCTCGCCATCGTTGTCTTCGAAGGTGTCTAGGTAGACTTCGACTTCGTCGCCTTCTTTGACGCGGACGCCATCTGGACCGAGGAACTCGACCAGCGGAATCTCGCCTTCGGACTTGTGACCGATGTCGACGATGACCAGGTCGTCGGTCAGGCGGACGACGCGGCCTTTGACGATCGTGCCTTCGCGGATGTTAGCGCCGCCAGGAGCGCCGTCGAGCAAGTCGGCAAAGTCTGTATTGCCTTCGCCGTCGAGGTCAAAGTCGCTGTCTTCATCTTCCCATTTAACTGTCCCGAGGCCGGCCATCTTGGTTTCTTGTAACTGCATGTTAGGGTGTTTCTCCTTGGACCGTTTGCCCCCCAGTGAGCAAAAGGCATACAAAATAGTGATTCAAGAGCAGAATTCGTTATCATGGGGGGGTAGCAAAGTCAATCTGGGCGGCGAAGATATGCATCGAGATCTAGCTATGGCCTGCTATTTAGGATACTTACTAAACTAAGCAGCATAACCATTGGGTGAGGGGTGCACAGCATGGCATCAGGCGGTCCGGTCAAGGCCAGTCTTGGCTCGCACAGGAATCTTTGCCTGCGAGCTTGGCAGGTTCTCATCCTTATGACGTTCATGATGTCGGTCGGGATCTGGGCTGGAGTGGCCACGGCGGACGAGGCGCCAGTGGATTGCCCGAAGTCCCCACCTAAGGTGCCGCAGCTAAGTCGCGCTGATGTTTATCGCGACGCTCCCTTCAAGGCGGGAGAGACGGCCGTCTACGAGGTCACCTGGGGAGGTCTTAAGGCCGGCTACGCGACTCTGGAGACGCGCGCTCCACGCAAGCTGAACGGCGTGTGGCAGCGGGTCTTTCATATCGATGCGGCTACCGGCGATTGGTTTAGCTCGATCTTCGTGGCCAAAGAGACGATGGAGGCGGTGTCTAGGCCGTGGGACTTTGGTGTCTCGCAGTTTTACATGGAGCAAAATGAGGGCAAGATCTTTGGTCGGGCCTTTCGGCAAAAGAAATGGCTGGAGTTTGACCATCCCGGATGCCTGGTTCACGAGCGCATCGATGTGCCGGATAAGCCAGAGGAAAAGGTCGACCACCCGTTGGCCTATGGGGCTAACGACGCCCTGGGAGTCGTCTACAATCTGCGCACCCGCAACTTCGTCCTCGGCCGTAAAGAAAAGGCTTTGGTTTATACCTCCGAGAAGAATTGGTTTCTCGAAGCCGAACCCGTCGCCTTTGAGGCGGTGACGGTGCCGGCTGGAACCTTTGACACCGTCAAATTAAAGCTACAGACCTTTATCGGAAAGGACCTGCAGCAAAAGGGCGACGTCTGGGTGTGGATCGCGACCAAGTTGCCGCAGCATCCGATGGTGCAGGTGCAAGGTGAGATCAAGATCGGCAGCGTTTGGGTCAAGCTGAGCGAGTACAAGCCAGGTACATGATCAATGATTAGGTACCGCTGCCGTTGGTCGAAGCGGTGGTGACGACGGTCGCCGTAGCGGTTTCACCAGGGCCGGGCTTAAAGTCGCGATCGTGGCCCCTGTAGGCACAGACTTGGACCAAGCTTGGATCGGTGACGCTGCCGATGATCACCCGTAAGGGAGCTCGGCATCGTCGTCCTTCTTTAGATCCGCGCGTATGCAGTCGTCATCTCCGTGCGCCGGCGCATCATGTCTGAGACGTAAATGGCTCGAAGTAGCTTCCTATCATCTTATTTTTAGCACCAGGTCTATTTCTCTTGACGCGAATCATGGAAGCTCTAGCAGCAAAGCGAATGTAAGTTTCGACGTAGACCTTCATTTTTTTCAATGCGCAGCCCAAACGAGCTTGTATCGGTAGATCTTGCTGTCTCAGGACCTACTGCTGTTGCGAGCCAGCGGTCTGTCACAAAGGCATCGAAAAATCAGGTTGGTGTGGATCCATTAAGTTGAAAAAAATGCACGAAATTCTACGTGTGACGCATCGCTAGCTCAGAATGGCCAGGCGGTGACCGTCGTCGGCTGCTTGCCTTCGATGTAATCACTGAACCAGGTGCTAAACTTCACGCCGTTGGTTTCCAGCGTGTAGGTGTCCGGTAGCACCAGCACCGCGTGCGCCTTGCCGCCGGCGATGAACGAGTGGAAGTTCGGGACGTGGTCGACCAGGTCCTCGATCTTTAGGTACAAGCCAAGCGTCCAAAGGCTGGCAAGGCGGCCCGCGTTTTTGAAAAAATAGCTTTGGATGCCGTCGTGATTGTAGTTGAACTGAGAGAACTCAACGTCCGGGTAGTGCGCCGCTTCGAGCTTATAGATGGCGTTTAGCCCCAGGTGGGCGACGTCGTTCTTCGCTGGATCTAGGCCGGGCACCCAAGCCGGAAAGGAGGCAGCCGCATTCCACTGCGGAGGAAACGCACCGCGGTCATCACCGACGCCAGCGCCGCAGTCGGCAAACTGCCGTACAGTGGCCTTAGGAAACAACTCGCGCACGGCGGCCGTCCAAACGATCGAAGCGTAAGCTCCGGCGCTGGAACCGACGATAACGACCTTGCTCGGTGCCTTGGCTAGACCCTGATAACGCGTCTTCAACCAGGCTAAGGCAGCGCGGGTGTTGGGGGCGCCGTTGTGTTTGATCTTAAAGGTCGAGCCATCGGCGCGCGTGTAGGTCTGCTCGATATCGCCGAGGTTTAAATCGCCGGTGCAGTTGGGAATGACGAAATGCGTCCATCCCTTGAGCGGATTGTTGGATTGATCGGCGCTGCTAAAGACGCCGCGGCCAAAGGTCTCCGACACCAAGATCCTGGTGATGCCAAGGTCTTTGAAAAAGGTTGGCGACTTGCTCGTATCGCAGCTCTCTGCATCGGCACAGGCGCCACCACCGGTGAAGTTGATGATCAGCTTGTCCGGATCGCCGTCGAGGATGAAGTAGGCGTAGGGCGCGCCCTCAGAGCAGATCGCGCTTGGGTCGTTGGACGCAATCTCCTGCCACCGACTGCCCGGAGGTAGGGACGGTAAACCCGGTGGCAGTTTGGGAAAGTTGCCGTCGTTCGGCTCGCCTGGCTGCGGCGCTGGCTTGGGCGGAATGGGGCTGTAAAAATCTAAGATGGGCGGCGTTGGAAAAGCCACCTGCTCCGCCGCCAAACTCGCACCGGCTGTGCCACAGCTCAGCGCTAGAAACAGCCACCTTCCGACCAGGGACACCTTGTGCTTCTGCATAAATTCTCCTTCGGTTCCTGTGGAAAACGAACTTATATGTCGGACTTGGGGGGGGTCTGTGTGTCGTAGCGAGTTGGGGCGTGAAAGTCAACCTTACTGCGGCCGTTTGCCTTGCCGAGGTCATGATCAAGTCCCGCTTGCGCATCGTATCAGAATTCACATGCAAATCCAGATTTCTAATCCACCAACCATCTTAAATGACAGTATTTAATATAAAATTAAAGTATTCATAAAAATGACGATGCGCGGCTGTGTGAAGCTTAGAACAGCGGCTTTGTTGGATCCCATATAAACGCCCTCGGAGCTCATGATGAAAGCACCACAGACCATGCAACGGGCGCCCGTTAACCGTACCACCAAAGCCGCCGTGCGAGTAGCCTCCGTCGCACCATCGACGGTGTTGGCTCCTGTTGTCACGGCGCATGGTGATTAAAGTGCCGTGACATTTCATTTAGAGGTAGGTAGAGTCTGGGCGATTAAACTTTATATACTCGAAGTTCAGCTTGGTTTGGAGTGGGCTGATGCGCAAGGTCGATATCGCACTCATAGAGCGCATCGAACGAATGTTCTCTGCTTCGCCCTTTATCATGTATCTGCTGCCTTTTCCTGCCGTTTGGCTGATGTTTGAGGGCATGCGCGGTATTTACCTGGCGGTGGGCGAAAATCGCAGTCCATTTATTCTCGTCTATGCCACCGTGTTGCTCGTGACGCGGCTAGCCGGTCTCGGGCCTGGCCTCCTTGTCAGCGTCTTGGCAACGGCGGTCTGCGATTTCTATTTTATTGCGCCGATCGGTCAGTTCTTTTTTCAGAGCTTGAATCTTTCCGATGGACTTGAGTCCCTCTTGGTCCTGCTCGAATGCTTCCTTATCTGCGGACTTACGAGCGGCCTGATGCGAAAGGCCGACAAGTTATCCAAATCCGCCGCAGAGCTTGCACAAGCCAAGGCCGGAGCCGAGCGAGCCAAGGCAGAAGCGGATGCGGCGAGGGAGTTGGCGGCCGAGGCTAGTCAGGCCAAGAGTCACTTTATCGCCAATATAAGTCACGAGATCCGTACCCCCTTGGGTGCGGTGATCGGCTTTGCCGATCTGCTGCAACATTCTGAGCCGTCCGCAGCTGATCGGACGTTCTATCTGGACGCCATCAAACGCAATGGCCACCTGCTGGCTAGCATCATCAATGATATTTTGGATCTGTCGAAGATTGAGGCAGGAAAGATCGAGATCGATCTGCAACCGGTCTCAGTCAGCCAGGTATTGCAGGACGTCACCTGCTTTCTTAAGATCCAGGCCGAGGACAAGGGCGTCAAGCTGTCTATGAAGTTGGACGGGTCGATTCCGGAGCTGATTGTTACGGATGCACTGAGGTTGCGGCAGATTTTGCTCAATATCGTCGGCAATGCCGTCAAGTTTACGTCGCGAGGTGAGGTCGACGTGCGGATTAAATCGGTCGTTTTACCTGGACAGAGCTGCGCCCAACTGGCCTTTACCATCACCGACACTGGCTGCGGTGTGTCTGCGGAGCAGGCAGAAAAGCTGTTTGCGGCGTTTACCCAGGCCGATGTGACGACGACGAGAAAATTTGGTGGCACCGGACTAGGCCTTGCTCTATCGCGACGCATGGCACGCCTCCTGGGAGGAGATGTGAAGCTAGTCGCCAGTCGGCCGGATCATGGCAGCAGTTTTGTCGTGTCCATCGCTCTGGTTGAGGTGCCGGCTGGTACGGCGGAACTTAGCAAGGCGGAGGACCAGCGTCGGCTCCAAAATCCAGCCAAAAGGTCGCCGCTGCAGGGCTGCCTGCCTGGGGTTAGGATATTGGTCGTGGATGATTCCGCCGACAATCGCTTGCTGCTCAATCGCATCTTGCTCGGTGCGGGAGCTACGGTAGACATGGCTGAGAATGGGCAAGAGGCCTTGAATAGAATCGGTCAATGCAGTTACGACATGGTGCTGATGGATCTGCAAATGCCGGTGATGGACGGCTATGCGGCCAATGAACGACTGCGCCAGCAGGGATATAAGACACCGGTGATCGCTCTGACCGCGCATGCGCTGAGGGAGGAGCGGCAGCTGTGTTTAGATAAGGGATTCACGGATCATATCGGCAAGCCGGTTGACCGGATCGCTTTGCTAAAGACGTTGACGCAGTATGCGCCGGCGGCGGTCGAGCTGCATTAGCTTTGCGGTGGTCTTCGTGGCTGTCCCTAATCGACGTGTAGTCCAGAGCCTATGCCACCTTGATGGTGACTCCGGTCGTGCCTAAAGTCACCGGATACTGACTCAAATTGCCACCATTGGGCCCGCCCGTGGCGGTCCCATTGGCGCTGAACGTCGCACCATGGCGCGGACAGGTCATGCTGGCGCCGGAGACGCCTCCAAGCGTGCTGGGTGCAGATGGCTTCGCTTTTTGGAAAAAATATAAAGACTAATTAGGCGGTCGTTTACCGAGTGGTCGGCTAGGGTTGAGTTGCAAGACAGGTGGCATGAAAGTAGCGGGGCTTCTTTTAACAGGAGATCGGGAAAGCTGGAGGGCGGGTGAGTTGATACCTGTCTTTCAACTCAACCCTGGCCGGCCATTAGTCACAGCGGTGCTCGGTCAGCCAGGCTACTAGTGCTGGCAAGCGCTCCGCGGCAAAGGCCCGCTGTGTTTGCGTCTGCAGCTCGATGCCTGCAGCCAGGGTCGCCGCATCCGCGGCGTGAAACTCATCTGGGTGCATCAGCTTCTTTTCCACGAGCCGTGTCAGTGCACGCTGCGGCGGCATACTGAGTTCACTTGCGATCTTTTGCTCGATGTGCGGCCAGCTCGTGACGATCGATAGGGCGCCGCGACGCCTGCCATCGTGGCAGTTGGTGCAGCCTTGCGCGCCGCCCAGCGCTGGTCCTAAAGTTTCCGGCGCGACCATCCCCTCCCAATCCGGCAGACCATAAGCGGCCAGGATGGCGTTGAACTCATTTAAGCGTCGCCGAGCAAAGCCGTCTGGAGCAGGTGCTGCATCATCCTGGTCAAAGTCACTTTCACCAGACACTGGCTTTGCGCTGGTCTGAGGGGTGATGAATTCGATCAGTGGACGCACACCGCTGGGATGGCAGGCGAAGCATTTTCCTGAGAAGTCCTTACTCAAACTGAGCTGGTAGCCTGCGCTACTCAGCGATACGTGGTAGTCGCGAAACCTGAGTGGGAATCGCGACAGTTTTTGGCCACTGCGGCTTAGCTTTTGCACGGCAAGAAAAGCGACTTCGGAATGTGCGTCGACTCGGTCTGGGTCGTGCTCATAGTTGATCAGCAGCCAACGGTCGAATTGGCTGGATGAGTCGGGGATATAAATCATGGTGCGGGTGCCGCGAATGGCCGAGACGTGGGTGAGGTACTTCCAGCCTTGCCGTCTGGCTACATGCTCCACCTGACTGCGTTCAGGCAGGGCGGCGATGATTTCGGGCGGGACGGTCATCATGCCTGGCGGTTTATCGGTGGCCTCTTGACTCTGATGGTACTGGTCGTTGCTCAGGCTAAACCCGTAACTGTTTGCGGCGTGAAGCTGTAGCCAACTGGTGACGAAGCCGCGAAAATTTGCGGTGCATCTGGACAGAACGGGGTCGGCGTGTAGCTCGTTGGCGCACGCAGTGAACGTGCTCTGGATGCGGTGTTGTACGAATTGGACGTACTGGGCGTCGCAGTCTTGCTCGCAGGTTTTCCCCCAGCGGTCATCGTGGGCGTAGGCTTCCAGAAAATGCTGCCACTGTGTGTGGCTTTGCATGCTGCAGGACTGTTGGTTGGTATCAGCGGTGCTTTGATCCTTTTGCGGTTGTTCGATGTGCTCGGGCCGGATGAACTTGCGCTTGAACGGTAGGGTGTCCTTCGCGCAGCTGCTCATCAAAGCTAGACTAGCAAGTATTAGTCCACTGCTTTTCCTTGTGATCAGCCACATACGGATCGCTAATAGTTTGCCACTTGGATGCCCAACCTGTGACCTCAAGTGCCTCATTGTCGCCTCAAAGGTAGTTCAGTAGGTTTTGTGGTGCGCGTCAAAATGACGCATCATAACAACTACTTGGACTAATTTAGGCGATTTTTTCTCGGGGTGGAAGAGCGCCGTTTTGGCCCTGTCCCCCAACCCCCTGGTTGCTACAGATCCACTTCCTGCAATGCCGACACCGCGGTCTTCTGCGACGGCGTCAACTGCGTCGGCAGACTCAGCTCCACGACCACATAAAGATCGCCGCGCGCTTCACGCCCCATGACGGGAAAGCCCAGACCCTTCAGCCGCACCTTCGTCCCAGGTTTGACGCCCGCCGGAATTTTAACCTTCTTGAAACCGTCCATGGTGTCGACCTCGCGCGAGACGCCAAGTAAAGCCTCAGAGATCTTGAGCGGCACCGTCGTCAGGAGGTCGTCCCCGTCGCGGACAAAATGCGGATGCGGCACCACCTCAAGGATGACGCTTAAATCCCCGGCTGGTCCACCATAAGGCGACGGCGCACCCATCGCACTGACGCGAAGTCGGCTACCGTCTTTAGCGCCTTTGGGAATACGCACCTTGAGGTCGCGGCGCGTTCCGTCTTGGAGTTGAAAGCTGATTTGGCGCTCACCGCCGCCAAAGGCTTCGGCGAAGCCAATCTGCAGCGGGTACTCGACGTCTTGTCCCTTGACGGCGCGGCGCTGGCCGGGACGGCCCGGCTGCGGTCCACCGGGACCCATGCCGCCACCGCCGAAGATGCGGCCGAAGATGCCCTCCATGCCGCTCATGTCGAACTCTTGAAACACCGAGCCAAAGTCGGTACTGCGGAAGATGTCTTCCTGCGAATACTGCTTGTGGAACTGCGAGTCGCCAAAGGCATCGTATTGCTTTTTCTTGTCGTCGTCGCTTAAGACGGCATAGGCTTCGCTGATCTGCTTAAACTTCTCCTCGGCCCCCTTGTCGTCTTTGTTGCGGTCGGGGTGATACTGCAGCGCGAGTTTGCGATACGCCTTTTTGATCTCGTCAGCGCCGGCGCCTTTGCTCACACCTAGAGTTTTATAATAATCAGCCAAGGGGTCATCCTAATGGGCAGGTTGAGGACGCACGACTCACGCGGCCCTCGACTTTGGGTCCGCTTGTCGCTATCAGGAATTAACCTAAGGCTTTGTCGCCCTCTGTCAACCGCTGCTTCAGCCAAGCCAACTTGAGAAACTGCCGTTCCATGCTGCGTTCCTTGCTCGTCTGCCGCGCGGCCTCGACGCCAAACCACCGCAGATCGCGCGACTCCTCAGAAATCACTAAAGGATCAAGGTGGTTGGCAACAATCAGAAAGCGTACGTCGTAGTGCACATGGGCCGGCTCGCCGGGCCGGGCCGGGATGGCGTGGGCATCAAAGTCAAAGGGCATCGGTAGGCCCGGCTCCAGGTCCGTCCCGGGCGTCTGGCCCCCCCATAAGACCCGCTCGTAGGGGAGAAAATACAGTGATTCAAGGCCCGACTCCTCGTTGGCCTCGCGCATGGCCACTTCGTGCAGCAGCGGGCTGCCGTCGGCGTGGCCGCCGAGTTGGAGCCACTTGCCCAGCTTGCGATGCAAGGTGAGGAGGACTTGGTTGAGGTCCGGGGTGATCACCAAGGCCGAGCCGGTGAGGTGGCCGAGCGGTGAGTCGCGCTCGCAGCAATCCGGTGTGGCCGCGATGAAGGAGCGAAAGCGGTCCAGCACAGGGGCTTCCTCGGCTTCAAAATAAGGCGCGTCGGCCTCCACGGCAAGCCGTCGCCATTCCCTTTGGTAGGAATCGATGATTTGGAGGATTGAGCGACGATGCATCCCTAGCCCTTTTCGCGGCAACAGCGCTCTGACTGCGCGATCACTTATCGACCGGTACGAATAGTCGATTTGACTCGAGTCGTCTAGATCAGCTTGTGCCACCTAGGTCTGAGCCGGGGTCCGCCGCGAATTCAATTGGCGCAGGCGGTCCTTTTCGGACAGACTCTGGGGTCTTACAACTCCACGATGTCTGAGGCAGCCTTGGCAGGTAAGTTCAAAAACTGGCAGTCGCTCTCCGTCAAGTCGCCCAAGGACCTCGCGTCTGTGGCGGAAATCCTCATGGAGAACAGACGCTTTGAACAAGTTGCTGGACTGGTTTACGGCGATCATGGCCTGGCGCAGGTGGTCGATGCGGTGGAAGGGGCCATCCGCCTTGGCAAGCGCATTGGCCTGTATGCCGATTATGACGTCGACGGGACGATGAGCTGTGTCGCCTGGATTTGGTTTCTCGAGTCACTGGGCTACCGCAACTTCGTTCATTACATACCGTGCCGCTTCAAGGAGGGTTACGGGCTCAATCTAAAGGCCATTGAGCATCTGATCGACGACGAGAAGGCCGAGCTGATCATCACGATGGACACCGGCATCACCGCCAATGCCGAGGCTGCTTATTGCCGAGCCCGCGGCGTTGAGTTTATCTGCACCGATCATCACGTCATCCAGCCAGAAAAGATGCCTGATTGCATCATCCTCAATCCGAAGATGCATCCGGATGCCATGTACCAAGAGTTGTGTGGCTGCGGCATCACCTTTGTGCTGCTGCGCAAACTCGGCGAGCGCCTGAACCCTCCTGCGGCGATCTGGACCGATTTGCTCGCTTTGACCGGCATGGCGACGATCTGCGATGTGGTGCCGCTTAACGGGGTCAATCATCGGCTTGCCAAGCTCGGTGTCGCGGCGCTGAGCAAGAGCCAGAGGCCGGTCCTCCGGCAATTGATGGCGGCCTGTCAAACCCTCAAGGGCGTCGACGAAAAGGATGTCGGATTTCGCCTGGGGCCGCGGATCAACGCCGTTGGACGCCTCGAACATGCCGACTTGGTGATTCAGGCATTTGTCGGTAACGACCCTGAGCCGCTGATCGCCCATATGGATAGCTGTAACGAAGAGCGTAAGCGCATTCAAAAAAACATCGTTGAGGCTGCACGCCGTGAGGCTTGCAAATATCCAGGCGCGACCGTGTTGTTTCTTGGCGGCGAATGGCATCCGGGAGTGGTGGGGATTGCCGCCAGCAAGATCGCCGAGGAATTTTGGTGTCCGGTCTGGCTGTTTCAACGCAAGGATGGCGTGTGTAAAGGCTCGGCGCGCTCGATCAAGGGCTTTGATGTCACGGCGGCGATGACCAGTGCGGCGTCTTTGTTTACCAAGTTTGGCGGACACGCTGCCGCGGGTGGCTTCACCTTTCCTGCGGCCCATGAGGAGGCCTTGCGCACGGCGCTTAACGCGCATGCCGCCGGCGTGCGTGCGGCAAAGCCGGAGCTTTGGGATAGCTGTATCGCTTTTGATTGTGAGCTGGCGCCGGAACTTGCCACCTTAGCATTGACCGAGCAGCTGGACGGACTAAAGCCCTTTGGTCATGGCTTTGAGGAACCAAAGTTTCGCCTCGACGTCGAGGTCGCCTCGACGCGGTTTTTTTATGACAAGGAGTCCGGCGAGCCAAGGCATACCTGCGTCATGATCCAGGCGGGACGCAAAGGGACACCGCCGCAGAAGGTGATGTTCTTTAACGAGGTGCATGCTGAGTTGACCACCGCCAAGTCGGCCAAGTTGATCGTCTCGGTTTCGCGCAGCACCTACCGTGGCGAGACCTCGCTGATGCTGATGGGGCATGATTTTCGCCTTTAGATACAGGCGGCAAGGCTGCAGCGACGAGGGACGCGGCGTGGCGGCCTAAAGAATTTTCGCCAGGCACCGACACACCTGCCATTGGAGGTCTGCTTTGTCCCTGCCTATCGTCAAACTTTTGACGCTTACGGTCACCCTGTGTTCAGCGGGAGTGGCGGCGGCATTTACCGGCCAAGATGAGCAGACTCCAGGTTATATGGCCATGCAATATGCGCGTCGAAGTCACGTCTGGAACCGCTTAGACTTGGGCGGAGTCGACGCCCAAGTGAAGACCTCACCGCCTGGTTCGGTGCGTTTAGATCGGCGAGTTGAAGGCTTTGCCGTCATCGGCTTTGACGCCGCTTTCGGCTCACGTTTTGGTCTTCGTCTAAATGTCAAAGGTTTATACTCGAAGCAGCGGCAGTCGCAAAAGGATCAGACGCAATCGGTCACCGACCAAACGCCGCAGACCTACACTCCTGCGGCGGATCTCACCTTTCTGACCGATCAGGGCTTGGAGGTGTTTGCCGGTGCCGAGGACCAAATCAACAGCGCCTATAATCAGACGGTCACGTCAGCCGTCGGAGTTTCAACAACCCATATTCACAAAGCTGCGGTGCTCGCTCCTCACTTTGGCATCGTGCGCCGCGCCGGAGCTTGGAGTGGCGGCTTCTACTATGTACTCGGTGGGCATAGGCAGCGGGATATCGACCAAAGTGCTTTTGATGGCAGTGGTATCACCAGTCAGGACATCGCCTTTGTGCCACCGCGTTTAGGCGTGATGGGGCAATTTGCGGCGGCCAAGAGTTTGATCGATTTTGAGCTGGGCTTTGTCCAGGCGCACGGCCAAGGTTTGACTGATGACAAGGGACGGACGATCTATAGCGATTACTTTCAAACCCGTTTTGGGATGCTCATCGATTTTGGTGGGATTGGTTTCAAGTCCAGCGTGTTCTATCAGACGCAGTCATATGATAGCAGTGCCT
>Ga0315276_10002273_pt1 | contig 17524 bp, 16 predicted proteins | sample YL17G05_0_MG_FD_204542 | JGI IMG/M metagenome (GOLD analysis project Ga0315276, IMG submission 204542) | Sediment microbial communities from Yellowstone Lake, YNP, Wyoming, USA - YL17G05_0 | ecosystem: Environmental > Aquatic > Freshwater > Lake > Sediment | place: USA: Wyoming | collected... | reverse complement strand
CATCGCCGTCGTCATCGCAACGGGAATCGCCTCCGTCGTAACCCAGCTGGTTCTCATCCGCGAGTTCCTGAGCCAATTTCAAGGCAACGAAATCGTCATCGCCCTGATCCTGTTCAGCTGGCTTGCGATAGGCGGACTCGGAACACTGCTCTCCCGGCCGGCGGCCGGCAGCCGGCTCGCGACGCTGCAGGCCCTCTGCTGGCTCTCGCTCGCGCTGGTGCTTTTTTCGACCCTCACCCTGTTCGGCGCCCGCCTGCTGCGGGACCTCGTTTTCACCCGCGGTGCCTCCGTGGGCTTTTATCCCACATTCGTTTACATCGCGGCGGTCACAGCACCCTACGCCCTGCTCATCGGGTTCCTGCTTCCATTGAGTCTTTTTGTGCTGAGGTCCCAGCGTGCGGATTATCCCGGAGCCCTGGTTTACATCTGGGACAACATTGGCGACGTCGGCGGCGGCGTACTGTTTTCCTTCCTCATCGTTTTTTGGATGACCCCTGTCCAGGCGATCGTCGCCGCCCACCTGCCCCTGCTGGCGGCCGCTCTTTTCCTGAGGCCCTCGGGCCGCCGCCTAAGGCCGGCTCGCTGGCTTGCCGCCGCGGCGGTGTTTCTGGCGCTTGCCGCCGGCCTGGCAGCGGAGAAAACCACCCTCACACCCTCCCGGGGCGAACTCGCCCACTACCGTGAAACCCGCTACGGCCGCATCACCGTGGTCACGCAGCAGGAGCTGGTGACACTGTTCCAGGACGGCGCCCCCTTGCTGAGCAGCCAGGATCCGGCCGCGGCGGAGGAAGCCGTTCACTACGCGCTGGCACAGCTCGAAGACCCACAGCGCGTCCTGCTGATATCGGCGTCGGCCGGGGTGATGGAAGAGCTGGAAAAGTACCGCCTCGAGTCCATCGACTACGTCGAACTGAATCCTGACCTCACCGAGGTCCTCTTTGACTTCAACCTCCTGAAACGCATTCCAGCGCTGCGCGTGATCCACGCCGACGGGCGCGCCTTTCTGGCAGGGGCGGCCCCCGGCTACGACGCCATCCTGGTCAACCTCAACGATCCGCAAACCTTCCAGACCAACCGCTTCTTCACCGACCGGTTCTTTTCCCTGGCACGCTCGCGGCTGTCCGAGCAGGGAGTGCTCGGTTTTTCTATGGGAGGTTTCGATAGCTACCTCGCCGAACCGCAGCGCCGGAAGCTCTCCTCCATTTACCATACCGCCAAAGCTTATTTTTCGGATGTGCTGATGCTGCCGGGCGAGCGAGTGTTCTTCATCTGCAGCAACCGCCCCCTTCAGACCGGTGTTCCCGATCTGCTGAGGCGCAAAGGCATTGCGACCCTTTACATCAGCGCTTACTACGAGGGCAATGTCACGCCGGAGCGCATTTCGGACCTGCGGGGCCAGATGGACCCGGCAGCACCGCCCAACACCGAACTGGCGCCCTTCGTCATGCGCACTGTGTTCTCGGAATGGTTCGCGAAGTTTCACTCATCGCCGCTGTGGTTCATGGGTGCCCTCGCCTGTGTGTTGGGGTTTTACTTCTGGCACGCGAGCCGGGTGGAGTTCGTGCTGTTTTCAACCGGATGGATGGCCATGAGCAGCGAGATCCTGATCATTTTTGCGTTTCAGATTTTTTTTGGGTATATTTATTTGCAGATCGGCATCATTGTGACGGTCTTCCTGGCCGGCCTTCTCCCCGGCGCACTCTGGGGCCGCCGACTCGCTGCGCGGGCTCGGCGGGTTCTGATTCTGTCGGATATTGCGCTCATCGGCCTCATGGGCGCCACCTTCGCCGCTGTGCATGCGGGAGACCGCCTGGGGCAGGCGTTTTACCTCTTCCTCGGTTTCACGGTTTCATTCGCCTGCGGCTTGCAGTTTCCGGCCGCATTGCGGTTGATAGGAGACGACGGCCGCGCGGCCACCGGGGTTTTTTCAGCGGATCTGATCGGGGCAGCGCTCGGGACACTGGTGACGAGCACGATTCTCATTCCCTATCTGGGAATCACGGGGGCGATCGGTGCGTTGATGGGCCTGAAATTGCTGAGCCTCCTGATAGCGGGCAGACTGCATGAAGACCTTGTCGCGAAGACAATTTCTGATTGACGGCACCGGGTGGGTCGCATCCTGCGCGGCAGCGGTGGCACTCGGGCCTTTCACGGCATGTGTTTCCAGGGCATGGGCCCAGGAAGACGTCAGCGGTAGCGTTTTCAAAGGGGACGGTCCGAAACAGGTCTGGAAATGGTCCCGGGAGGGATACAACTACCAGAGCCTGGACGAAAACCGCGTCGCCTGCCTGATCTGCCCCAACCACTGTGTGCTGTCCCCCGGAGACCGGAGTGTGTGCCGCTCCAAGGTCAACGTGGACGGCAAGCTCTACAGCCTCACCTACGGCAACCCCTGCGCCGTGCACATCGACCCGATCGAGAAGAAACCGCTCTACCATTTTGCGCCCCGCAGCAAATCCTTTTCGCTCGGCACCGCCGGCTGCAACTTCCGCTGCCTGAACTGTCAGAACTGGGAGATCTCCCAGGCGAAGCCCCACGAGGTGCAGCACCGTGAACTCTTTCCAGCCGATGTCGCCGGCAGCGCGAAGCAGGCCGGCTGCCATTCCATCGCCTACACCTACTCCGAACCGGTCACGTTCTACGAATACATGCTGGACACGGCACAGGCCGCCCGCGCGGCCGGCCTGTGCAATGTCCTGATTTCGAACGGCTACATCAATCGGGGGCCCCTGATAGACCTCTGCCGGCTGCTCGACGCCGCCAACATCAACCTCAAGGCCTACAGCGACGCCATCTACCGCAAGCTGAATGGCGGCCGCCTTGCGCCGGTGCTGGCCACGCTAAAAACCTTGCACGAGCAGGGGGTCCACCTGGAAATCACCAACCTCGTCGTGCCCACCTACGTGGACGACGAGGACCTGGTCCGGCGCATGTGCACCTGGATTCTGAAGGAAGTCGGGCCGGACCACCCCCTGCACTTCCTGCGGTTTCACCCCCTCTACAAACTGGACCGCCTGCCGCCGACGCCCGTCTCCACCCTGGCGCGTTTCCGGGAAATTGCGGTCGCGGAAGGCATCCGCTACGCCTACGTCGGCAACGTTCCCAACCACGAGGGCAACCACACGTATTGCCACCATTGCCGCAAGCTGCTGATTGCGCGCGCCGGCTATTTCATCCGGGAGTATCATCTCACCGGCAAGCAGTGCGAATTCTGCGGCTCCGTTATCCCCGGCATCTGGACCTGATGCGTCCGCACCGGGCAGAGAGTATAGAGCACACAGTGACGAACGCTCTTCTGGGGGGGTGAAATCGGGACCGCAGGCCTATTTTTTCAACTCCGGGGCCGCCGGGACCGCAGATTTTTCGGTTTGCGACTTACTGCCGAGCATGCGCGAAACCCCCTCGAACACCGCACCTTGACGGATTTCATAGGAGGCGGCCGTGGCCTCGCCGTTGAAGCGACCCGACGGATGGACCTCGAGCTGGCGCCGGGCGAGCACTTTGCCGGTGACGGCTCCCTGGATGACGATGCTGCGGGCGTCGATCTCGGCCTCCACGACACCGCTGGTCCCCACGAACAGGTCGCCGGCCAGCCGGATGATCCCCTTCACGCGGCCGTCCACGTGCAGGTTTTCCTCGCCGCTGATCTCGCCCTCCACGACCACGGGTCGGCTGACCAGGGAGGTGGTGCCGGATGATGCGTCTTTTGCCATGGGTCGGGGTTCCTTTCCGGAGCTACTTCTTCTCAGTGCGCTTTGCTGATGCGGCGCCGTCAACCGGTTTTTTCATCTCGACCTCGCCGTTGAAGGTGGCGCCGTCCACCACCGAAAGCCGCGGAGTGTTCATCCGGCCGCTCACCACGGCGCTTTTCTCAAGATGGATTTTCTCCCCGGCGGTCAGGGTGCCTGTAACGTTGCCGCTCACAGCGAGGGTGACGGCCCTGATCTCGCCGTTCAGCACGGCCGGCGCGGCGACGACGATCTCGCCGGCGAGGTCGACCTCGCCCTCGAGTTTGCCCATCACGATCAGGTTGCCGCTGCCGGTGACTTTTCCCTTTATGGAAAGTTTGGCCCCGAAAAAGGCGGTGTCGCTGTCGCTGCGCGCCGCTCCTGAGGCTGCATTCTCGGACTTGTCTTTAGCAAACATTCCCATGGCGCACTTTCTCCTGCATGCGGAATTGAGTTTGTAAGAGGTTGGAATCCATCATATACGAAAACCCAAAAAGAGACAACCGCACATCCCGAGCCATCTGACAAACCGGCTCAAAATGTGCTATATATGAAAAAAAAAGCGGAGAGCATCATGGGAAAACGCCTTATCGCCCTCCTGTTTATCTGGCTCCTTCCCAGCGCAGCGCTGCCGGCCGATGCAACGGAACCCGCGGCAACCCGGCAGGCGCGCGAGCGCATGGTGCGCGAACAGATCCAGGCCCGCGGCATCTCCCGGCCGGAAGTGCTCAACGCGATGCGATCCGTGCCCCGGCATTGGTTTGTTCCCGCAGACCTCGCCGACTCCGCCTACCAGGACCACCCCCTTCCCATCGGCGAGGGCCAGACCATATCCCAGCCTTACATCGTCGCCCTGATGACCGAGCTCCTCGATCTGAAGCCATCCGAACAGGTGCTGGAGATCGGGACGGGCTCCGGATACCAGGCCGCCATTTTGTCCGCCTTGGCCTCCCATGTCTACACCATCGAAATTAAACAAAAACTTTTTGAAAATGCATCCAATACACTGAAAAAATACGATTATAAAAATGTGATGTCCCGCCATGGCGACGGCTATTTCGGCTGGCCCGAGGCGGCAGCATTCGACGCCATCATGATCACCGCCGCGGTGGATCACATCCCCCCACCCCTGATCGCCCAGCTCAAGGACGGCGGCCGCCTGGTGCTGCCGCTGGGAAGCCCGTTCGGGTATCAGAACCTGGTGCTCGTGACCAAACGCGGAGAGGACGTCGTCCTGCGGAACATCATCGGCGTGCTCTTTGTGCCGCTGACCGGCCATGCCATGGACAAACGCTGATGACGTTGTAGCGCGGCCAATTTCGGCGTTGCGCTTCATCTCGCGATCGCTGCGGCGTACTTACTGCAAGTACGCCTCGCGCCGCAAGATTCGCGCGCCTTGAACTTGGCCTTCTTACAACGTCATCAAGGGAAAATTTCTTACGAGCTCATCAGGGTTAGATACTATTTTGTTACTCCAGCAATTGAACAGATCCATATGCTGACCGCCGTCTTTCTCGTCTCTATTTCCACTCTCGCCTTTGAGGTTATGCTGGCGCGGGTTTTCTCCGTGAGCCAGTGGAACCACCTCTCTTTTCTGGTGATCAGCATCGCCCTGTTCGGGTTCGCGGCGAGCGGGACCTTTTTCAGCATTGTGGCGCCTGCCGTTGAGAGATGGCGCAGCGGTCACTGGTCGCTGCTGGTGGTCTTGTTCTCGGCCTCGATGCTGGCCGCCGTGACCGGCCTGAGGCAGATCCCCCTGGACTATCACCGCTTGAGCCTCGAACCGGTTCAGGCCGCATACCTGCTCACCGCCTATCTGCTTCTCGCCCTGCCCTTTTTCTTTTCCGGCGGGCTTACCGCCGCGGCCTACATGGCGCAGCCCCGGCGCAGCGGCGTGATCTACTTTACGTCCATGGCGGGCTCGGCCCTTGGGGTTCTCTTGCCGGCGCCGCTTCTGCCCGTTTACAGCGAATCCGTTCTGATCGTGATCGCAGCCCTCGCGCCGCTGGCGGCTCCGGCGATCACCTTGACCGTCGATTGGCGCAGGCGTGAGCCTGGCAGGCATGGCCGCAGCGCTTTTCGCGCCGCGGCCGCAGCCGGCACCCTGACGCTCATGGCGGGCTTCTGGCTGCTGACTCCGGGAGCGGAAAGCGTCCGCGACCTGAAGCCCTCCGAGTTCAAGTTTCTTTCCCAGATCCAATCGTTTCCCGACACCCGCGTCGTGGCGACGTCAACGGACATCCGGGGCCGGGTTGCCCGCGTCGAGAGCCCGCACCTGCGCTTCGCTCCCGGCCTCAGCCTCAAGCACACCGAACCCCTGCCGCAAACGACGGTAGTGCTCACGGACGGGGACCGGCCCGTGTTTCTCTACGATCGACACTCATCCGGTGAGGTCTCCTTCGCCCGGGACACCCTGTCCTATGCCGGTTACGAGCTGGTTGGCCGTCCCGGCAGTGTTCTGATCCTCCTCTCCGGGGGCGGGCTGGCCGTTCCCTGCGCGCTCGCCTCCGGCGCCGGCCGCATCCGGATCCTCCATGCGAACCCCCATGTCGCGGCTCTGATTCGAAGCCACTACGGCCTGCCGGTGACAGCGGGAAACCCCCGGTCTGACCTCACGCAGTCGGCCGAGCGCTTCGACATCGTGCACGTGGAGAGCTGGGGCGCCACGATGCCCGGTGCGGACGCCCTGGACCAGGAGCACCTGCTGACCATCGAGGCCTTCCGCGAGTATTTCCGGCACCTCGCACCGGGCGGTGTCCTGATCGTGTCGCGCCGGCTGCGGCTGCCGCCCGCGGATTCCCTGCGACTGTGGGCCACCGCCCGGGAAGCCCTCGCGCGCGAGGGCTCGCCGCACCCGGAGCGCTGCATCCTCATCCTGCGTGGATGGGACACTTACACCCTGCTGGTTTTCCGCGAACCGCCCGCCGATCTCATCCCGCTGCAGGAGATCGCCCGCCGGGGCAATTTCGACGTGGTGTACGCGCACGGCGCCGACGAGTCCCTCAGCAACCGCTACAACGTGTTTGACGCACCCTACCATTTCCGCGAACACCTTCGGCTCGAAAGCGCCCTGCGCGCCGCCGCTGCCGAGGATTACTTTCGCGATTACGTGCTGGACGTTGCACCCCAGTCGGACCGGCAGCCGTTTCCCGGGCATTTCCTGAAGTGGACCCGCCTGCCGGATCTTTACCGGATGCTGGGCAGCCGCCTGCACGCCTTTGGATTGTCTGGGGAAGTGGTGATGGCCGTGGCCCTGACGGAAGCGGCGCTGGTGTCTGCGATGCTGCTCCTGCTGCCGTTGCGGATGATCTCGCGCAAAAATGAAAAAATTTCATTCCACGGGACGTTCTTCTTTCTCGGCATCGGCGCCGGCTTCATGCTCGCCGAGCTGCTTTTCGTGTACCTCGGCACCTTTTTCCTGGGGGACCCGGTGGTGAGCCTCACGCTCACCCTGGCAGGAACCCTCGTCTCGTCCGGGCTCGGGGGACTCTGGGCCGGCCGGCGCAGTCCGGCCCTCCTGCCGGCATCCCTGGCGGCTGCAGCGCTGGTGCTCAGCCTTGCGGCGGCAAGCCTCATGCTGTTTTCATCCCAGGTGCTCGCGCTGCCTGCGCCAGGGCGCAGCATCGTGCTGCTCCTTGCGGTCACGCTTCCCGGGTTCCTGATGGGGATGCCCTTTCCCCTGGGCATGCGCCACCTGGCGCAGAGCCCCCCGGCGAAGTCCTACGCCTGGGCCGCCAACGGATGCGCCTCGGTGCTGGCCTCGATCCTCAGCGCGCAAATCGCCATCAGTGCGGGCTTTGCATGGATCCTCGCCGCCGCCGTCTTGTCCTACGGCGTCGCTTTTCTGGCGCTTCTGCGCACCCCGTTGACTATGGACATTAAGAATAATACGGTCATGCAGGCAAGTTGAGCCTTCTTGTAGGAGCGGCATCTTGCCGCGATGGTATCGTGGCTGGAAGCCACTCCCACAAGGGCGACACTTCATTACCGATAGGACGGCGCAGCACGCCACAATCTGCTTTATGAACATTCGGGTCGAATGCTACAGCGGCTATCGCGGGGACGAAACCCCGCAGGCGGTATGGATCGGAGACCGGCGGATCGCGGTCGCCGAGGTTCTCGACCGCTGGCTGGCGCCGGACCATCGCTATTTCAAGTTCCGCGGGGACGACCAGGGCATTTACATCATTCGCAACGACGTGGGGTCGCTCGCGTGGCAGATCACCTTCTATCAGGACCCGAAAATGGAATCCGGCCCCGTCCGCGGCCCGGCCGGCGGGGATGCATGAGCGCTTTGCCGCTCCGCCCCTGCCCCACCCCGTTCTGGCTGCGCAACGGCCACCTGCAGACCTTCCTGGCGAGCAGCGGCTTCCGTGCCCGCGGCGCAAACCCCATGCTGGAAGCAGCCCGGGACGTCATCCTGGAGGCCGGCGACGGCATCCGCCTGCTCGGCTCCCATTCCCGTCACCCGGGGGCCGTCCCCAAAGGCCTGGTGGTGCTTCTGCACGGCTGGGAAGGCAGCATCGGTTCCACCTACATGCTGTGCACCGGCAGGGCTCTTTACCGCCGCGGCTACGAGGTCTTCCGGTTGAACTTCCGGGACCACGGCCGCAGCCACCACTTGAACCGGGGCATCTTTTACGCGGTTCTGCTGGACGAGGTCTTTGAGGCCGTCACCCAGGTTGCGGCCGCCGCTGCGGGTCTGAACGTGTTTCTGGCCGGCTTTTCGCTGGGAGGCAACTTCGCGCTGCGCATCGCGCGCCGCTGCGAAACGCACCCGATCCCCAACCTGAGGCAAGTCGTCGCCGTCAGCGCGGCGCTGGATCCGGAGGTGTCCACAGCCCGGGCGGACCGCCACCCCCTGATCCGCCGCTACTTCCTTAAAAAATGGCGCCGTTCTTTGGCCATCAAGCAGCAGCTTTTCCCGGATCTTTACGATGTTTCCGACATCCTGCGCCTGCAAACCCTGCGCGAGATCACCGATGCCCTCTTGGAGCGTTACAGCCAATACCCATCCGCCCGCGTCTACTTCCAAGCCTACACCCTCACCGGCGATGCGCTGCAATCGATTGCCGTGCCCACCGCGCTCCTGACGGCGCAGGACGACCCCATCATCCCGGTGCGGGACTATCACGAACTCCGGGCGAACGAACTGACCCGCGTCGTGGTCGAACCGCATGGCGGACACAACGGATTTCTCGAGGGGCCGCGGCTTCGCAGCCGCTATGAAACGTGGCTCGCCGACATGTTCGACGGGTATGGTGCAGTCCGGCCGTGATGCCGAACCGGCTTGCGTTTCCGGCGGCAAGTGTCTATGTTGCGGGCAAAATTATTTCAGGAGGGTTCAATGAACGAGGACAAGGCCATCGAAATTCTGAAGAACGCGATTCTGCTCGAAAAGCGCGGGCATGCGTTTTACGCAAAGGTCGCCCAGCAGGCTTCCGCCGAAGCCGTCAAACAGTTTTTCAGCCTGATGGCGGAAGAGGAACTAACCCACGTCCGTATCCTCTCCGAGCAGTTCAAGAACCACCGCGCCGGCAAAAAGTTCACGCCCGGCGCCTCTGCGGCCGATGCCGCTTTTAAGACGGCCTCGAGCATTCTCACCCAGGATCTGAAACGGCAGATTTCCGCTGCGGACTACGAAGCGGCTGCCATCGCGGCGGCCATGTCCATGGAGAAGAACGCCATCCAGGTCTACTCCCGCCGCGCGGCCGAGGCCCAGGATGCCACCGAAAAGAGTTTCTACGAATGGCTGGCGAAGTGGGAGACCGAGCACCTGAATTTTTTGTCCCGGCTCGACAAGGAAATCACCGAGGCGATCTGGCACGACAACAATTTCTGGCCTTTTTGAGCTGCGCTCAAAAAGCTCGACATCCGAACTTCAGGTCTACCGGTTTTTCCACACCGGGCTCTTTTTTTCCAGAAACGCCTGGATGCCGGACTGGGCGTCCTCCGCCGCCAGGTTCATGGTCATGGTGTGTTTGGCGAAGTGCATGGCCTTGTCGTCCGGCTGATCGACCTGAGCGTAGAACCCCTGCTTGCCGATGGAAAGGACGAAGCGGCTCGCTTCGGCGATCTGGGCCGCCAGCTGCTCGGCTTCCGCCGCAAGCTTATCCAGAGGCACCACCCGGTTGACCAGCCCCAGCTGCTTGGCCTCGTGGGCGGAAAAGTAACGCCCGGTCAGAAGCATCTCCATGGCGGCTTTGCGCCCGATGGCGCGCGTGATGGCCGTCATCGGTGTCGTGCAGAAAAGCCCGATCTTGACCCCCGGTGTCGCAAACCGAGCGCCCTCCTCTGCCACGGCCAGGTCGCTCCAGGCTACGAGCTGGCAGCCGGCAGCGGTGGCGATGCCCTGCACCTGGGCGATCACCGGCTGCGGGATCTCGTGCAGCAGCATCATCATGCGGTTGCAGCGGTCAAAAATATCCTTGTAGTCCCGGGTCCCCTTTCCGAGCATTTCCTTCAGGTCGTGCCCCGCGCAGAAATGGTTGCCCGCGGCACGGATGATCAGGACCTTGATGGACTCATCCGCGGCCACCCGGCCCAGGGCATCGACCATCTCGTCGATCATCTTCCGGGAGAGCGCGTTGATTTTCTTGGGGTTGTTCAGGGTGATGATGCCGATAGCGCCCTGGCTGGACACGAGGATCTCCTCGTAAGCCATGCTGCCTCCGTTCAGGTCCCGGAGCGGCCGTCGTCGCAGGCATCGTCGTTTCCGGTGAACCGGCTGTGCTCGGCCGTGGTGCTCATTTCGCAGACCGGAAGCTTCTCGGCCGCCCGCATGGGCTTGCCGCAGCACTCCGGCACTTTGGCCCCGGCCGCTTCCAACTCGTTCTTCTTCCCGCAGGTTTCGCATTCGAATTTGCGCTTGTCCGCCATGACCCCTCCTGGGTGCATTCAGAATGAATCCGTCGACGATAGAATAGATAATCCGTGAAAGGCTGTCAAGGATAACCGCGGGAAACGCCAGCGGCATCCATGCCATTTTCCATCATGCCCCGATGACACCGACAATGCTGCCGATCATGCAGGAGGTCAGAGTGCCGGAGACGATGGACCGCAGCCCCAGTTCCACGATTTCGTTGCGGCGGCCGGGGGCCATGGTGCTCATGCCGCCGATCATGATCCCCATGCTTCCGGGGTTGGCGAACCCGCACAGGGCGTAGGTCATGATCAGGAGGCTACGCGGGCTGAGGGTGCCGGCCGGCAGGCGGCTCATGTCCACGTAGGCGATCAATTCGTTCAAGACCGTCTTGGTCCCCATGAGGGTCCCGGCGGCCAGCGCTTCGGACCACGGCACCCCCATGAGCCAGCAGACCGGCGCCATGCCGAGGCCCGCGATGCGCTGCAAGCTGAGCGGGCTTCCAGCGACATCCGGGAGCAGCCCGAACATCAGGTTCACGAGGGTGACCAGCGCCACCAGCACGATCAGCATGCCGATGATGTTCAACAGCAGATGAACGCCCTCCAGGGTGCCCTTGGTGATGGCATCCATGGAACTGGTGGCCGTCTCCGGTGCGCTCATTTCACCGCCGGTCGCATCCCCGGTCTCCGGTATCATGATCCGGGCGATGGTGATGGAAGCCGGCAGGCTGAGGAGGGATGCGACCAGGATGTGGCCCATGGCATTCGGCACCCGGCTGCCCAGAATGGATGCGTACAGGGCCATGACGGTGCCGGCGACGTTTGCCATGCCGCAGGTCATGACCGAGAAAAGCTCGCTCCTCGTCATTCGGTCGAGGTAAGGCCGGATGAAGAGCGGGGCCTCCACCATGCCGACGAACACGTTGACGGAGTTGGCCAGCCCTTCGGCCCCGCCGACACCCATGGTTTTCCGCAAGCACCAGGCAAAGGCTCTGACGACGACCGGGAGCACCTTCCAGTAGAATAGCAGGGAGGACAGGGCGCTCATGAGGAGCACCATGGGCAAGGCTTGAAACGCCAGAATGAAGCTACTGCCGAGGTAGCTTTCAGCGAACGGCAGCGGCCCCCCACCCACGTATCCAAACACGAAGGACGTGCCGGCGTTGGTGGCTTCCTGGAGGGCCAGCACCATGCGGTTGAAAAGGACGAACACGTCCCGTGAAAACGGCACATAGACAAGGACGAAGCCTGCCGCAAACGTCAGCAGAAGGCCCTTGGCGACCAGGCGGACGCTCACCCGCCGCCGGTTTTCGCTCAGCAGCCAGGCCAGGGCGATGAAGCTGCAGCACCCGAACACGCTCTGCCAGATCATGCCGACTCCTTCATGGGCGCACCGCCACCAGCGAGGCCAGCCGCCGGTGCTCATCCTGGCCGGTGTCGCACTCCTCGTGGTAGTGCAGGACCCGCAGAGACAGAAAGCTGTGCAGCAGTTCGTTCGGCTTCAGAAAATAGTCGCGGCAGTGCTCGCCGTGACCCACCCCACCCGGCACCTCGAGAAGGGTTTCGAAAATAAGCAGGCCGCCGGGTTTGAGCCCTTCGCGGATCTGGGGAAACAGCCGCCGGTTGAGGTATAGAGTGTTCAGGATCAAGTCGTAGCGCCCGGTGGGGATGTCAAAGGTGTCCAGGTCCGCACAGATCGGCCGAATCCAAGGGTGCCGGCCGGCAAACAAGGCCAAGCCTTCTTCCGAGATATCGACCGCGTCCACCGCAAACCCCTGCTCTGTCAGGAAAAGCGCGTTGCGCCCGCTGCCGGCCGCGATGTCGAGCGCCGTCCTGCCCGTTGCCCTGCTGAAAAATTCCTTCACGATGCCGGAGGGCTCGGTGGGGTAGTCCTGTCGCCGGTATTTTTCATTCCATTTGATGCGGTCGCGACGCATGGCCTGGTTCTGTTTGTCGGTCAACACGTTTTCAGCCGATGTAACCTTTTCCGCTAAGGTGGTTCATTAGTATCGGTTCGAATCGGATTCGAGCCGTTGAGAAGTTCTAAATCCAAACTTTCTCAACCTCCTCCTTTTCTCGCCGGGTGGTCCACATCAACGTGGACCACCTTGTTCATTTTAAGATCCTCTGACTCCGGATGGAAAACTACCGCGTTCTCAAGACTTTTTCCGACCCACTGCCAGTTTTGCCGCCAGCTTGATGGCTTCGATCATGGACTGAGGGTTGGCGCGGCCTTCACCCGCCTTGCCGAAGGCGGTGCCGTGGTCGACCGATACGCGGATGATAGGCAGTCCCAGCGTCACGTTCACTCCCGCCATCTGGCCCCAGGTCCCGGTCGTGTCGTCGTATTGGAAGCCGATCAGCTTGGTCGGGATGTGGCCCTGGTCGTGGTACATGACGACGACAAGGTCGTACATGCCGCCGCGCATTTTGGAAAAAACGGTGTCGGCTGGCAGGGGGCCATCGGCGGCAATGTGCTCCGCCCTGGCCGCTGCAACGGCAGGGGCGATCTCGTGATCGTCCTCATTGCCGAAGAGCCCGCCCTCCCCGCAATGCGGGTTCAGCCCGGCCACGCCGAGGCGCGGGGATTCGATCCCCAGCTGCCGCAGCGCGGCGTGCGCCAGCCGGATGACGGTGAGGACCCGTTCTTTTTTAACACGCTCGCAGGCCACCCGCAAGGACACGTGAGTCGAAACGTGGGCGACACGGAAGTTGCCTTCCGTCAGCATCATGGAGTAATTCCGGGTTTTGGTGAGATCGGCGTAGATTTCCGTGTGCCCGGCATAGTGGTGGCCGGCGGCGTTGATGGCGGCCTTGTTAATGGGGCCGGTCACGGTGGCGTCGATCTCACCGGCCATGGCGAGCTCGATCACCTTGGCCACGTATTCGAAAGAGGCCCGGCCTTGCGCGGCGGTAACCTCCTTGTGCCGCAGCTGATCCAGCGGCAGGTTTTTCAGGTCGAACACGTCGACACCGCCGAGGGCGAACCTCGCCTCGGAAACCGCTTGTCTTCCCGCCACTTCCAGCTTCAGACTGCAAAAGCGCACGGCGTTGGCCATGACCCCGGCGTCGCCGATCACGATCGGCCGGCACATGTCATAAATTTCTTTCAGCGCCAGCGTCTTGGCGCAAATCTCCGGCCCGATCCCGGCCGGGTCGCCCATGGATATGCCGATGATCGGCAGCCGTTCAGCTACCACGCAGACCCCCTTTTTCTTTTGCTAATTTTTCGTTACGACTCAATACTGAAACCGATTTGCTTTCCCGTGGGAGTGGCTTCCAGCCACGATATCATTGCCATATGCCATCAATTTTCAATCGCGGCCCCGCCATCGGCGGAGTTGGGCGTTTTACGAAGCCGTCACTTTAATCGGGAGAAGATCCGGCGCATGGCTCAGCACGGCCACGCGTGCGTTCTTCCCCTGCCGCCGCAGCGCCTCATCCACCGCCCACTGCACGCTGGGGGCGTGAGTGTGGCCCAGCTTTTCCTTGTGCGCGGCCGGAATGCCCGGCGAATAGGTGATCACCGTGGCTTTTTCGCGGACCAGGGCCCAGGCGATGGCCAGCGCAGCGGCAACACCGTTCTTCAGCCGTCCGGCCCGATAGGCGGCCTTGATCTCCGCCGACGGCCAGGCCGTGTAGGACAGCAGATCGGTATGCACCGGGCTCACTCCCTCCGGCGCCGGCGTGCAGACCACGATGGTCCCCCCGGGTTTGACCATGCGTTGGGCCGGGTACTGCGATTTGTGGGATTGCCAGAAATCCAGGTCGCAGGGATGCGAGTTGGCAACCACGATGTCGGGCGTTTCGCGGTATTCGACGCCGTAGATCTTCCGCGCGGCCTGAACCCCTTTCCGGAAGGCGGCACGCATCTCGCCGTAGAAGATGTCGGTGACCCTGCCTTCGTTGTCCATGACGACGTTGAAGATGGTCTTCATGCCGACGCGGTCGGCCATGTCGTCCATGTCCCGGCGCACCGGGTTGTCTTCGATCCCCAGCAACGAATCCCCGCCGCCCTCGCAGGAGAGCATGTGCGTCTCTGCGGTCGTTTTAGGGCCGCAAACCCCCGGTTGAATGATCTTGGAGCTGCCGGAATAGCCGGGAATGTGGTGCGGGACGATGGCGCCGAGCCCGATGACGACTTCGGCCTCGACCACCGCGCGGTTCACCTGCAGCGGGGTCCCGGCGCTGGAGGTGCCGAGCTCCACAAGGTTTTCAGCCTCCCGCCAGGCGTGGTTGAAGACACGGATGCGCCGCCAGACCTCCTGCCCCACCTTGGCCATCATCTCGTCGTCGGTCATGTAGCGGTGGGTGCCCAGGGCCATGATGCAGGCGATGTTGCGGTCGGGCACACCGGCGGCATTCAGCCGGGTGAGCAGCGACGGGATCATGCGGCCGGCCGGGGTCAGCCGGGTGTTGTCGTCGCTCACCAGGAGCACTCGGTCCGAGGGCTTGACCCACTGCTCGATGGGTGGCTGCCCGATGGGGTTCGCCAAAGCCGCATGGATGGCCGCATCCAGATCCGCAAGGGGGGTGGAGGCGTTGGGTTTCAGAACCTGCGCCAGGTTTCGGTCGGGCACCTCGAACCGAAGAGGGTTGCCGCCGAAGGGTATCGTGATGGTTGCCATAAAGGATTCTCGTGATTGATATAGGGCAACATGAATTACTCGATTCGGCAAGGTGCGTCAACAGGGACGGGCTCAGTCGCTGTCGGCTCCCCGGCCTTCCCGCATCATTTCTCCCACGGTTACCAAATTGAACCCCTTTCTGCGCAGCTCTGTAACGATGTCGGACAGCGCCTCCGCAGTCTTCCAGCCGCGGCCGTTCATATGCATGACGACAATCGAGCCGTTGCGTGCGCCCGTCGTCACGGAGCGCAGCAAACTCTCCTTCGATATGCCCGGATCCGGGTCGCCGGAGGCAAGATCGAACTGAACGGTTATCAACCCGGCTTCGGCAGTGATCCGCGAGCTTCGCTCGTCATGCTCCCCGTATGGCGGCCGATAGAAGGACGCCTGTCGCCCGGTCAACGAATACATGACGATCTGGGTCCACACGAGTTCCTGGCGCACCTGGTCATCCGGGATCCGCGTCATGTGCGGGTGCAGAAACGAGTGATTCCCGAGTTCAAACAGGTCGACCGCGGCGAGCCTGCGGGTCTGATCCGGATGCTCCAGCATCCACTTCCCGCCCAGGAAGAGAGTCGCCGGGGTTCGAGTCTCGATCAAGACCCGGATGACCGCTTCATCGTACCCGCTCGCGATTTTCGTAGCGCAGGCATCGAAGGTGAGAGCGACTCGTTTTCGGCTTCGATCACCGTGGGAAACCACCTGAGGCTTCACCGGTGCGGGCGGCGGCGGATGGTCCAGCGCCAGGGGAGAAGTCGAATAACGGCGCACGGCGTCCTTGAGGCGCTCCCATGGAGCATCCGCGCCCCCGGCTGAAGAGGCACCGGCCGCCGTCCCGCCGAGCACGATGATCAGAGCCCACCGTATGAAGGTGCGTTTCAAATAGTTGACCGCTTTGCCGACCATGGGCTATCATAACGCACGTTTCCGAAACTGGCGAGACCGCAGCGAATGAATGATATCCTCCACCACTTGAGAGCGGATCACCTGGCCGGACGGCGCGGCGGCTTGTACGCCGTCTGTTCGGCGCGCCGCGAGGTGCTCGAGGCGGCGATCGCGTTGGCCCGCGACCACGGCCGGCCCCTGCTGGTCGAAGCCACGGCCAACCAGGTCAACCAGTTCGGCGGCTACACCGGCATGACCCCCCAGGCATTTGCGTCGAGCTTGGGCGCAATGGCCGCCGCCATGGGCTTCCCGCGGGAAAACCTCCTGCTGGGGGCCGACCACTTGGGGCCCTACGCGTGGAGAAAAGAGCCGGCTGCCGCGGCCATGGCCAAGGCGGCCGAACTGGCCCGCCGATGCGTGGAAGCCGGTTTCCACAAACTGCACCTGGACGCCGCTTTCGGGTGCAGCGACGATCCACCGCAGGGCCTTCCCCTGGAAATCGCCGCCGAGCGCACGGCGGCCTTGTGCCAGGCTGCCGAAACAGCCGCCGAGCGTCTGCCCGACCGCCGGCAGCGGCCATATTATGTCATCGGGGCCGAGGTCCCGATTCCGGGAGGCACCTTGGAGAACCCGGAGGACATCCAGGTCACGCGGCCAGAGGACGTGGCGGAGTTCATTGCGCTGGCTGAATCGCGATTCCAAAAAGCCGCCCTGTCCGGTGTGTGGGAACGGCTGCTCGCGGTGATCGTCCAACCCGGCGCCGAGTTCGGAAATTTCAGCGTCGCCCGCTACGTGCCCGCGAAGGCCCGCGCTCTCTCGACGTTTCATCGGAATCTGCCGGGGATCATGACCTACGAGATTCACTCCACCGACTACCAGACGCCCGAGTCACTGGCACGCATGGTCGAAGATCATTTCACCCTCCTCAAGACCGGACCCTGTCTGACGAACGCTTTTCGCGAAGCGGTGTTCGCATTGGAAGAGATTGAAGCCGAGCGTCTAAAATCCAGGCGGGATGCCGTTCCATCCGATCTGCGCCGGGTCATGGAGCAGTTAATGCTGCAACACCCGGTGCACTGGTGGTCCCATTATCGCGGCACCGAAGAGGAGTGCCGCCGCATGCGTCTTTCCAGCCGGCTCGACCGGATCCGCTACTATTGGGGATATCCGGAGGCGCAGGCTGCTCTCGACCGCCTGCACCGGAACCTTGCGCCGTCGGTGCCCGCCGACCTGGTTGAGCGGTACTTTGCGGATCAAGTCTCGATCATATCCGCCGGCGAGCCGGCCCTAAACCCTGCTGAGATCATCCGGCGCCGGATCCAGAAAGCGCTGCGGCCCTATCTCAGCGCCTGCCGGTGAGCGAACGCCTTGAGACGGCGATAGGAGCGGCCTGGAGGCCTTGAGGAGCGTTCCTGCGGA
>Ga0315276_10002272_pt1 | contig 17525 bp, 17 predicted proteins | sample YL17G05_0_MG_FD_204542 | JGI IMG/M metagenome (GOLD analysis project Ga0315276, IMG submission 204542) | Sediment microbial communities from Yellowstone Lake, YNP, Wyoming, USA - YL17G05_0 | ecosystem: Environmental > Aquatic > Freshwater > Lake > Sediment | place: USA: Wyoming | collected... | reverse complement strand
TCATCCACGAATTTAGTTGGAGATATATCAGAATCCATAACCACCTGGTGTGTCTTGACTTTTTATTGTCGTTGAGTTAACCAGGTATTATTTGGAACAAGATACCAAATAAGGAGATCAGGTAACACAAAGTAATGATCACAAAGGCTGACAACATTCCGTATTGGAGACCCGGAACCAGTGACCCTTGCGGGTAGATCACCTGGAATGACACCCTAGTCAGCCACAATACACAGGTTGCAGCGAGCATGACTATTATTGAATATCGATTTGACCTGTCTCCATGAATCAACAGAATGTTTACGATGCCAAACAATACCAGAGACAAAGAAAAGAATGCATTAATCGCCCGGACAGCGGCTACCAACTCCGTTGCATTACTATCAATATAGGAATACCAATTCCAGGCTTTGGGCACAAAGAAGTGCCATATTCCAAAACCAATGGAAGCGCTGCTGCCAAAGATCACTAAACTCTTCACAAGTAGATTCATGGTCAACCCTCCTGGTAATGCGGAGTAATCAGCCAACGGGATGGCTGATTACTCCGAATGTGATGGATCGTTACCCTTCAATCTCGATGCGGTCCACCTGGACCTGAGAACCGTTGTAGTCAGGTACATTACTAAATATTGTGCCATAAAGATGAACAATCCTGCCACTATTCTCAGCGGCCTACCCGGTGGTGCAGTCTGACGGGGAAGCAATTGTCTCGGCAGGCGACATCCCATACGATACAGAGTTGGAGATCCCGCTACGGTTGGCTCTAGTAGGAGGTCGCGCTGGATCGAAGTTGAGCATTGAAGGCCGGCTGACTTTCCGCTCGCCGGCAGGACACGAACTGGAAACCCTGCTTAACCGCGTATCGGTTCGATTCATGGCAAAGGGCAAGTTCGATCTGCGGGAGGGAGTGGTCGCTCCGGTGGTCGAACATGTTCTATTGCAGATGAGGGCTGCCAGTGTATTAGGCCTCGCACGTTCCATTGCCCGTAAACCGGAGGAGAGGGAACAACGGGCTAGAATTTCCCTTGAAAGCATGCGCGATTATGCCTCCCTATTGGGAGATGAACGAGCAGAGCAGGAAGTCATGAGGATAGAGGAACGCTTCTACGACCTGAATGCCAGCCCTGTTTTACATCAGCCTGGGGAAACAAGAAGAGTAGGCTAATTTAGACCAATCTGGGTGGTTTTGATAATGTACCTTGGCAAAATTAATGGGATATGAGAGACTTACGGTCTTTTAGTAGTATCTCATACAAACATACATGATCAGCCGTTAGGTTCTGCATCCGCGGAGGTCCCATCATCTGGGTTTTAATAATGGTCCAAAGTTCATTGCCATCCAATTGTGTCTTTAGCTCAACCAAATGAACGTGCCACCTGCACTCAGGCTTTGGTAGTCGCGGGTATTCCTTGCTCAGCCCTTCTCCCAAAATCGCCCCAGCAATTTCCTCGTTTTCTCCAACACGATCCCTTCGCACTCCGCTTTCAAGCGCCCTGGGTAGCGATATGCCAGTGGAGCGACATCCACTTCATATCCTCCTTCAAGGTGGGACACAGTAGTGTGTAGGTAACTAATGCAGCCGTCTGTCAAGCTGATAAAAAGAGTGTACCTTGCTGGCGAGCTTTCCTTCACCGAAAGCCCGATCTCAGTGAAAGTCTCAGCTGCGAAGCTCACAAGAGCCAGGTCACCTATCCGCAGGGTGTTGACCCGCATTGGTACTGACCACCACCCGTCACGAGCTTCGATGCACGGCTTCCAGGGGTAGCGTTGGTTAAGCAATGGATCGGCCAGGAAAGCCATCCAGCCAGGTAATTTGGCCATTGCCAAAAGGGGTTTCCCGTAGTTTTTTGGCGGACGGGAGCTATTGACCGGTGCCTCGGTGGGCAGCCAGACTTCAGCCCGTTCCACTTTCAATGGCAAACCTTGTAATTTTTCGGACTCGGAGTGGGCGGCAGTAATAACGGCTTCAGCCACGCTGAGCCCTTGTTCGGTGACCATTTCAAAGGCGCGGGCGTCATTCCAATACATATCTGGATTCAGGTTGGCTGCTGCCCCCTGCAGGAACAGCATTAGGCCTCCCAGTTGAGCCTCCACTTGTAGGCGCATTGCACCGATCCAGTCTGCTGAAACCAACAGGTTATCGGGGCCGAGCACTGTGCCATGGCAGGCGAAGTTGACCAGCGTGGCAAGGCGTTTCCCGTTCCCATTCAGAATGCTGAGCACCTGCACGGAACGGTCCACCACCCCGTCTGGATTCCGGCCGATCTCCATATGACCATCGGGCTTTTTTTCCCGGCGGTTAATGGCGATCCCCGCCTGCCCCCGGGCGTAGCTTAAGCTGACTGAGACCATGCTGGACTGGGCTTCGTGAATGGCTGCGACGATAGCTTCGATCAGGGCATCGATATAATCCCGGTTCTTGCGAGGTGAACCCTTGCCTGCAAAGGCAATCGGGCCGGAGTGGGTGTGGGAACAGCACAGCAGCAGCTCAGTTGGCGCTACTCTCTGGCGCACCCGGTCGACCACAAACTCGTTGATGGCCAGCATGTCCAGGGCTACGATGGCAACCTGGGTGGTTGCATCTTCCAGGACCAACGCGGTGGCAGTCAGGTCGTCGTGTACGCCGGTATTGCCCTTCGACCGGTCACCGTAGCCGATCAGGAAAATGCCTGGCGGTGGGGTGATGATCCGGCGGGCTGCGCCAGCCTGCAGTTCGGTTTTCCGGGTCATCTCAGGCCTCCGGCAGGTGCATATTGCTGCGTGTCTCTTCGGGCGTATCACCCAGACGGTACTTTTGGAAAACGAAGAAGCCAATGACCACGAAAAGTGCCATGACCAGGAAGGCCAGGCGCACGCCCAGTGGGTTGGCATGAGTATAGCCGAAAGCCTTGTAGAGCATCGGCAGTACCAGCGCTCCCAGCGAACCGCCCAACCCGATGGCGAACGAGAAGGTTCCATAGTAAATCGCTTCCCGCCGGCGGCCGGTAAGCATCTCATCGTAGTCGGCCACGTTGCCCATCAGGGCGTAGATGATGATCAGGTAGCCGCCCAGCGTGGCGCCAATCAGGATCACCAGCAGGTAGGCCTGTACATCCAGAGGGATGCGACCGGTACTCCCCACCAGGAAACCCAACGCCACTACGAGCGCCAGGCTGATCATGGAAAAATTCAGCAGCCAGCGCTGGTTGCGGTGCTTGTTCAACCACATCCAGGCTGGGCCGGTGACGGCCATCACCAAGATCAAAATACCCTGGAAGATGCCAACATCGCCCTCACTCTTGCCAAGCACGAGCGTGACGAAATAGGGAAAATTGATCAACAGCATCTGGTAGCACACGTGTACGAACAGGGTCGAAATGAACACGACCAGGAACTGTTTGTTTTTGAAGGTGGCTTTGAGACCTTCAATGACCCGCATGGGTTCACCCAGCGGGCGGTCGGTCTCGCGCAGCCCAAGCAGGGTCATGTAGATGGTCACCACGCCCACCACACCCACCACCACGCCCATGTAGACCGCCCCAATGCTTTGGAAGAGCGGTGCTGCCACCAGCGAGCCGATCAAAACCCCCATGATACCGAAGACGCTCTTCCAGTAACTCAGCCCGACCCGCTGCTTGGAGTCGGGGGCCATCTCGGGCAGGGTGGCATCGTAGGGAATGCCAACCAGGCTGTAGGCGGTGCGATAGAGCAGGTTGATCACCAGGAAGAAGACGGCGGTGATCAGCACGGTTTTGCCGATCGGGACCCACAGCAAGACCGCCCCGACCAGGACGAAGGGGGCGGCCAGGGCCAGGAAGGGCTTGCGGCGACCCCAGCGGCTGCGCAGGGTGTCGGAATAGTGACCAATGAAGGGGTCAATGGCGGCATCCCAGATACTGGCGACGGTGAGCAAGACCCCGATCAGGGCGATCGGCAGGTACTGCGGGCGACCCGAGTCGGGCGGCGGCGCGTAGAAATACACCAGCCAGGTGTCGATGGTGATGGCCAGGATGTTCAACCCGGCGGAAGCCATGGAATACAGGGCGATGCGGCCGAAACCAAGTTTTTTCGGGGATGAAGTTGTCATTTCTTCTCCTCAGGATTGGAAGATCTCGGGAAGTACGGTGGTCTGATAGCGGAAAGACTCGGCGTAGTCGCAACCCAACTCAGCGCCGGCTTTGGCATCGTTGGCGCGCACGCCCAGGTCAATCAGGGGCTCAAAATTTTCGGCATCGATCCCGGCTAGGCGGGACTCATCCACGCCCATGGAGCGCGCCTCGCCCAGCAAATCGTCAATGGTCAGCACCATCTGGCAATTGTAAGCGTACAGGGCCTGGATCTTGCGCTCGATGATGGCGCTGGTATCCACGCGCAGGTTGGTCTCCCAGTGGGCTTTGGAGTACCAGTACCACTCGCTGACCCGCTGCGGTGACAGTCCCTCCGCCAGTTGTTCCGGGTGGAAAAGTGGCAAAGACGAAAAGGACGAGGCATCCAAAGTTGCCAGGGCGATGGCGCGATGATCTGGGTGGTTCTCGAAGGGGGCGAATGGGTCCCAACTGAAGATAACGTTCGCCCGCAGTTTGCGGATGTAGTACATGATCTGGCCCCGCAGGGTGGTGGGCGGTACATCGCTCAGGTCGCCGTCCCGGTAGCCGAGCAGGAAGACGCCCTTTGTCCCCAGAACCTTGCCGGCTGCCTCCGCTTCCGGGCGGGCGATAGCCTTGAGTTCCGCTGCGGATAAACGATACGAACCCCGGTCATTGTCGGTGGCAATCAGCAGGAACAGGTCATGGCCTTCATCCACCAGTTTGGCCAGCGTGCCGCCAGCCAGGAACTCGGCATCATCGCCGTGGGCGGCCACGCTCAGAATGACTTTTTTTGCCATACAACCTCCTCGTCTTTGAAATGACAACCCGGTCTGTCGGCTTAAGTGGCAGACCGGTAAATTTATCGCATAATTCCAGGGCTTCAGCCGGTTCCGGTAGCCTGATCGCCGCGCACCGGTTCAGGTTTGGCGGTGGGTTCCAGAGGTTCTGCCATTGCCTGGAAGAGTGGCTCCATGTCTCCGAAGCGCACCATGCGGAAGGCTTCCGCCCGGGTCACTTCACCGTCCCAACCGGCCTGGACCGCCACGGCCTTGGCCTGTTCCTGCATCACCATGCTAATAAGCGTATGCAGGTTGCCGTCCAGCGCTTCATCCAGCAATGGAATACGCTTGTCCCAGGTTTTCAACTGCAGACGATATTGTTGAATGGTATTGCGCATCATCTCCCGGTGGGCGCAGACCGCCTGGACCTTGCGCTCGATGGTCTGGGAGACTTCCTCCACGTGGGTCACAGCTGGCAACTGGCGGGCGAAGTACCAGCGCTCGCAGACCGAAAAAGGTTCCAGACCTTCCTTGAAGTGTTCGGGGTAATGCTTGTCGAAGCAGGCCACCCAAAAGGCTTCGTCCGCCGCCTGGGCCACGCGCACGTGGTCCTGGTTGTTCTCGTACAGGCCGTCCGGGTCGAAACTGAAGACCGCATAGGGCCGGTACTTGCGGAACAGGTAGACAATGCGCTCGCGCAGTTTCCCAAGCGGGATGTCTGCCAGCATGTCCGTTTCGAAGCCCAGCTCGACCACCTCCTGCACGCCGAGGATCTGTGCTGCAGTGCGCAGTTCTTCAGCGTTTCTCTGGATGGTCTCTTCGATCGACAATCCAAGTGAATCCTTGCGGTCGTCGGTGACCCGCACTAGGACCACTTTCCAACCCTGGTCGGCAAGCTTCGCAAGGGTGGCCCCGCAAAAGGCGGTGGCGTCATCGGCGTGTGGACTGATCACCATGGCAGTATGCATATACATCTCATTTTTTTATGGTTTTCCAGGTCTCTGCAGCCTTGTTGAGTTCCCTGGTATTTTTCTGGATCTTCTTCAGGGCGGCGACCATATCGTCCACTCCCTTACGGCCGGCCCTGAAGGTGGCCTCATCCAGCGTGACCGCTTCGTGCTCGCAAGCCCGTTCGGCCTCCGGGAAACTCATCTTGCTGAAATTAAAACGCTCGGGAAAGGCATTCGGTACGGCCAGTTTGGAGTTGCGCGGCTGAAAAAGGGAATAGCGGTGCATGGCTTCGTACCCGACCTCAGCGATCACGCCTTCCGCCTCAAGCGCTGCGCACAGCACATCGTGCTCCACCCCATAAACGGACGGGTCGACGGCAAAGATGTACTGGTAGAAGGAACGTGTCGTGTGACGCGGGTCGCGCCGCAGGACACGGACCCCCGGGACCTCGGAGAGGGCCTCGTCCATGTAAGCTGCCATCTCTTCGCGCTCTCTGGCCTGGGCGGGGAAGCGCTGGATGCCCACCAGCGCCAGGGCAGCCTGGAGTTCGCTCAACCGGAAGTTGCCGCCCATCACAGGGGAAGGGCCGGCTTCCTTGCCACCTTTTCCAGCGTGACCGCGACCGCAGTCGATGATCGACATTGCCATGCGGGCCATCACCTCGCTGCGGCAAAGCAAGATGCCTCCTTCGCCGGAGGTGAGGGTCTTGGACGACTGCAACGAGAAGGAACCAAAGTCACCGATTGTCCCGGCGCCGCGCCCGTTCCATTTCGCGCCGTGGGCATGGGCGCAGTCTTCGATCACCACCAGCTTGTGTTTTTCAGCCAGTGCCATGATGGCATCCATGTCAGTCATGTTAGAGGCCAGGTGGACCGGGATGATGGCGCGCGTCTTCGCTGTGATGGCCCTTGCTGCCGCCTTCGGATCCATGCAGTAATTATCCGGGTCGATATCCACGATGACCGGGATGGCACCTGCATTCATGGGTGCCGCCGCGGTGGCCTGGAAGGTGCAGGCCGGGACGATGACCTCATCCCCCCAGCCGATGCCAGTGGCGCGCAAAGCCACTTCCATGGTGACCGTGCCGTTGGCCATCGGGACGGCATAGCCACCGCCTTGCATTTCGGCGAATTTCATGGCCAGTTCAGCTGTCTTGGGGCCGGGGTAGGGGTAGCCGCCCCAGCGACCGGATCTGATCACTTCGGTAACGGCATCGATGTCGCGCTGGTCCCAGACGGGCCAGGCGGGATAGGGTTCGAGACGGGTCTTTGGCCCGCCCAAGATGGCGAGTTCCGACATGTTATTCTCCTAGAAAAGGGATCGCACGGCTTCCAGGACGGCCGGTCCAATCGCCTTGCCGATGGAATTGGTCTCTTCGTAATGTTTGCCGGGCTTGAACGGGTTGAGCGGGAAGCGGAAATCCTCAGTTGGCAGGATGTAACCGAGTTCATCGTTGGCTAAGCAGACCACCCCCGGCACATGCGCCCCGGCCGCTTTCATCTCCGCCTTGAGCACCAGGCCAAGCTTTGGCAGCAGCTCACCGGGGATGGTCGCAAACCAGGCCGGGCCAACCTTAATCAAGCCGACCTCGCTGGTAATGCAGCCTAGCCGGTCGCGCACGTCCGGCAGGAGCTTGCGCCTGAAGGCGAATTTATACAGGATGTTGGTCAGTTTGACCTTGATCTCCTTCTTCTGAACGCTGATCTCCGTAACCGGAAAGCCGCCGGCATTTCCAAGTGCTTCAAGACCGGCTTTGGCCAGGGACTGGCCGATCGCCTCCGCCTCCGCAAAGGAATGCTCCTTTACATCCGGGGTCATCATCCCGCCCAGGGCACCCGCAAAGAAAATGCAAGGAGCGCCCGTGGCCTGTTCCACTCCCTTGCGCAAATAGCCCAAATAGTCAGAGCTGACCTGGGTGTTGTGCTCCCACATCACCTCCGGGTGGCAGGGGAAGTCGAACAGGCTGGCCAGCGGCCGGTTATCCTTATCCAGGAATTGCAGGGCGGTCAGTTCATCATCCAGGATCTCTGGGTTGCGGGCGTTCTTTGCCAGCCCGGGGACGCGCAGGCAGACGGACTTCATTGCAGGCGATTCCAGGGTCATGGCTGCCAGGGCTGAAAGGATGGTCGCCTCGGCCTTGTCCTTCACATCTGCCAGATATAGCGGATCTACACCGCTGGTATGGGAGTCAGGTCCCCACAAACCCATGGTATCAGGGCCATCATGAGGATGGAGCGAACTGATAATGATGTCGGGCTTGTGCGACCCGTCATAATGACTGCTCACACGCTGAATGATCTCCTGCACATGCGGGCGGAAGAAACCGATCAGGTCCATGGCGCACAGAACCAGCGTACGTACGGGGGTGCAGAGTGCCAGGGCGCGCACATACAGGTCGTCATGGATGGCAGTCGCCCGGCGATTTTGGTCGAAACCAGCCAGGAAGACCGGCCGTTCCAGGGAGGGGGTGATGATATTCTGAGCGTATCCGATGAACATGGTCGGCTTCTATCCTTGGCCCTTCTTGGCTGCCAGCTTGGTTTTGACATCCTTCAAACGCTGGCCGTGCAGAGGGTAGAGCCAGAGCAGAAAGATCGCCAGCAGGAAGCCGATCGAGGTGGGGACGGTCAGGAACAGGCGGAAACCCAGGTCGACCGAAGCCGGTTGGACCTCCAGCAGGGTGTCGTAGCCGAAGGCCGGCATCACCAGCCCGAAGACGGTCGAAACGAGCAGGCCGCTCAAGGTGACCAGAAAACCGATCATGCCAAAGTACATGCCAGCACGCTGGTGGCCGGTCTTGACCTCGTCCTCGTCGACCACCTCGGTCATGATCACATCCCCCATCAAGACCAGCCCGCCCAGGCCGATCCCGACAATGATGGCGGTTGCATAGGTGAAGAGGATGTTGGGGGAAAAGCCCATCGGGATCAGGCCCAGGATCATGATGCCATTGGCCAACATCAACGTGCGGCGGGTGTCCAGCTTGTTGGCCACCCAGTTGCGCCAGGGGTAGAGCGTCAGCATCGCCACCAGGAAGGCGATCCCGAGGATGACCGTGGCCAGGCCGGAGTCGACCTTCAGGCTGTATTTCAGGTAGAACAGGATGCCCATCTGCATCAGACCGGTGGCGAAGAAACGCATGGTCTGGGCGCCAGCAGCGGTCAGGTAACTGCGGTTGAGAAAGGTGGACTTGAGTGAAGCGCCGAAGGGGTAGCTGGTGTCGGTTTGCAGGTCCTTGCGTTCGAACATGGCCGGTAAGCCGACGTAGATGGCGATGACCGAGATGACCGCCAGGATTGTGGCCATGGCCGTCCAACCAAGCATACTGGCCAGCAGGGGAGGCAGCGCCGCCCCCAGTACCAGGGCGATGGTCTGGAAGATGTTCATCTTGGCGGCCACATCAGTCCGCTCCCGGTAGTCGGCGAACATTTCGGGCAGAAGCCCGTAATAGCCTGTGGCGATGGCAGTGTAGAGGCCTTCCCAGACCACGATGGCGGTGCCGAAATAGAGCAGCAACCCGACCGGGTTGTTGCGGCCGTCGAATGGTGCCGTGAATAACAGGGCAAAGGTGACCGCATAGGGCAACCCGACGAAGAGGATATACGGGATGCGCCGCCCCCAGCGGGATCGGGTGCGGTCGGAGAAATAGCCGAGCACCGGGTTATTGAAAGCGTTGTAGATGGTGTAAAAGAACCAGAAGGTGGCGAACCAGGTCGCCGGAAGGTTCATCACATCCACTATATAGAAGGCGATGATGCCGTTGATGGCTTCCGCCGGCGTGGCTACACCCAGGCTGGACAGGGAGTACAGGATGCGGGTCTTGAATGAGGTTGTGAATTCCTTTGCTGCTTCACTCATGGGTTTCTCCTTTTCTCAGAGATGGATAATTAAACTGGTCACCTGACTGTAATAGTGCAAGGATTGATTTTACTTTCCAGAGGCAGATAAATATGTGGATTAATTGGACGGGATCTCGACCACTTTGCCGGAATGGGCACTGCGGTAGGCAGCATCCACCACTTTCATGTTCACCAAACCCTCCACCCCGCCCGGGTTGGGGACACTCTTTTCGGTGATCGACCGGATGAAGTGTGCCATCTGGGCATCGTACATGCTCTGCGGACAGTGTTCCTGGCGCGGGAACTCGAAGCCCGACTTCACAGTTTCGACCTTGTTCTTTACAGGGTCAGGCAATTCGAGCAGGGTCGGGAACAACTGGGCAAACCCCTGCCGTCCGTATAACTGCGTGGCCGCCTCGGGTCCGTCGCTGTGGGGCTGCCACCAGCCCGACTCGATATATGACACCGCTCCGTTGTCCCAGTTGACCACCAGCACGCCCGTGTCATCCACGTCGAAATCCTTGTAGAACGTTCCGATCCTGGCATAAACCGAAACTGGCTGCGGGTCACCGAGCAGGAAACGGGCGGTGTCCAGGGCGTGGATGCCCATGTCGGCCAACGCTCCACCGCCGGCCAGTTTTTTCTGCGTGAACCAGCCCACCGGGCCCCAGTGGACGTGCACTCCATACCCCTTGGTGCGCAGCACGGGTCCGATTCGGGACAGCTGCGCTTTAAGCCAGAGGACGTCCTGGTCAAAACGCCAGCAGTGCGCTACCATTAGGGTCACCTTGGTCTTCTCACTAGTAGACAGCATCTGTTCCGCTTCAGCGGCATTCATGGCCATCGGCTTTTCCACCAGCACGGGGATTCCTGCGCCCAAAGCTGCAAGAGCCTGCGGGGCATGCAGGAAGTTGGGCGTCCCGACCACCAGGGCATCGGCGCTGCCGTCAGAAAGCAGTTCTTCCATGGTGGCATATTGCCTTTTAATCCCGAACTGGTTGGCGAAGGCGGCGGATTTGTCGCTGTATTTCTCCACCACCGCACTTACCTGCCCGCCGCAATTTTGCACCGCCTTTGCATGGATGGCGGCGATATAACCGGCTCCGGCAATGGCGATTTTCATGCTGACTCCTTTAGAACATGCGCAATCCCAAACGGGAGGGCATGTTTTTGGCAATAGTCTGGGAGTTGGGTGATCGTAAGACGAACGACATCGGGTGGAATCCTGTCGAGGGGGATGTTGCAGGCTTTGAGGGAGTCTTCATATGGGCGTACATCCTGTCCCTGCCGTTCTGCCATGAGCAGGATACCAGGACCGACTAGGTTGCCGTGCGGCCATCCTTGGCCGGTAAACTGTTCTGCACAATAGGCAAAATAATGTTCAGAGCCTTCTTCCGGGCGGGCGTGTCCGATCTGATTACAGAGTTGGACCTCCATCGCAAGGCAATCGTACAAGCACTTTAATCCCTGTGGGTCCCCGCGGCCAGCAGCTTCTGCGCAATCAATACTCCCTCGCAGAATAGCTTGAGCTGCTTCATACACCCATGGAATAAAACCCATTCCTTTCGGATTCTGCCCTCTTTCTTGAGCAAATTTCCAATCCCAGCATCCGGTAGCGATCGAGAGCACATCCGTGATTCCCGCTGCGCGAATCCAGGCTGGGGCGCTGGCTAGAATATCTAGATCCAGAATAATGGTTTCGGGTACCTTTGTAGGAATATAGTGGACACACCCATCCCGGCGGATTCCGGAGGCACCGGTCAGGAAGGCGTCCACAGAAAGAGCGGTGGGCAGGATTACAAGTGGTAGGTTCAGACAAGAGGCGAAATATTTTGCAGCATCAGCGGTCAGGCCTCCACCAACGGAATAGAGTACCTGAGCGGGAGAATCTTTTACGGAGGCGAGCAGGTTATCCCAACAAAGGATGGTCGCCTCGACCGGTTCGAGGCGTGCTATGACTTGCAGTCCAGATAGCTTGTCCTTGACAGCATTCCAAGCCGGATCTGATGTAACTAGCAATATTGGTCGTTTTTCATCGATTCCAGAGAAGGGGGATATGCTAGCAACGGGCAGGTTGGGCAGTATTTGGATCATCATCTCTCTAAACCCGGTTAGAAGTAGGTGTGTACATCTTCAATTATGAAACAGCGTTCTTGCCAGTTTACGATCGAGACAAAAACTTGTCAATGGACTTGTATTGACTCCTGTCATTCTTACTTGAAAAGCGAATATAAGTAAAATATATTTGTGACATCCCCTAATTAAACTTGTGCCGTATTTTGGAAGAGAATGGCTAATTTTTTCAAAATATCATAGTAGAAAGATATGAGGATTTGAAATTTGTAGATTTATACTAAAAACAGAAAATTCCTCCAAAGGAGAGCTATCGATTATTAATAGTATTATTGAATCCCGAGCGTATCTTTGACCAATTGACACCCAGAGGACTATTTCAAAATCCACATTTTTCTATCACCGAGCGCACCTGATATATAGGGAAAAAAGCTGAAAATTACCCCAAAATGCCATATATAAGGTCGTGAAAAAGAGGTAGAAGGGTCTGGACTTAAAATCCGTTGGTGGTGACACCGTGAGGGTTCGACCCCCTCAGAGGTTCGACTCCCCATGGGGGCACTACAAAAATAATAAAACTTGAGCCCCCAGGAGGGGATAATATTCGAACCTCCATGGGGGCACAGAATTAAAACTGGAGTCCCCGGAAGGGGATTCTATTCGAATCTCCATGGGGGCACAGAAACCACCACCAGGTGGTTTCTACTATAAAAACTAGAGCCCCCATCGGGGGATGTTATTCGAATCACCATGGGGGCACTGAAATAAAAACTAGAGTCCCAGGAAGGGGATTCTATTCGAATCTGCACAGACGCACTTCATATGGGTGTTTTCAAATCCGTCACGGTTGAATGGATGCAATGACAGTGCAGAACGCCCGTTTTTTTAAGTCGGAAGAATCTCCCCAGGTGTGCACGAATCGCTATTCAGAACAACCACCGGGTGGAAAAATGCACTCCACTAAACTTCCTGTTCAGGTCAGACCATAATCACTTTGTGGGATGACAGGGAGTCAACTTATTTAATGTACCATAACCTCACTTTCCCTGCATCTCTTTGATTAGCTTCTTGAGACGCGCTAACTGGGATGGTTTCAACTCAACTTGCCGCGCCTCCAGCACTGCCAGGAATTCTGCAAGATTGCTTTGATCGACTGCACATCGTACGCTCTCGGCGTGCAATGGCAAGTCACGAGGAAAACACTTTTGCAAATATCCTATCAAAACAGGAAACAGCTTTTGGCGGTATTTCTTATCAGTGGCTGCAACTCGCGCCAATGTCTTGATGCCCCATACGAACGTGATCAGGGTACCCTGATCGATTACTTCTATTACATCATCGATGTGCTGCCAGATTTCTCTTGGGCGCTGTTCCGCAATAGTTGCCAAGCCGATCATCGCACCCCACACCATGCGGTTTTCCTTATCTTTCAGCAGTTTCAAGAACTCATCCACATATTCCGCAATCAAATTAGGATTAATATATCCAATCTCGTACAGAACTTTGAGACAATCACTGCGCACACTCTTGTTCTTGTTCCAAAGATTTTCGACCATTTCTTGAATGCCCTTATTGTTTTTTGTCTCCACGAGTTCGCGCGCCAACTCTTGATTGGGCACTTCGTCCCGCCGCTTCTGGAAATAAGAAATCTTGTTTAGAACTGACATTGAATCCATCTCCTTGAACACCCTGTTTCACTTGTTTTACTGCCAGAAGTCACCTAAAAGTTGAGCTCTCCAGCGGGGCGGGTTGGTAGGCCGACACGATCACAATGGCACGAAACTCAAACAATGCGCCGCAGTTTCGCGGGGTGTTAGCATCGTCCGCTGGAGCCGGTGGGCCGCCCTGGTTGTTATACTACTCCAAAGCTCCATGTCAGCAAAGCGGGAAACACTGTATGGTATTGTTGTCCCTTGTTCAGAAAATCTTCGTCCATCTCTCTGGTGATCTCGGCCTCTGCATCTACCTCCGAAATGCCAAAATTAATCAGGTTTGCTTTCCACTTTTCTTGTTGCTCTTTAATTGGTTTTGGTTGTCCATAACCTTCGTCACAAATCGCTTTGAATAATCTTTTCTTATGGTCTGTAACCACGGGCGGGAATAGAAAACGCACCGCATCTGACATCCGGATTTGGATGTTTTTTAGACCGCTTTGTGCATCAGAACCGGTAATTTGACTCCGATGTTGTGGTCGACACCTGTTCGCTTGAGAATTTCTCGATTAATGGTCTGAAACAATTCAAGCGGTGCCGTTTCTTGGTGATTGACTTCTTCGATGTGAAGCATGGCTGTGTGGGCATTGCGATTGGCCTCACAGGCAATCACCAGTCCATCGGGTTTGGTTACTCGAATCATTTCTTGAAGCACCTTCTCTGGATCGGGCACATCCATCAAGACTGTATGCGTCATGGTTACATCAAACGATTTATCAGCGAAAGGGGTTGAATAGATGCTGCCTTCGTGGAACTCACCTTTCCATGGCGTATTCTCCCAAGCCTGTTTTCCCTTTGCAATCAATTTGGATGATTGGTCAATACCAGTATATGTACTGCCCTGAGCTAAGAGGGGCATTAACTGATGCCCCATCTTTCCAGAGCCGCAGCCAAACTCGGCGAGTCGACAGATTTGATCGAGTTTCCAAACACGGGTTACCAGGAATTCCAAATAATCTTCGTTGTGTTGCAGGATGTAGCATTGTCGAAGGTATTCATCGCCATTATCCCAGTAATCATCTGGATAGCGTTGTTGACATTTGGCAGGGGTTTCGTGGTCACTGTCCGACAACTTATTAGTCATTTTTTTCATCCGATCCTTCCACCAACCATTGTTTATTTAAGCATGTGCCAATGACGGCCCTCCTTTGAGTCAATATTTATATTACAGTCAATTTTCCATGATATTAGAGTCCAGTATATTGCTAACTTCACCACAAAACAATACATTAACATCCTTAGTAGTTCGAACCCTTATGGGGGCACAGAATTAAAACCAGAGTCCCCGGAAGAGGATTCTAGTCAAATCTGAATAATATTTTCGGGCGCTGGATTGCCAGCTGATTCATACCGCCCATGTTTATGATGCATCTAAATCATGGCAATCCAGAGGAACAATGGAGAAGATAATTAACACGCCATCTATTATTTTAGAAAGGAATTTTTCGAAGAAGCGCAAAGATGTGCATATAGGAAACAAACTTATGACGATCAAACCGTTCGAGTCAATCCTAACGAAACCAGACCTTGGTACAGAACAGGATGAACAGCACCCAAACCACGGAGAATACCGAGGCGACCAGGAACCCGGCCTGGACTGCATACCAGGCGTATCGCCGGGCTTCTGCCTTTGTCAGCTGCTCGCCCTGGGCCACATGGGGTGTTGCAGTTTTGCTGCGGCGGGCAGCCTTATCATGCCAGCGCATGCCCTCCACGTCCATGCTGCAGATGACCCTGCCGTCATCGTCGTCGAATTTCTTTGGTTGCGGATTCATTGATCGAAACCCTTCATTAATTATCATTTATAGAGATGGCAAACGACGGTATGCCCTGGTTCCACTTCCGTGGCATGTGGGGCGTCCCTGGAGCAGATCTCTAAACGTTCCCTGCATCGCGTGTGGAATTTGCAGCCATCCGGCGGATTGGCGGGAGAAGGAATGCTGCCCTCGAGGATGATACGGTTCATCTTGGCCGAGGGGTCGGGGACGGGGGCGGCACTGAGAAGCGCTTGCGTGTACGGATGCAGCGGGTTCCTGAAAATCGCCTCCTTGCTGCCGTACTCCACGATGTTTCCCAGGTACATGACGCCTACGTCGTCGGAGATATGCTTCACCACCGAGAGGTCATGCGAGATGAAAAGGTAGGTAAGCTTGAATTTCTCCTGTAAATCCTTGAGCAAGTTGATGATCTGAGCCTGGATCGAAACGTCCAATGCAGAAAGTGGCTCGTCGCATACGACAAAGGATGGATTGAGAGCCAGTGCCCTGGCAATGCAGATGCGCTGGCGCTGACCGCCTGAAAATTCGTGCGGATAGCGGTCCTTCTGGTATGGCTGCAATTCGCAGGCTCTCATGACATTGTCGAGGTGGTCCTCGTACTCGTCATCGGGTACGATATGATGTTCTTTGACGGCTTCACCGATGATCTCGCTGATTGGAAGCCGGGGAGAAAGGCTCGAATAGGGATCTTGAAAAATGATCTGCATTTTTGGGCGGATCGTGCGCATTTCTTTGCGGGAAATCGCGTAGATATCGAATCCGAAGAAATGGACTTCGCCGCTGGTTTTTTCGTTCAGGCGGAGGATTGTTTTACCTACTGTTGTCTTGCCGCAGCCGGATTCACCAACAAGCCCCATCGTTTTACCGCGTTTGATCGTAAAGCTGATGCCATCGACAGCTTTGACATGTCCGACCACGCGCTGCATCAACCCCGCCTTGATGGGAAAATACTGCTTGAGGTCAATAACTTCAAGCACAGTATCGGTTTTGGACGAGTCGATTTGGAGATTATTTACTTCCATGCTTTTACCTCTGCCTGGGTGACCATTTCACGATAGCAAGCCACCATGTGTGATTTGGTCACGTACACTTCCCTGGGGTACACCCCATCACATGCCGTCAAGCGCTGTTCACAACGGTCCCTGAAATAGCAGTAGTCAGGCATATTGATGGGATTGGGCACGCTTCCGGGGATGCTGTAAAGGCGGTCCACGGAGCGGTTGATGACAGGTTTGGAAGCCATCAGTCCCACGGTGTAAGGGTGCAGCGGGCTGTGGAACACCTCAAGAGCCGTACCCTTTTCCACGATGCGGCCTGCGTACATGACGACGACATAATCCGCCATCTCTGCGACAACACCCAGGTCGTGCGTAATGAGCATGATGCTTGAATTGATATTATCCTTGAGGTTCCGCAACAGGTCGAGGATTTGCGCCTGGATGGTTACATCGAGTGCGGTGGTCGGCTCGTCGGCGATGATGAGCTTGGGGTTGCAGGCAAGCGCCATGGCGATCATGATCCGCTGGCGCATGCCGCCCGAAAGCTCGTGCGGATACATTTTGTAGACGCCGGCGTTGTTGGCAATGCCCACCATATCGATCATCATGAGCGAGAAGTCTTTCACCTCTTTGTCAGTCATCCCCGGATTGTGAAGCTTGACCACCTCATCGATCTGTTCTCCCGAACGAAACACCGGGTTGAGGCTGGTCATCGGTTCCTGGAAGATCATCGATATCTTGCTACCGCGGATGGTCTCCATCACTTCCACGGGGGTTTTGGCAATGTCGTAAACGCGCAACCCATCGTCAAAACGGATGGCGCCTTCCACGATCTGACCTTGCGGGCGTTGCACAAGCTGCATGAGCGACAGGGACGTGACGGATTTACCGCAGCCGGATTCACCGACTACGCCAACTGTTTTTCCTTTAGGCACCTCAAACGATACGCCGTCCACCGCTTTGACCGTGCCGATATCGGTGAAGAAATACGTATGCAGGTTGTCGAACTCCACGACATTGGCAGGGTCCCGCATCGAAGTCAGATATTCACTTTCGGGGACGTTCTTCCTGTTGCGCAGTCGTTCGATGGCATTGGTGATCCGGCGGTTTTCACGTGAAATCTTTGCCGATTCCCGTGCGGAAATATGATTGCTGTTGTTGGAACTGGTCTTGATTTTAAATCTTGCGAAGGGGAATTTCATTTTGGCAGCCATCCGAGTCGCCTACCTTTTCATCTTCGGGTCGAATGCATCCCGAAGCCCGTCGCCAACGAAGTTGAAGCCGAGCACGGTCAGGAGGATCAACATGCCCGCCGGGATCCACAT
>Ga0315276_10002271_pt1 | contig 17531 bp, 8 predicted proteins | sample YL17G05_0_MG_FD_204542 | JGI IMG/M metagenome (GOLD analysis project Ga0315276, IMG submission 204542) | Sediment microbial communities from Yellowstone Lake, YNP, Wyoming, USA - YL17G05_0 | ecosystem: Environmental > Aquatic > Freshwater > Lake > Sediment | place: USA: Wyoming | collected... | reverse complement strand
AAAATCAGAACTCGTCCATCAGCCGGTCTGCCTTGTCGGCCTGCTTCCTCATGGCAGACTCGCTCGGCTCGAACGGCACCGAGCAGCACTCGGCGCATGCGATGAGCGCAGGCTCGGCACGGAAATATTCCTTCCTCACCCTGGGGATGCTCTTGTGGAAATATTCACGGCTCAGGATGCGCGCTATCTCGCTGCGGGTCAGCTGGAACAGCTCCACCTTGGCGGTTGTCGGGTCTTTCATGACAGCATCGCGCAGCTCTGCCATCTTGTCCATGAGGAAGGTGGCGACCAGGATTTTCGAGAGCCTGAATCTCAGGTCTTCAGGGAGCGGCGCGCCTTCGCGCAGCAACGGTGCCATGTCGTTGAGCCCGTCAGTGGTAGTCTTCCTCAGCTCGGCGAAATCCCAGAGGCGCGTGAATGCCTTCTCCTGCACGTGCGGCGGCGCGCGTACCCGCTCCTTGGCCACCCGCTCCTTGAGCTTTTCCAGGGTGACGCTTAGGCCCGGCTTATCGTGCTGGGAAGTATGAGGATTCCTGACCAGGTGCATACCTTATGGTATGTTTGAAAAAGTTTATAAATATGGTTTCGTGTCTGCTTCCTGCGCCGGGGACCGCATCAAAAACTGAAGTTGATTTCATCTATCATCTGCGCGAACTTCATCTTGGTAGTCTCGGCCCCGGCCTCGGGAACCAGCGTCTCTATGCCGCATCTCGAGGCGCAGGCACGGAGATCTTGCTCGAACCGCTGGTAGCCGGCCAGTATCTGCACAGCGCTTTTTGAGAAATAGTCCTTGTCAAGAAGGCGCCCCACGGCATTGCTCGCTGATAAGAAGCTGCAGAGCATCGAGGCATCGTCACGCTTGTCCGCCACGTGGAGCACGTCCTCCAGCGTGTCAAGAAGATAGATGGCATAGGATGCGCGGGCCATCCTGAGGTCGAAATCATCCGGCCGGGGAATGGACTTGGACCGGAAATACTTGCTCAGCGACTCGGCCTCGTTTTGTATCCCCCCGCGGATGCCCTCGAGCGCTGACAGGGCCTTGCGCGCCTGGATGCGTGCGGCTGCAGCGGACCGGTTCGCAGAAGGGTCCCGGTCCTGCTCGAGGCGCTTGCGGTAGGCATCCAGATCGCGCAGTTCTCCCATAAACCTATTTTATACCACAGCTATTAAAAATGCTGGCATAGAGCATTACGAAGGACGAGGCAGAGGGCGCGAGTCATTGGATTGAGGCTGGACTGGCGCTTTCCAGGATGTTTATCATCTTGGCCAGCATGTCCATCCTGACAGCCTCTCCGGCCACCGGATAATAGACCCGCAGCGTTGAAACCGCAACGGCCAGCAGCATGGGGCTTCTTGTGAGGGCGAGGTCGAGCATCTTGTCGAGTTCGCCAAGTTCAGCCTCGCTGAGCCCCTTCTTGGTGAGCGATGAGCGCTCGGATTCTATGAACTCGCGCATGGTGCCGCCGCACCATGCCCGCATTAGGCGCACCTCGAAATCCAGCTGCTCTTCCGGCAGGGCGCCGTCCGCGTAATTGTTGGCTATCGCCTCGGCGTGCACGACAGAGAACCTCCCCCCCTTCGGGTCCTGGCTGAGCTTGACATATTCGAGAAGCCGTGTTCTTGCGTCTCCGGATATTTTGGAGGAGGCCACGCGCTGACGGGCCTTTTCAAGGAGTTCTTTATCCTCGGCAGAAACGGGCTTCGAATAGGAGGTCTCCAGGCTCAGGGCAGCATACCATCCGCCGCTAAGCTTCGAGGTCTGTGGTTCAGGAACCTTCAATGCAGCGCCCGAACCGGCGCCGGATGGAGAGCCTTTCACGAGCGACAAGTTTCTTTTTTGGGCCATGGAATATTTAGCGCGGCGAGGCTTTAAATGCCTTAGGCCCGCGGGGCGGCATGAGGGAGGCGTGCGGCGCAACCAATATATATTAGGAGAAACCAATATCCCATTTATAAATATTGACGGCGGTGGATTGATATGCCGAAACGACCTAGCGATCAAAGCGCCCCTCCGGCGCCTATCGGGGAGATATCAGAGGCGAATATCGAGGACATCGAGACGGAAGCGATAGATAAGGTGAACCGGACAATAACCGTATTGGAAGGCGCCCTCGCGACCTGGGATGCTGCCAAGGAAAAACCCAGGGACCTGCAGGACAGGTTCTCGAGATACAGGCAGTTCCACGATGCGCTTGCCATGTGGGAGACCAAAGCGCTCAAGTCCAGAGGACAGCGCGAGGATTTCAACACACGAGTCCAGAGACTCAGGGAGTTCGTGGACCTCTGCTACGCTTACGCATAAGGTGTGATGCTTGGCCCAGAAAGGAGTGGAACTACGACCTCAAGATGCCGCTGCGCAGGCCGATGAGGCGACACGGGCGCTGATGGGGACCGCAGGCCGGGCGGCCATGGTGCCAAGACCGGGCGTTCCTGAGGCGGTGGCTGTCAGGGCTGCCCTCAATGCCGCTGATGAGAGAGCGGATAGGGCTAAGACGGACATCCAGGGATACTCGAAATCCATAAGCCATGCCGTGGACGCTGCGCTTCCAATCGACCGCAAAACCGTGAAAAGGGAGATTGAGGAAAGATTACCAGCGGATGCCAGGGTGGAATACCAGAAGGAAATCAGGGCCATAGAGGACCTCGTCGGACAGGCCGAGAAGGCCAGGAAGGCAGGCGAGAAAGACGATGCCAAGGCATATGAAGCTGTGACGCGCGCAGCCATAGAGACGCTTGGACGCGTGGACAGGATATCTGAACAGCTGCATGCGATAGGTGCGCCGGCCACTGCCGAGAGCAACATACGCGACGCTTTCTGGAGTTCCATACGAGATGGCGGCACTGAAGCCGAGACCGCGTTCATGCGCAAATGGTCAGACCTGACGCTCAGGAGCGGTGAGATTTACTTAGGATATCAGGACCTCATGAAAAGGCCTGACGCCCCGCTTGCGAAATGGATTGGCCAGGAGACCATGCAGACGCTGGAGATGCGGCCTGGCCGCGAGATGGAGGTACATACGCTTGAGATGCGGTCGGATCGTCTGGACGCCATGGAGTACAAGCTTGCCAACTTCCGCTCTTTCGAGGCAAAGCCCAAGCCAGGCGGCTATTCCGACGCGGACCTCCAGCTAAACGAAAGGGAACTGCTGGTAGCGGCAATAACACGTGCAGACGGGGTTGTGAAAAGCCTGCTCGAGAACAAGAACTTCGGCCAGCTGCCTGTGGAAATCAGGGAACGCGCAGAGAATGCGAACTGGTTCCTGGAAAGAGCAGGCCAGCTTGAGAAGGCCGACCCCAAGTACGCAGGGGCCGCGGTGGCGTATTTCAAGGCAGCTGAGTTCATGCTGGTGAGCCTGGATACGGAGGCGCCTGCAGGTTCTGCGACAGCCGCGGCCCTCGAAAAGACGTCCGCGGTGATGGAAAGCGACACGGCAGGCAACCTGAAGACTCCGGCGAGCATGGGCAAAGCGGCAGAGGAGATGACCCAGGGCATCACCAGGGCGTCTTTTGAGAACGGCATGCAGGCAAATGGCGCCGAAATAGAGGCCGCGGCCAAGGATGTGCAAAAGAGCAGGAAATATTCCAAGGAGGAAAAGGAATTCATCAGCCAGAGCCTTGAACGCGCAGACGCGCTCAACAAGAAGGCCGCGGACGCGCTGGCCCAGGGCAAGACGGAAGAGGCGGTCAATAACCTGCTCCTGTCGAGGAGCCTGCTCCTTGCAACTACCCAATACGCTGATGCGCTGGCGGAGAGTAAGGCGATGCGCCTGCCCTCGACCAAGGTGAGGACGCAATTCGAGGAGCTCACCGGAAGCGCTGATGCAGCAATAGCCAAGATGAAGGATGCCATAGGCAGTATGGCGGGCCTGGACCCTGAGATGGAAAGAACAGCGCTTGTGCAGCAGCTGCAGGGGATAGGTGAAGAGAATGGAGCGGCCCTGGCGGATGCGCATGCAGCCAGGGCAAAAGGCGAGCTGCTCGGTTTCGATGCCACACGCGTAGGATACGCCGGCAAGGTCGGCGCAAGGCTGGAGAGGATATCAAAGGCAGCCGAGGACCAGATAGGCAAGGGCGAGTATGAGACAGCCAGGAGCCTTATCCAGGTAGGCCTGGCCTACAAGGAGACGTTCGAGGGTTCGGCTTACAGGGGGCTGGCCAACAAAGGCGAGACACTGCTCGATGCAGAGAAAAGGCTGCGGGAAGCCGGGAAAGTCCCTGCCCAGAACGACCTGCTTCACACCTCCAGGGCTAAACTGGCAGGAGTGATAGACCACCTCTGTCCGCCTGAAGGCGCTGAGGCAGCCAAGCCGATGCCAGCAGGGAAGCTGGAGGCCGAAATAAGCGGCGCCATGGCCATGGGTCGAGCCGTGAAGAAAGCCGCTGCCAATGCGGAGCAGGCGAGGCGCTTGCAGTCGGGCGTGGTGGCCCTGGGAGACAAGCAGGAGAAGAAGCCGGACACCACCCAGAGCGACATGGACATAGCCGAGATGGGCGGGTATGCGCTCATGGGCAGGGAAAGGGATGCGCAGAAGGTCCTTGTCGAGAAGCTGGATGACCACCTCAATGCTGAGCAGGATGCATACCTTGCCATACTGGCCGTACCTGAGAAGCTCAAGATAATCGAGGCGAACGATGCGAAGATAACCGGGCAGCGGGGCGAGATACGGGAGAAGGCCGACGACCTGGCCCAGCTCAACGAAAAGATAAACAGCAAGATGACCGGCAAGCGGGAGATGGACGATACCGCAGGCGCAATAGCAGGTACATGCAACAGTACGGCAGGGGAACTTGCCAAGGCAGACCAGAAGCTTGGCGACATACACGATCGCGGCCAGCAGCTCATGGCGATGGGCAAGGAGGCCCCACCCGAGAAGGTCTCGAAGATGGTAGTCGAACAGGGCACGGCCATCGAAGAGACAGGCGAATTGCTGAAGAAGGCGGGCGGCATGCAGGCGATAGGGAGGAGCGAACTGGCCCACCTCGCCACATACGAGGCCGCAGGCATAGGGCCGACAGCGAACATGCAGAAGCACGCCCTGGAAACCTCGAGCGGCAGGCTTTATAGGAGCCTTCAAAGCCTTGAGGAGGGAAACTTCAGCGAAGCGGCTGAAAGCTTCGCAGAGGCGCAGGACACATACTTCACAACCCAGGGCATGGCCAGAGGGCTGGCCTACGGGAGCCCTGAACTTGTCAAGTACAAAGATACCGCGACAGACTCGTTCGCTGTTCTCACCGGCACCAAGGAAGGCGATGTGGCTGTTGCGAAGCTGAGGCTTGACGGCGAGTACGCCCTTACCACCACAGAGGTGAGGGGCAAACAGCTGCTTGAGGGCGTGCTGCCGAACGTGTTTGTGGCTGGTAGGGAAGTCTTCCGTGGCTTCAAATCCGATGGCAAAACATGGAACGCGGACCTCAAGGAGATAGGATACGTTGAACATGACCAGAGGGTCTCAGAGATGCGCACCCAGGTGGCAACGCTCATAGACCCGAAGACCACTAAAAGCGAGGTCACACTCGCCTATAATGAGATTACCAATAACCAGAGCGATGCAGAAGAGCAGCACAGGACAGGCGCAGAGCTGCAGGGAGCGGTCGTAAACTGTGTGGGGCTCGTCTATTCCCCTGTCTTTATCGCATCGGTGACCATAGACACAATATCCAATGCAGACAAGATGGACGCTGGCGGATGGGCGAACACAGCTGTCCTTGCCACTGCCATAGTGAGCGGAAAGCTGGGCGCGCTCACCAAGCTGGCAAAAGAGGCAGTTGCAGTTGAGAAGGTTACTGAGACGGCAGTCAAGGTCGGAAAGATGGAGAAGGTCATGCAGGGGGTCATCAGGACAGCCAAGGACCCCTTTGCAGCAGTGCACACGGCCTCAACGCTCTGGATGGTGGGACAGGGAACAGTAGGTGCGTACCAATCGTTCAGTGAGTACGACAAGACCGGCGACATGAGCCGCATCACTGAAGGCGTCATGTCTATCGCATACCAGCTTCCGATTGTGACAGGATTCTCGGTCCCGCTTTACAGGGCGATGCGCGGCAGCCCGCAGCAGCATGCAAATGTGTTGGGCAGGTACAGCGAACAGCGCACACATGAAGTTGCAGAAGCAAAGCAGAAGGCTGTAGCCGAAGAGGCGCGTGCGCCAGCACTCCCGAAGGAAGCTGCCGCGCCAGAGGCAGCAAAGGCGCCTGAAAAGGTTGCGCCGTTTGAGAGGTTGAAGAAGCTGGCTGCCGAGAAGGCGACCAAGCCTGTTGAGAGGCCTGCGATTGCAGAGCGGCCGGCAGAGGCTCCAAGACGCGAGGAGGCGGCAGTCGAGATTCCAATCAAGCCGGTGGAGAAAGCAGCCGCGAGGCCGGAACGGCCGGCAGAACTGGTTACAGCAGAAGCCGAAGTGAAGGGCATAGTCGATGAGACTGTAAGGCGGGTAGGGCCGAAAGAGGCCACAGAGATTCTCAAGAAACGGGCCGACCAGAGAAGGGAGGAAGTGCTCACCAACAGGGAAAAGCTGGCGGTCGAAAGGAAAGATGCCGAGATATGGGCCAGGAGAGACGCGCAGGGGAACCCGATAATCTCCAAAGAGATTCTGGAGTCGTTCGCGAGACGCGAAGGCAGGCTGGACCAGCTGGAGACCACAGTGAAGCTGCTTGATACCGAAGTCATAACAAGGGAAGTGCCCGAGAGCGTTGCGGCCCAGACCAGGGACTTCCCGCAGGCTGACAGGCTGGCAGCGCTGGAACGCGGCAGGAACCTTGGCGGCGCTTACGAAGCTCTTTCACGCGGGGTGCCTGATGCGGAAATCATGAAGCAGTTCGAGGTGAGCCCTGCAGAGCTGGGATACCTGAAGATACGCACCGAGCTGCCGCCTTCCGAGGTTCCCGGCGATATCGTCAACCTGGCCCTGCGGCCCGAGATGGCCACTGTTTCCGAACTCGGCAACAAGCTCGGCGACCTGTCCAACAGGGCGCTGACAGGGACGCCGAAGGAGTATGTCGCGAGCGTCACTGCGCAGCTTGAGCGCATATACGGAGGGCTCGGCAATATACCGCGCGACCTCATACCTGTCGAAGGGGAGACGCTGTTCGACACCGTGAAGTCATCTGCGCCGGCGCTCAAGAAGATACTCCAGAGCGCGCGCGAAAGGCTGGGCTTCGAGGACAACATCTACGAGGGCTTTGTGAGGCTGCACGGAGAAACCGGAAGCGGCGCCGGCATGGCCGCCACGGTGGACGCGAGCAGCCGGATAGCGAACGAATCGAAGCCAATCGGCGTCCTCGCCTTGGATGGCGCCAAGACGTGGCAGAAGAACGGCAAATCATATGGCGGCGAGAAGTTCCAGGCCCATGACAGGACGCACGGGGGCCTTGAGGTGGGGGACATGGGCCTCATAGTCTACATGGAGGCCGCCGACAGGTTCAGGCAGCAGAACCCAGAGGCATACACGAAACTGCAGACCGCGGAGGGCGACGAGGTCGTGGTGATAATACGCGGGGACAAGCTCGGCAAGACCGATGCCGAAGCGAGCGCGGCCATCAGGAAGTATGAGGAGAGCTTCAGGAGCATACTCGGCCAGGTCACCAAGGAGGTGGGCATAGGCAGGGACAGCCCGCTCTTCGACGCCCTTGGCGATGCGAACGCGCACGGCGGAGTCATCTCAGTCAAGACTTCCAAAGAAGGCGTAAGGACGTTCGAATACCAGGGCAGGGAATTCAGGAACCTGGACGGCGCCCTTGTCTCGCTCGAGGTCGAGCATCCGCTCAACAAGCTGGCCGGAAGGGGAAAGACCGCGGCCGAAAGGATGGAAAACGCAGCGACCGCGAGCAGGATACGCGGCTTCATAGGCGACGTCATGGCGACCAAGCCCGCCTCGGGCCTGAAGCAGCTGATGACGGAAGGCAAGAAGACATTCGAGCCCGACGCCTTCGCCACATTCCGCGTGGGTTTCGAAAAAGGTTTCAGGAAGGACATCGTCAGGCTCGCGGAGAACAATGGCAAGGGCAGGACGCACGCCGACAACGGCATGGCAGGTCCGACCGTCCTGAACCAGCTGGGCCATCCGGTCACTGACACCATGACCGCGCACTTCCAGGACGCCATGATGCGCACATTCAGGGAGAGGGGCATCGGCGATAACGTGGAGATCGCGGTCAACGGGCCCATGATATTCGCGTTCAAGTTCAAGGGCGATGTGGACGTAAACACATTCAACGCGGCGGTTGCTGAGACCGCCAGACGGTTCCCTGAATTCATGCGCGAACAGGGCATAACCCAGATAACCAAGGCAACCAGCTCAAGCTCGCTGGTGGAGCCCGTCGAGACCATATCGCCCACAACATGGGAATTCTCGAAAGGCGCCTGGCGCCAGAGGGAGCTCACGCCAGAGGAGCTGAGAGGCGCTGCAGAAAGGAAAGCGATAGACAGGATGAAAGCGCCCATAATGGGTGAGCTGTTCAGATACAAAGCGGCCGTAAGGGGCGCGGAGAGGAGGCTGGGCTCGATTATCTCGGATTTGCACCTCTATTATAAAGGCGTGGAGATAGAGGGGCAGCCCGCGGTGGTGGTGCCTGCCCATTCTGAAAGGTCCGTGGTCCGCGAGATGTTCACCGACAGGCAGGGCCGCCTCACGGTGGACGAGAGCGTAATCAAGGCCCTGGAGAACGCGGCTTCAAGCAAGTGGATAAGGACGCCAGAGGACCTCATCCAGCACCTGCGCGACAGCGGCGTGGCCGAACCCAGCACCGAGCGGTTCTTCAACGCGCTCGGCTTCGAGCGCCTGGGCGCCGCAGAGGAGGCAAGAGGCGTCAGGCCCGTTGAAGCCCTGAGGGCGCCTGCTGAAGCAGAGGCCGGGCTTCTAAGGAAAGCCGTGGGCGCAGAAGAGGTGCCCGGCGCAGTTGAGATGCGGCTAAAGCCGGCTCCCGAAGAGGTAAAGCGGCCCATGGTAGCCGAGCGGGTCGAACGGAGAGAAACCGTACGCGCCGAGGTGAGAGCGGTTGAAGACGCACTCGATGGCATGAAAGCCGCGAGAAAAAGAGTGCGCCAGCTCGGCGCAGTCGGCGATGTGGAAAGCCTGATACGCGAGAGGATGGGGCCAGCCGAGAAGCAGCTTGAGGCCGCGCTCTCGAAATTCCCGGGCATGGAAGTGCGCGAAATCCCCGTGCTGTCCCGCAAGGGATGGTCAAAAGCGATGCAACTGGCGGCTGATGAGACAGGATACCTCCACCTCACCTCAGAGAAGGTGCCTGGCGCGCCGAAAGTGAAGGACGGATATAATGAGTACAGTGTGGTGGGGCCTGACTTCGAAGGCGCCACGCGCAAGGCGATTGTTACAAAGGAAGGAAACCGGGTGCTCATAGACAAGGAAGCCGGCGCGCCGGCTGCCGGAGCAATGGCCCCGCGCGCAGCAGATGAGCTGACGCCTGCGGCAAGGGAGCTCCATGACGCAGCCAACGCCCCGCCTGAAGCCCTGGCGAGGTACTGGCCGACGGCAGAGCCGCAGATGCGGGCGGGCATAGAATACATGATGACCGAGGGCAGCGCATACGCTTCAGCCACCCCGCAGCAGAGGCTCGTAATCGCTGCAGAGCTGGGCAAGAGCATAGAAAGCCAGCGCGCGGGAAGCACAAGGACCCTGCCATCCCCTGAAAGGCTTGCGGAAATCGCGAAGATGGCCGACAGCGCAGCATACGAAGGGAGGAGTGCGGGTATAGATAAGCTGAATGCCGGCGAGGCCATGGCTTTCGGCTGGATTAAACTGCAGATGCGCGCATCCGGAACAAGGAGGAGCTCTGACAATTATGTGCCCGAATACCAGGATGCTGCCGCGGCAAGGGTGCTGGCCGCCAGATACGAGCAGCTGAAAAGCCAGCCGCCCAGCGCCAACGCGCTGGATACGCGCATGGGCGCCATGATGGGCATAGAACGGCAGCACCCGGCATGGACGGCTGAGCAGGTCGCTGCAGAGTATGTGAAATCTTCAAGGGACCGCGGCATGCCTGTGATAAGCGGCAGGGCGAAGGCGCCTGAGGCTGCGCCAGGGATTGCACCTGCGGCGCCTGAAGCGAAAGTTAGGAGGGCTGCGCCAGAAGCGGAAACAGAAGCGCAGAGAGTCCAGTACGAGCGCATGCAGGAACTGCTAGAGAACGGCGTGCCAGGAGAGCAGGCTGCAAAGCAGGCAAGGGAGGAAATCGGCCAGGCTAGCCGCATAGCGGATATCAACAAGCAGATGAGCGGCAAGGGATTGCTCAAGAGGATAGCCGCCACTAGGGAAGAGCTCGCGGCAGCCGAAGGGATGGGCAGGATACGCGCAGAACCCGGCCGCAAGGACCTGACGGACATGGAGCTGGCCATGGAATATATGAGGAGGCAGAAACCCGAGGCTGCGCTGCGCCCTGCAGAAATGCCAGCACAACCAGACCATATGTCCCAATACCGCCTGCGCCAGGAAGCCGGCGAGAAGGAACTCACCAGGATGGAGCAGGACATAGCGAGGGTTGCGAAGGAAAGCAGCCCTGAGGGAAGGCGCCTCTACCTCGCGGCACGGGAGCTGGAGCAGCCGGCCGGGAGCAGGAGGATGCTGGGAACCGCGAATGAAAGGGCGGTCGCCACGCAGATGGCAAGCGACCCTGCATACCTGTACGCGATACGGAAGGGCGATGCAGCCGCAGCCCTCGCAGTGGCTGAGAAATACGCGCCGCTCTCCAGGGCGCTCGAGCAGAACACTACTGAGATTTCCAGGGGCCAGTATGTGGATGTCGTGAAGAATGCGCCGAAGGTTGTGGCCATAGGCGACCTGCATGGCGACGCCTACAGCGCTGCGGACCAGCTGCTGCGCGGAGGCATACTGGTGGACACCAGGCCTGACCTGCCCAATAGCGACACTTCGGTGCTTCCGGCAGAGAGGTACAGGCTGAATCCTGACCTGCAGCCAGGAACGCAGATTGTTTTCACAGGAGATTTCATGGACCGCGGCCCGACATCCGTGGAGGCAGTGGAGCTTGTGCGCCGCATACAGCAGGACGCTGCCGCTGTCGGCGTGGACGTCCATACAATCAAGGGCAACCATGAGGCATTGTTCATGCAGTTCGCTGAGGCGTACAAGGGCCTTTCCACAGAAGAGGCGTACAAAGCGGCCTCCGGCCAGCTGGGTGATGCGTTTACCGTGGTCTCACAGTGGAAAAGGGTGGGCATGGAAGCCACGTTCAAGTCCATAGTCAACAACTACGGGAGCTGGGAGAATTTCGTCAAGCAGAACTATGACGCCGGCGGCAGTATCATCAAGGGCAGCATGCTTGAGTTCATCAGCTCCACGAAAGGCGCGGTCATAGTAGACAACAACTATTTCACGCACGGCGGGCCGGTCGTGAGCGCCGCCAGCCCCGAAGCGCTCGACGCCCATTTCCGGCAGGTGTTCAGCAAGGTCCAAAACCACTGGGCAAGCGTGCATGGCGACCTGAAGATGGTCGCCGCAGGGGATTATTCCCTGCTATACGCCAGCCAGTGGATTGGCATGACTAATGTCAAGCCGGGAGAGATGCAGAAGCTGCAGGAATGGAAGCGCGCCATGGGCGTCGACCACATCTATGTCGGGCATGAGGCCGGCGAGAACGTGAGGATGCATGGTGACGTGACCATCATTGATGCCGGAATGAGCTCCGGGTACTACAATGGCAAGGGCTACGTGGTGATAGACCCGGTCGAGCGCCAGGCGCCTGTCAGGGTGGAGGAGAGCAAGGCCGCCAAGCCCGAGGAGTTCGGCATCCGCGACAAGAAAGACCTTCCGCGGGATATCACCGAGGGCCGGGCAAGAGGCAAGGTGCTTGACAACGGCATATCCGCAGTGGCCGAGAAGGTCTATGGGGAGAAGAAAGGCGGAATCGCAGCACCGCCGGGCGAGGGCGGCAAGGTGAGCCAGGAAACGATTGAAAGGGCCGTCCTGGGGCTGCGCTACGAGGCCCAGAAGGAGTACGTCGCTGAGCATTTCAAAGGGGCGACGCCTGACGCGGTCACGCTCGACAACGCACTCATAGTGATGGGGGAGAGGAACGGAGACAGGAAACAGATCTTCGGAGATTTCAAAGAGGTCGGCGCCAAAGAATCCATAGGCGGCAATGCCGGTGCGATGCGCTTCGCGGTCAATGGATATTATAACCCGGCCACAGGAAAGATACTCGCCTTCGGCAATGTCCAGGACATACCGGCCGGCGTCCGGGAGAAAGGGAAGGCCTTCTCCCTGGTGGTCGATCTCAATTCAGGAAAGATAGACAACGTGCATAGCGAGACCGTTGTGCCTTCTCTTGCCGCCCTGAAGGGCATGCGGGTGGCTGAAGAGTTCGTGATGCCTGGGAATATAGAAGCGCCAGCGGCAGGCGGAAAGATGAAGAGATTTGTGAAAGCGGTCGGCGCCGGACTCAAAACGTTCGGCAAGGAGTACGCCAAAGAAGCCGGCTCAAAACTATTCATGGGCGGCATAGACCCCGAAGGAGCGGTCAAAGCGTTCAAGGCAGGCGTGAAGGCCGCGAAGGGGGCGAAAGCCGGAACGCAGAAGGAAGCCGGCCCTGCGACAAAGGAAGAGGCAAGGCTGAGTCAGGTTCAGCTCGCACAGCAGGCACTGGATATAATCAGCGGAGCGAAGCCTGAGAACCAGGCCATGCGCAAGGCATTCCTCGAGTCGGTCCTGGAAGTCAGCGGGATTAACATCTCGGATATCGAACGGGCTTCGCTTTCAAAGGACCTGGCAGCCGCAGCGAAACTCCCTGCCACCCAAGGGGTCAGATGGGCAGGTTCGGTCAAGCTGAACGAGCCCAGTGGCTATCCGGGGATTTTCCTCGGGGAGATGGCAACTGCGGACGGGCGCACAATCACCTTCGTTTTCAAGGCGCGCGATGCAGCTGAAACCATGCTAGGCACAGGGCTGTACAAGGCGCTCGGCATGCCACACCCGAAATCCGCGCAGCTCGGCGACACCATGTTGATGCAGCAATACATAGGCGAGGGGGAGGCGCCTGAAAACTTCCTCAAACCAAATGGACCCGCCGAGCTCGCCAAGCTCACGCCCAAAGCGAGGCAGGAAAGGGCTTCAGAGAGGGCACGACTGTTCAGGGATTTCGGGGAGAGCGGTGCCGTGGATTATGCTGTAGGGATTCCTGATTCGCATCTTAACCAGTTCGTCATAGTCATCGAGAACAACGAGTTCCGTGCGTTGAGGGTGGATTTCGAAAACCCCGGGCTGGGATGGGGCTATGGCATCGGGAATCCCATACGGGACCATGAGAAACTGTGGAAGGATTCGCTTCTGCTCCACTATGAACCCGGTGACCTGAGAGCGATGGTCCAGGGGATAGAAGAGGGATTGGCACGCATCGGAAAACTGTCCGGTGACCAGATGAGGGATATCGGCAGCATGCTCGACCTGAACAAGGATAAGGAGTTCGGAAGGGGGCGGCTCAGCGATGAGAGGATACAGGAGGCCAAGACCAGGATAGGAAGGATGAAAAATGACCCCGAGATGGCCAAATATGAGATGATAGAGTACATGTTCGACATATGGAGGAGGGCGTCGGTCCGACCTGAGGAAGGGAACCGCCGGGCGCTTGCGGCTGAAGCAGCCTCGGTTTTCAGGGAATTCATCTCAACAGCGAAGAAGAACGGTAGGGAGGACGTGATACAGAAGGCACGGGATTATTTCGAGAAAGGCGGCGAACAAAAGGGCATGGACAGGCTTGCGGATGAGGCGCTCAGGATAATCAGCGAAGTGAAATGATTCACCATGCCTGCGGGTCGGATTTCTCGATGACTTCGGGCTGGCCGAATGTGCATTCTGTGTGGTCCGCTTGGGGGTACCTTTTCAGGGCTTCCAGGGATGCTTTTATCGCATCTTCCATCCTGGTCCAGTTGTATTCCTGTTTCTTATCATAGATGTTGAACATTAGCGCCTCTACGGCGATGCGCTGCTTCTTGTCTATAAGAACGATATGGATTTTCCCGGAGACCTCATGGAAACCGAAAAGGAACTCCGCCCAGCCCAGGTTCGTATTGTCTCCTGAGAGGGATAGATACGGATCCGGGTGGTTTGGCGAGAAGGATTTGGATGGGACAACGAAATACTTGTAGTGCTCCCCCTCCTCCACATGCGCAGAGGAAGGGAAAGCGATGAGTTTCGCCATTGATGCTGGCATGGCGTACATTTCCGTCGCTGTGGCGATGATTTCGTCCCGCTCCACGGTTTTCAGCGTCCCTGCCATGCGGGTAATCTCGTTCCTATGGTTTAAATCATTAGCGCTGCAGCCGTAATACCTGCAGGCCGAGCGTATCATATCGTCCTTCCTATTCCCTTCCGAGCGAATCTCAATGGCGGCTTTGCCCTGGTAGCCGGTCGCGCTCAGATGCTCCTTCACCTGGCGCCAGTCGATAACCCCAGAGCCTATGGGAAGGTGCTTTTTTCCGGTTCCGGCCCAGTCCGAGAGGTGCAGGTGTATGAGGCGGCTGCTGGCCGCATCAATATGCGCAATCAGCGACTCGGTGTATGGGTCCTCGTTGATGTGGGAGGTGTCGATGCATACGCCGACCCGCTCAGGGAATTCGTCCAGCAGTTCCACGAACTCCCTCAATGTCTCTGAAGAGCGCAGGATGGGGCGCGAACCACTCAGGTTCTCGAACGCTATCTGGATGCCTGGGTCGGTGCGCTCGAGAAGGAACTCGAGATTTGACAGGAGGTCGTTGATATGGCCCCGGCCGGGATGCACGACCACCAGTTTGGGCGAGATGATGGTGCCGAGCTGGTTGCAGAGCGCAACACTGCTGGAGGCGTCTTTCTTGTCATGATTGCTCAGGTCCAGCCCGCGCAGATGGACCGAGTAGATGCCCATGCCGGAATCCTTCACCAGCGAGTGGAAAGCGACAAGCTCGCGCCTCAGGTGCAGGTCGGGTTTGACCCCGGAGTAGGGGAGGTCGAGCTCGACCGCATTGAAGTATCTGCCGAACGTCTTCATGCAGGCCTTATCGTCTTTTGAGACGCTCGGGATGAGAATCGGGAACGTCTTCATGCTGCCCTGCCTCCTTTATCCTTGTCCACCAGTCCACCTCTCCTGATGGTTATTAAACCGTAGAATATAAAAATCTACCACTATAGCAAAACAGGAGAAACAGTAAAGTGCAACGGCCTCGCCTATCCTCACAGCAAGCAGGGGGGAACTAACCCCAACTAGCATTAGAGCCAGGGATGAACTCGTAACGCGCTCAATTCCAGAATTCGCCGGGATGTCCATGAATAAACCGTGGGGGTTGACCACATCTATGTCTGGCACGAGGCCGGCAATGATGTGAGGATGAGCGGGGATGCTACCGTCCTGGATGCCATAAGCAAAACCGCTGCCAGGGAGATTCTTGGGGGCTGATTCACTGCTTCCGCGGGATGTCGATCACGAGAGGCAGGGAAGGGTCCACCACATTCTGCATATAGGGGAGCTGCAGATAGCTTCCGATTACTGCTGAGGGGAAACCTTCGCTGATTATTTTTCCGGTTACGAAATCTATGGGGAAATTATCGGCAAATTGTTTCACGACAATGCCTTCTCCCGGAACCGGATGTTTGTCTTCTGAACCGCGCGCATAGGCGCTCTCGCCCACGAACTGCAAAAGCTCTTCAAGGGCGAATTTGCCCGTAGCGATACGCGGTGTCGGGAAGAAAAGCACGGGTTCAATTTCCGGTATCTTGATTTTGCCCCTGCGCATTTCATTGGAAAGGGAGATTTTCTCTTCGGAATCCAAAAATACACCGCGCTTCACATTGTAGATTTCGAAGATGGAATAGCGGCCGGGGAGCTGGTAAAATATGGAACGCCTCCTTTTCAGGTCCTCGGCAAAAATCACCAGTTCCGGATCCATACTGGCAAATTTGACCATGGTGCCGTCCATTTTTTCCTCTACAACGACCTGGCCTACGAGAAGATATCTCAGGTCATCCTTGCCGATAATGTTGTTTGGCTTCAGATTTTGGCCGGTGGGCAGTGTTTTCGGCTTTGGACAGTTGAAAGCGGACAGGTCCATTAGTTTCATGATATGATAACAAGTGGTAGTTTTTAAAAAGATGTTGGTTTGAGCTGCAGGCAGACGCTGTTTTTATGCAGCCAAAAGTTAGTGTGCAATGCCGATTATGGCTATGCGAGCCCGGTACTACGTGCAAAGCAAACGGTTTTCCGGCTACCCCTCTATCATGCCGTTGCGGGCGATTATGAAATGGTCGAGCTTGGCGTCTACCTGCAGCTCGGCGGCCCTGTCGGTGGCGCTCACCAAGGACGCCTCGAAGCGCTCCCATGAGCCCTGGCGGGTCTTGGTGTCCAGGACCTCCTCGATGACGATTATCCTGCGATTGAGGTCCACCAGGGCGCACATGACCTTGCCGCCTTCTGTGAAGGTCGTTATGCCATAATGCGGCAAATCGGGGGGCACGCTGGTGACCGTGGAGGACGAAATCGCGGCCACGTCAAGATGCTTGTCCGGCTCAGAAGTGAACTGGCTCTTGCCCTCGCCCGCATAGAGCGATTTGGGCATCAGCAGATAGAGCTTGAGCTTTTCGCTCATCGGAGCCAGCGCGTTGAGGGTACGCACGCACTCTTCCGACTTGGCCAGGTTTTCAGGGTCGATTCTGCTACCTATGAACCGGTTCATCAGCACGAATGAGAATTCCTCCCCGCCCAGCTGGAGCTTTTTGGCTTGTTCAAGGGCCTCGGCAAGGCTGTCCTCGAAGAGGTCCCAGTCCCCAGGGCCGCCATGGTTGCTGATGCTGTTGAACACCGCTACCTTGCGCCTCTTGTCCACAAGAAGGCAGAACATGGTGCTGTCCTTTTTGAAAAGGCATACCCCATACCCGGGAAGGCCTTTCGGGGGCGGTTCGTCGTATGCAAGGGCGCGTGCCATTGCCACCACGTGCTTGCCAGGTTCTGAGGTGAAAGAGGACAGGTCATCTGACATAAACAGCTTCTCAGGGATTTCAAGGAGTTTTTCCAGGCTGTCGGCCAGGGGCGCGAGTCCGTTGAGCATATACGCACACGTGGTGGCGCTCACCTGCTTTTCTTTGTCCGATGTGGTGCTAGGGCCATTATCCCTGTTGGAAGCCCCGGACGACTTATCATCCCTTTTCGCGCCACCGGACACTGAAGGTGAGGCATTCTTGAACGGGGGACGGCGCTCGCGTATCTCCTTTGCCCTGGAGATAGGCACCACATTGTCCCCTTCTGCTCTCGCCCCTGAATTGCCCATGGTTAAGAGTCTATACAAAACCAATTAAATATGTTTGTTTTTTTCCATAAAATACTATTTTATATAACCATTTTACGCACCCTAGGCTGCCAAAACCCACCATTCCCATAGAAAAACTGACACACTATTCACAAAGTTTATATATATTGCGGAACAGATACCACATAACTCACGCTCATTTTGAGTGCATGGGAGGATAACTGGTCGCCTTGCCAGCGGAGAAATCCGCTGGCCTATTTCTATTTACTGAGGCTTTGTCCCAGTCCTAGCGCTG
>Ga0315276_10002269_pt1 | contig 17540 bp, 15 predicted proteins | sample YL17G05_0_MG_FD_204542 | JGI IMG/M metagenome (GOLD analysis project Ga0315276, IMG submission 204542) | Sediment microbial communities from Yellowstone Lake, YNP, Wyoming, USA - YL17G05_0 | ecosystem: Environmental > Aquatic > Freshwater > Lake > Sediment | place: USA: Wyoming | collected... | reverse complement strand
CCGGTCGATGACCTTGTGGATCGCCCCGCACGAGTGCAGGATGACCTGGTACCCGTGCGCGTGGCCCTGATCGGTGAACTTCCGGAACCACGGCATGATGTACCGGTCGAAGTGCTGAGGGCTGCAAATCAGGTCGAGTTGCGTTCCGAAGTCGTTGCCGAAGAAGAACCCGTCGACCAGGCGGCCGGCCTTCGGGAAGAACCGCTCGTTCGCCTCCAGGTAGAACTCGCACACGTGCCGCGTTACGGCGTCGACCACCTCGGGGTGGGTGTACATCTTGATCATGTAATTTTCCATCCCGAGGAGGTCCATCACGTGGTGATAGAAGGGGCACCACATGCCGCTGGCGCGGTACACGTCGCCCGCGGCGCGGAGGGCGTCCAGGCAGGGCTCGAAGTCGAGGTAGTCGGGGTTCGGCCAATCGTAGTCCTCGACCTGCTCGACGCTCTCGCACGCGGCGAACGGGTGGACCTTGCCGTGATCCTCGCCGAGCATGGCGGGGAACAACTCGTGCCCCTGCGGATGGCGGTACGCGCCCGGGTAGAACTGCGGGCAGAACCAGCGGAGATCGTCGCTGAGGCGCTGCCGCAGGGTCTCCTCGTCCTTCACGCCGAAGTGCTTGAGGTAGATGGGCCAGGTGTCGGCGTGCGGGTTGCCCAGCCAGAACCCGCAGCGGTCGGGCCGCTCGCCCGCCATGATCGTCCGGATGCGCTCGCGGTGGGTCATCGTCATCGGCACGGTCCTCCTCCAGAGCGCCCGCGTCGCCGGTCCGCGGCGGGGCGCCCCAGTATACCAGGGGCCGGGCGACAGTATAGCGATGTTGCCCGCGCCGGCAAAAGAGTTGGTTTTCGGGCCCGCCGGCGACTAGGATTCGGACGTGCAAGCCCCCGCTCCCGGCGGCGGCCCGTGGCGGGGGCCCGCGACCCGGGCGGACCGCCGAAGCGGTTTCGCCGCAGGGGCCGCGGCTACGGGAGGAGGGCTGGCGATGAAGACCGTCAAGGTAGGGCTGATCGGTACGGGATTCGTGGGCGACATCCATGCGGCGGCCTTCAAGACGGTGCCCGACGCCGAGGTCATCGCCGTGGCGTCGCCCACGCCGGGCAAGGCCAAGGCGTTTGCCAAGGAGCGCGGCATCCCGAAGGCGTTCCAGGACTACCGCGACCTCCTGGCCGTCAAGGAAATCGAGATGGTGACGCTGGCGCTGCCGAACGACCTGCACGCCCAGGCGGCGGTCGAGGCGGCGGCGGTCGGCAAGCACGTCATCTGCGAGAAGCCCCTGTGCCGCTCGCTTGAGGAGGCCGATCGCATGATCGAGGCCTGCCGCAAGGCGGGGGTCCTGCTCATGTACGCCGAGGAGTTGTGCTTCGCGCCGAAGTACGTGCGGGCCAAGCGGCTGGTGGACGAGGGCGCGCTGGGCGAGGTGTTCCTGGTCCGGCAGAGCGAGGAACACTTCGGGCCGCACATGCCGTGGTTCTGGGACGTCGACCGGAGCGGCGGGGGCGTGCTGCTCGACATGGGATGCCACAGCATCGAGTACGCCCGGTGGGTCTTCGGCAAGCCCAAGGTCAAGAGCGTCCTGGCCAGCCTCGGCACGCACGTGCACCGCGACAAGACCCGGGGCGAGGACCATAGCCTCTGCGTCGTCGAGTACGAGGGCGGCCAGGTCGGCCTGGCCGAGAACTCCTGGGCCAAGCCGGGCGGCGTGGACGACCGGTGCGAGATCTACGGCTCCGGCGGGTTCACGCGGGCCGACCTGCTGCGCGGCAGTTCGCTGCTCACGTACAGCGAGGGCGGCTACGGCTACGCCGTCGAGAAGGCCGGCACCACGCGGGGCTACACCTTCACGATGTTCGAGGAGATCTGGAACTACGGGTTCCCGCAGGAGATGGCCCACTTCGTCCGCTGCGTGCGGGGCGAGGAGGAGCCGATCGAGACGGGCGAGGACGGACGCGAGGTCCTGAAGATCATCTGCGCGGCCTACGAATCGGCCGGCGCGGGCAGCCGCGTCGATTGGCCCTACCAGCCGCGCGAGGTCCGTAAGCCGATCGACCTGTGGCTGGGGACGTGAATCGTCGCGGGGCGACCACGCGTATTCAGCGTGTCCTCATGTTGTGTGGCACGGCTGGCTTGTCCAGCCGTGGTTGCAGTCTGCGCCGTGCCTTGCCCACGGCTGGGCAAGCCAGCCGTGCCACCAGGGCTCAGGCGGTGACGGCATCCTGTTCGACCGGCTCTTCGAGGGCGACAGGCCGGGCCGATCCGCACGGCCGTTCGTCCGCGGTGATGGTCAGGAAGATCTCCACAAGCCTGGGGTCGAACTGGGTGCCCGCGTTGGCCCGTATCTCCGCGAGGGCCTCTTCCTCGGTCATGGCCGGGCGATAGGGCCGGTCGGAGGTCATGGCGTCGTAGGCGTCGACGATGCCCAGGATGCGGGCGCCCAGGGGGATCTCCTCGCCCTTGAGGCCCCCCGGGTAGCCCTTGCCGTCGTAGCGTTCGTGGTGGCTGAGGATGATGAGCCTGGCGCCGTCGAGGAAGTTCAGGTGGCGGACGATCCGGGCCCCGCGTTCGCAGTGCATCCTCATGAGGGCGAACTCTTCCGGGTCGAGCCGGCCGGGCTTGCTGATGACCCATTCGGGCACGGCGATCTTGCCGATGTCGTGCAGGGCGGAGGCCCGGGCGACCTCGGTCAGTTCCTTGCCGCGGAGGCCGGCCATGGTGGCCAGGTGAACCGCGAGTTCCATGACGCGGTCCGTGTGGCCGCGGGTGTAGTTGTCCTTGGCCTCGACGGTTTCCATGAGGCAGGCGATGGTGCTGACGTAGTGTTCCTCGATGGCCTCGCGGTCCTTGAGCCCGCCCACGGTGACGGCGGCGGCGTCGGCGATGAAACTCATCAGCATCCGCTCGTCGCGCGAGAAGGACCGGCCGTCGCTGCGTCCGGCGGCCAGGATGACCCCCAGCCCCACCTCGCCCCAGACCATGGGCGCCATGGCCAGGGGCATCGGGATCGGCGGGTCGAGGCGGACGTCGGCAGGCAGTTTCGCCGGATGGTCGGCCACGACCGGCTGGCGGTGCCGGAGCACCCAGGAGGCCAGGCTCCCGTCCGCGGGGAGCGTCATGCCCGTCGCCAGCGACGGCAGGTCTCCTTCGACGGCGCGGACCTGGAGGTCCTCGTTCTCCCTCAGGATGACGGCGACGCCGTTGGCTTGCACCTGCTCGTGGACGAACGCGGCGGTGGCCGGCAGGACCTTTTCGAGGTCGTTGGCGGCGCTGATGACCCGGATGAAGTCGAACTGGGCCATCAGCCGGTGCCGGAGGGCGTCGCCGCTGAGTTTCAGGTGGTAGCCGCGGAGCAAGTGGCGGAGGGTGGCCACGAAGTCGGCCGACTCCTCGATGGGCTTGCTGAAATACTTGTCGAGCGCCCCCTCGTTGATGGCATGGATGGCGGCATCGAGGCCGGCGTGGCCCGTCAGGAGGACCCGCTGGGCGTGCGGCCGGATGCGCTTGATGCGCGTCAGCAGTTCCACGCCCTTCATGTCGGGCATGAGTTGGTCGCTGACGACGACGGCGAGGCGGTCCTCGTCGATCTCCGCCACCAGGGCGAGGGCGTCGAGAGGCGAGGCGACGAACTCGAAATCCAGGGCGAACCGCGGGAAGGCATCCTCGATCCGCGACGGAAGGAACTGCTCCAGGCTCTGGAGGAACTGCTCGTCGTCGTCGACGCACAGGATCGTATACTCGGGCTGGTGGAGGACGACGGACGTCAACTCGCTCCGGAGGATGCGGACCAGTTCGTCCGGCGGCGTGCCCAGCGTGTGGACCTGGTCGGACGTGGCCCCGATGAGGGTCGGACACCCGATCGCCTCCGACCGGTCGGCCACCAGGAAGACCAGCGACATGCTGCCCTGAAAACTCATCAGGGACCGCATGGGGCCCTTCGGCAGGTGCCACGGCGACTCGCAGGCGATCACGGCGCCGTGATGCCGCCCGGTGTCGATGGTGGCCAGGAGGTGCTCGACGGTGTCGACGGTCTCGACGTGCCATCCCTCGCCGGTCATGGCGGCGACAAGGCGGTCACAATCGACCCGGCCCACCCGGGCTAAGGCGACCTGAGTGTCCTGCTTCCGATGCATGCGCGACTACCTCTCCAGCGCGTGGCCCGCCCCGCTCACCCGTGCTCGGCGGCGCCTGCGGCCACGGGCTCCCCGGCGGCCACCGGTGTGGCCGCAGGCAACGTGACCTCGAAGGTCACGCCGTCCGCTTCGTTCCTCGCCTCGATGGTCCCGCCGCAACGGCGGAGGACGGCCTTGCAGATGCCGAGCCCGAGGCCGGTTCCCTTGCCGATCGGCTTGGTGGTGAAGAAGGGATCGAACAGCCGCCCGAGCAGTTCCTCCGGGATGGGATGGCCGCTGTTCGCGACCGTGACCCGGACGTGCCCGCCCTCGAACGAGGTGGCGATGGCGATCCACCCCATCTGGTCCTTGTGGGTCTCCTCGATGGCGTCGCAGGCGTTGTTGATGAGGTTCGTCCACACTTGCGAGACGTCGGCGCCGCAACGCACCAGGGGGAGGTCTTCGGCGTAGTCCGTGCGGACCAGCGCGGTGTGCTTGACGCGGTTCTCGAGGATCGCCAGGGTGCTGTCGAGGGTCTCGTTGACGTCCATTTCGAGGAGTTCCGCCTCCGCGCCGCGGGTGTACAGGCGCAGGGCCCGGACGATGCGTGCGATCTTCTCGGCGCTCAGAAGGGTGATCCCCGCGGCGTTGCTCATGGCGACGAGGCGCTCCAGAAGCGTCAGCACCCCTTCGTGGGAAAGATGCTCGAGGAGGTGCGGCTGGGCCTCGACGTCGTCCAGGCCGCACTTCAGGATGACCGAGGCCAGGCGCCGGTACTCGGGGTGTCCCTGCTGGCGGAGGCGGCGTTCGAGTTCGTGCCGGCGGGTCCGCATGGCGGCGTCGCTGGGCTGGAGGCGGCTCTCGAGCACCTTGGGCACGAGGTCCATGAGCCACCGCTGCGTTTCGGGCGGCAGGTCCGTGATGCCGGCCGCCGCCTCGACGATCTGCTTGAGATGGTCCTGGGTGTCCAAGGCGCAATTGAGAATGGCGCCGGTGGGCGTGTTGATCTCGTGGGCGATGCCGGCGGCCAGTTGGCCGAGCATCCGCATCTTCTCGGACTGGACGAGTTCGGCCTGGGCCTGGCGGATGCGGTTGCTGGCCTCGACGAGTTCCGAGGTGCGTTCGGCGACCTTGCGTTCGAGTTCGCGGTTGTGGGCCAGGATCTGCTCGCGCTGCCGCGCCACCTGGTTGGCCATGTGGTTGAAACTGTCGGCGAGGGTCCGGAGTTCATCGCGCCGGGGCCCGACCTCGACGGGCGTGCTGTAGTCGCCGGCGGCAATGCGCCGCGTCCCTTTCACAAGGGCCTGGATGGGTGCCGACAGCCGCCGCCCGAACACCAGCAGGACGTTCAGGCACAGGGCCAGCATGGCCGCGGTCACCAGCAGCCGCCCCACCTGTTCCTCGGCCACTTTCGCGTTCACCGCATGGTAGGACCGGACGGAGGCTACGGTGCCGGACTCGGTCGGCCCGGTGGCGGGGTTCCTGCCGTCCTTGCTGATGTGGGGCAGCATCACGGGGAAGAGGAACGTGTAGTGGTCATGGCCGGCCAGGTCCGGGGTGTGGCCCGCCTGGACCATGGGCTCCTGCACCGGCGCAATGCGGGCCGGAACGGCCACGGTCCCCTCGGGCCACGTCTTGGAGGCCAGCAGCCTCCCGTCGGTACCGTAGAATGCGACGTAGACCAGGTCGCTGTCCTCGGGTGTCCGCAGCAGTTCCGCGCAGGCCGCCAACTCGCCGTGGTTGCCCTTGGCGAAGGCGGCGCGTGCGCTGTAGGCGACGTTGCGGATGTGGTCCCGGCCGGTTCGCATGAACTGCTCGTGGCCTGTGTCGGCCGCGCGGGTCCAGTCCAAGACCCCGCGGACCCCAGCCTCCAGGACGAGCAGGGAAGCCAGCGTCAGGAGCAGTTTGTCGCCAAGTGTCAGGCGCTTTATCCGGCCGTACATTGCCCGTATCCCCCAGAGTCTCCAGACTTACACAATGGTCTAGATTGAATCGGCCTTTAAAGCCTGAGGCTTGATGTTTTCCACGGTTCCCAAGGACAATCCGGCTTGGTTTCGGCTGGTCTAGGTGGCGAAGGCAATGGCACCACGCACGGGACTGCCAAAATGGCACCAACGTGCTTCCCACGGCAAGCCACATGGCGGGAGGGGTGCTGTGGCCCGAATTGTTAAAGTCAACCGCTAGGCGATGACGAACTAGCCACCGTAGCACTACGGACTGCACAAGCAGGGGCAGAGTCTCAAGACCCCCTGAAGCGTGCGCACCTGCGGCAAGCACCTTCCCCTAAGGTGCGAGGGCACGGCCCTGCCGCGAATCACACCGGACCAGACGACGTTGGCGTTGGCGGAGCATCAGCCGTCGGTCAAACCCGATGAGGCTGGTGTGCCGACCCGCGCCGCCGTGGCGGAGCAGCATGCCCCGCCGGCGGAGCAGGGCATTCCCCGGCTGGACCTGGAGCCGGCGGCGCTGGCGGGCAACGCCCTGGATCCGGAGGTCGTCCACCTTCTTCCCGAAGGCCTCGTCCGCCAGCACATGGCCATCCCCGTCTGCATCGAGAACGGCGAGTTGGTGGTGGCCGTCAGCGAACCCCCCGACCTGGCCCTGCTGGACCAGATCGAGTTGCTCACCGGTTACCGGGTCCACCCCGTTGAGACCGCGGAGCGCGAGATCCGACGGATGATCGAGCGTTTCTTCACCGTGGACAGCAGTTTCAACGAGGGCCTGGGCGACATGGGGGGCGAGGACGGCGGGGACCGGTCGGGCGGCATCATCTCGCTGAACGAGCGGTTGGGGTCGAGGCACGACGCCCCGGCCGTGCGCCTGGTCGATTCGATTCTTCGCGGCGCCGCCCGCCGCGGCGCCAGCGACATCCACGTCGAGCCGCTCAGGGGCGAACTGCTCGTCCGGTATCGCCAGGACGGCGTGCTTCACGACATGATGAAGGTATCGGGGAGCCTCCAGGAAGAGATTGTCAGCCGCCTCAAACTGCTGTCGCACCTCGACATCACCGAGCACCGCATGCCCCAGGACGGCCGCATCAGCGTCCGGATGGAGGCGGCGGAGTTCGACATGCGCGTATCGACCTTGCCCACGGTCAACGGCGAGAAGGTCGCCATCCGGTTGCTGAACAAGTCCTCCGGCGCCATCGGCCTCGGCCAACTCGGGATGACGGACCAGCAGTTGCAGGTCTTCGCGAGGGCGATCGCGCGGCCGTACGGCATGGTCATCCTGGCCGGGCCGACCGGGAGCGGCAAGACCACGACGCTCTACGCGGCGCTGAAGGAAGTGGACCGCAAGCGGCTGAACGTCACGACCATCGAGGACCCGGTCGAGTACTCGTTCGATCGCGTCAACCAGATCCAGGTGAACACGACCATCGGGCTGACGTTTGCGGCGGCGCTGCGGACGGTGCTGCGGCAGGACCCGGACATCATCATGGTCGGCGAGATCCGCGACACCGAGACGTCGCGGCTGGCCGTGCAGGCCGCCATGACGGGGCACCTCGTGTTCTCGACGGTTCACGCCAACGATGCCTCGAGCGTCATGAACCGGCTCCAGGACCTTGACGTGCCGCCGTTCCTGATCGCCTCGACGCTGGCCGCGTCGATCTCGCAGCGGCTGGTGCGGCGCATCTGCCCGGACTGCACGGAGCCCTACGAGCCGCCGCCCGAACTGGTCGTCGGCACGCCCCTGGAAGGCGTGAAACTCACCCACGGGCGCGGGTGCGACATGTGCCTGAACACCGGCTACCGCGGCCGCCTGGGCGTCTACGAGATTCTGCTGGTGACGGAGAAGATCCGCGAGGTGTTCCTGCGGGGCGGGTCGAGCGACGCCCTGCGGGCCCTGGGCCGCGACGAGGGCATGATCTCGATGCGCGACGCCGCCATCGAGGCCGTCCGCGCCGGCCGGACCACGATCGAGGAGATCCGGCGCATCCTGCCGGTTGAGGAACTGCAAACGTGAACACGGGCATTCTCGAGAGTCAGGCGACCACTCGCCGGGCCGGCCGCAAGGCGCCCGGAAGCGACCCGTCTCGCCGCCCCGGGGGCGGCGAAAGGCAGGCGACGGTGGCCGAGCCGCGCGGCTCGGGCTGGGTCTGGCCGTGGCGTCGCCGCGTCAAGGAGCAGGACCTCGTGGCCCTGTGCCAGCACCTGGCGGCGCTGGTGGGCAGCGGCATAAGCCTGTCGGAGTGTCTCGAGACCTTCGCACAAGAGACGCCGCCCGGGGCGCTGCGGGATGTCCTCAAGGACGTCATCAGCGAACTGGAGGCGGGCAAGAAACTCTCCGACGCGTTCGGCAGGCACCCGGAAGACTTTTCGCCGCACTTCCTGGCCTCGATTTGGGCCGGCGAGAAGAGCGGCAACATGGCCGAGACCCTCGACCGCCTCGCCAAGTACCTCGACAACCGGCGCGAGATCAAGCAGCAGGTCTGGAACGCGTTCGCCTATCCCATCGTGCTCTGCACGGTCATCGTGGGCGTCGTGACGTTCCTGATGCTCTACGTGGTGCCCGTGTTCGCCCGCGTGTACGCGAAAATGGGGGTGGATCTGCCGGTGGTCACGCAGACGCTCATCGACGTCAGCCACATCCTGGTCACGCAGCCGTGGATCCTGGTGGGGCCGGTGGGGCTGGGGGCGGGCGTCCTGTTCTGGGCCAAGCGGAACAAGGCGGGCCGGTTGTGGCTCGACCGATGGCAGACCCGCGTGCCGGTCGTCGGCCCGCTCATGAAGCAACTGGTCCTGTACCGGTTCACGCGTTCGTTCGGGGAGATCATGGGCGCGGGCGTGATGGTGCTGGAGGCGCTGGACCTGGCCGGCCGCGTCACCGGGAACTCCGCCTTCATCGCGGACCTCGAGCCCGTGCGCCAGGACGTGCAGCGCGGGACGGGGCTGACGGAGCCGCTCCGTCGGACCGGCTGGTTCCCGCCGACGCTCCTGCACGTGATCTCCAGCGGCGAGCAGTCCGGCCGCGTGCCCATGTTGCTGGCCTGCGCCGCCGACATCCTTCAGCGGGACATCAACCTGACGCTGAAACGCGTCGTCGGCCGCATCGAACCTCTCTTGACCGTTGTGATGGCGCTCGTGGTGGGCGTCATCCTGCTGGCGGTGTACCTCCCGATGTTTGACGTGATGCAGAACGTCGGCAAGTAGGGGGCGCCTTGCTCGGAAGCAATGGCGGGACTTTGGGGAAAAAGGTTTCGAAAGGAGTCGGGACAATGCGGAAGCATCGGAACAAGGGCTTCACCCTGGTGGAACTGCTGCTGGTCGTGGTTATCCTGGGCCTGCTGGCCGCCGTGGCGATCCCGCGGCTGGCGCACTCCGGGGGCGACGCGAAGAAGAACGCCTGCAAGTCGAACATCGCGTTGATCAACTCCCAGATCGAACTGTACGCCGTCAACAACGCCGGAACGTACCCGGCCGATCAGGCGGCCTTCGGCACCGCCATCATCAACAACGCGGACGTGTTCCCGGACGGGACCCCGACGTGTCCCTACGGCACGGCCTACACGTACGACGCCGCCACGAAGCGCGTTGAACCGCACAACCACTAAGAGGCCGACGGCAGGCCCCGGTGGACTTGACAGCGTGAGCGTGTGGCGGCAGGAGAGGTCCACCGGTCATGGGCAGTCGCCGACGCGCCAAAGCCGCTATGGCGACGGCGCGGCGTGCCCTGCAACGGCCCGGGCGCGGAGCGATTGGTCCGCGCCTGGACGCGTGGAGGTCCTAGGCGTGTGCGGCCTGAGGCGAGCACCCAGGAGCGACCGCGGCGGAGGCTCCTCCTTCGCCCAGACGGCCGCCCGAGACAGCGGGCGGCCGAAGTGGGCGGGGGCAGGGTTCACCCTGATCGAACTTCTGGCGGTCGTGGCCATCATGGGGCTCCTGGCGATGGTGCTCGTGCCGCGCATGGCCAACTCGGCCATCTGGGGGAACCAGGCCGAAGCGGCGGCCCGACAACTGGCGGCCATGCTGAAACTGGCCCGCCGGATGGCCGTCGAGCACGCGGCCGACAACCCGCAGGGTTACGCCGTCCGGTGCTTCGACAAGAACTACGTGATTCGGGACGGCAGCGGCGCCGACCAGGGCCTGCCGACCCAGTTGCCGGAGGGATGGCGGTTCGAGCAGCCGGATGTCTCGGTGTCGTTCGACGTGCTGGGTGGCGCCCGCGCCGGGGCAGGACAGCCGTCCTACCTCGTCATCTATAAAGGTGCCGCCAAGTGGCACGTCCGCTTTGAGCCGGCCACGGGGTACGTGTGGCACGAGGAAGGCTAAATGCGCGGACCACGACGATCCCGCCGCGGGATGAGCCTCATCGAGTTGCTGATGGCATCGGCCCTGCTGCTGATCGCCGTCGTGCCCATCACCGACGCCCTGTGGCGTGGTGCGGCCCTGGCCCGTGACATCCAGATGCGGACCAAGGCCACGCTTCTGGCGCAGCAGGAAATGGAGGCCGCGCTGGCCCTCGCGGCCGACGACTTCACGCGCGACCCCGGCAAGAGTTCCGCGCCCCTGGGCGATGGATACCTCGTCACGATCACGGGGGTCGCCGTGGGCCTGACGAAGACCATCAGCGTCCAGGTCGGGTGGGACCGGGACAAGAGCGGCAGCCTGGGTTCCACCGAAGTGCTGGTCGCGCTGAAGACGATCGCGGCGAACGTGGGGAGTTAGCCGGATGCAGGACGGGCGGACAACGCGACGGGCGCGGGCGCCGGGGCGACCCGGATGGACGCTCCTGGAGTGCGTGTTGGCCGTGGCCATCATGGCGGCCATCTTTGCCGCCGCGGTCCCCCTTCTGCACGCCGGCAGGGTGACGTTTGACGCCGCCGAACCCAGGGTTCTCGTTTCCCAGGAAGCCAGGTTTGCCCTGTCGATGGTGTCGGCGTCACTTCGCCAGGCCTGGGCCGTGACCGCCGTTTCGGACGACGGGGCGGGAAACGCCGCGGTCTCCTTCCTCTCGCGCGACGGCCAGCCCACGGTCCTGAGCCGCGACGCCGCGACGAAGCAACTGTTCTTCGGCCCCGTCGGCGCGACGGCGGTGATCGCCAAGAACTGCACGGGGCTTTCGGTCCGGGGTTACACGGCGGGCGGGCAACTCCTGTCGCCCCTCCTGGCGGACCCCACCGGTGCGGCGGCCGTCGAGATCGCCATGACGGTGGCGGACGCGAAAGGGCGGATCCCTCCCACGACCCTGACCACGCGCGCGGCCGTCGAGCGCACGCCGCGGAAGGTCATCATCAACGAGATTATGTACGACCCGCCGGGGGCGTTCGGCAGTTGGGAGAGGGCCCAATGGGTGGAACTGTACAACGCGTCCCCCGCGGCCGTGGACGTCGCCGGGTGGGGCGTCTGGACGAAAGGCCAGTCTGCCCCTGTGGACGGGCTGATCCCGGACGTGCTGTACAGCACCGGGTCGGGTGTCATCCCTCCCGGCGGGTACGCGCTGGTCACGAGTTGGCCGTCCGACCTCTATCGCGAGGTCCTCAGCAACGGCGATTTTGAGGGCGGGACGGGCGGGTGGCAGTTCGATACCTCCCGATGGATGCGCTCCATGGGCGGCGCGTATTCGGGCAACTACAAGATCCACATTTGGGGGGGTGGCTGGACCACGATGTACCAGGACTTCAAGATCCCGTCGGACGCCAACAACCCGCGCGTGTTGGTCCGCACGCGCATGGACCAGGGGTCCGTGTCGCAGAGCCGCCTGATCATCCGCATCACGAACCGATCCTCGACGGTTCTGCTCCCCATCTACGACGGCCCGTTCACCAGCGCCTGGACCACGTACAGGGCGACCGTGCCCTCCTCGATCATCAACACGGACGCGCGACTCGAGATCAAGGCCTACGGCCCCTCCATCTCCGACTACATGTACATTGATGCGGTCGCCATCGTTCACTCCAGGCTGCCTACCCATTCGCCCGACTGCCTTCACCTTTGGGTCAACGACAAAGAGATCGGGTCGGACATATCCAAGAAACAACTCTTCCTCGGCCAGGGCGCGGCCCTGCACGACGTCGCGGTCTGGGACCCCTTGTGGGGCGGCAGCCACGACGGCACCACGCTTTCGCGCGTGGGCCCCTACGCCCCTTCGACGGAGCCGTCATCGTGGAAACCGGGCCCCTACGGGGGGACCCCGGCGGCGCCCAACGGAGGTGGCCCGTGACGTGTGGCTTGCGACAACCTGGGAAGCGCGGCATCGCGCTGGTGCTCGTCGTCTTCGCGATTGCCTTCATCTCGGTCCTGGCCATCGCCATGCTCGAGGACGCGACGACCGACCTGGCGATCCTCCGCAACCACTCCAGCGGCCTCAGGGCCATCTATGCCGCCCAGGCGGGCGTCGCCAAGGCCACCGAGGCGCTCCGGCTGAACTACGCCACAACGACTCCCATCTCGGGAACGCTGGTGATGCCGAACGGGGCGACCTGCACCTATCAGGTTACGATCGGCAACGTCGCTGACGATCCCATTGTCACGGTGACGTCCACCGGGACCGCCGACGGCTTCATGCGCAAGGTGACGGCCCGGCTCGTCGTCGGGCAATACGGCGCCGTGGCGGCGCCCTACCCGATTCGGGTCGTTTCGTGGCGCGAAGTGACAGGCTAAGCCCCGCGCGGCGACGCGCGGGTCGGTCATAAAACAGGGAAGGCTCCGGATGGCAAGCCGTACGGCGATCGGAATCGTGGTGGACTGCGGCACCGTCCAGGTGGTCGAACTGGCCGCGGACGGGCCGCGCCTCCAGGTCCGCCGCGCCGCCTGCGAGCCGATCCCCCCCAAGGTGTTCAGCGACGGCGAACTGGTCGACGCCGACGCGGTGGCCGAAATCATCCGCCGCATCTTCCGCACCCACCGCCTGCCTCGCCGCAACGTCTGCGTCGCCTTCGGCGGACGCCTGGCCATTGCACGCGTCATCGAGGTGACCGAGACCAACGCCGCCGAGGCCGAGCGCATGCTCCAGGACCGCATCGCCCGGTATGCCATCTACGAGAACCTCGAGGTCTTCTGGAAGGCCGCGCCGGTCGAGGTCGAACTCGAAAACAAGCGGTCCTACCTGGCGGCCGCGGTGGCCAAAGACCAGGTCTGCAAACTCCTGCCGGCGTTGCGGCGGGCGGGGATCCATGTCTCCCACGTCGAGCCCTACGCGCTGGCCGCGATGCGGAGCCTGGCGGCCACCATGGGGGAAGACGAGCGGCCCGTTGTCCTGATGGTGCTGCGGAGCGAGTCCACCGACCTCCTGATTGCCAAAGGGCGGCAGCCCCTGCTGTTCCGCTCGGTCGAGCAGGGTGTCCGCAACCTCGCGCAGCGGCCCGAGACCATCGAGGACCTCCTGGTCGAGGCCCGCCGCGCCGTCGAGTTCTGCCAGATCCGTTTCGCCAACGACAGGCCCCGGCTGTGGCTCTGCCTGGGGGCCGATGGCGGCGGGCAGGACCTTGCGGCCGTCCTGGCCTCGTTCGCCAAAGGGCTTCAGGCCGCCGACGTCGAGGCGGTTCCGGCCCTGTCGAGCCTGGTATGGGGGCCGCACGCCGCGGGCGGCGAGGTACGGCCCTGGGCCGCCGTCGGCGCCGCCATGGTCAGTCTTGGCCGCAACGAGACGATCGCCCACCTGAACCTCGTGCCGGCCGAGTGGCCGGAGGTTGAGCGCGTCGAGAAGCAACTGATGGGCGTTGTCGCCTCGATCTGCCTGGCGGTCGTGGCGACGGTGGCCGCCACGGTGGGCCTGCGGCTGATGGCCGGCGACGCCGCGAAGCATGCCGAGGCCGCTTCCGTCCAGATGAAGGCGAATACGACCGACGTCCAGATGGCCTCGGAACTCACCCGACAGGCCGCCGAGGGCGTTGAACGCGTCAAACTCTGGAAGGAGGTTCGAAACCAGATCCGACCGTTCGACTGGGCCGCCGGCATCCACGCCGTCATGGAGCAGATCCCCGACGGCATCCGCGTCGGTGAAGTCCAGTACCGGGCGGGCGTGCTCCGCCTCACCGGCGAGACCCAGACCATGGACCTCGTCCACCAACTGGTCCAACGGATGGGGCGGTTGCCGTGCCTCGACGAGGCCAACATCGAGCGGCTCGTCCAGTCTTCGCCGGACAGGCATGCGCCGTGCTTCACGATCAAGTGCCACTTCCGCAATACGCCGCCGGAGTCGGCTGAGGAGAAGAAGAGTGATCCTTGAGTACATGGTAAAGCGGCCGCCCCGTGAGCGGTGGGCCATGGCGGCCACGATCGTCGTGCTGGGCTTTGTGGCCTGCTATACGGCCGCCATCGGGCCCTCGTTGGACACCCTCGACGGCACACGGACGGACCTTCAGACGACCGAGACGGGCCTGGTGCTCCAGCAGCGGCAGTTGGAACTGCTGCGGGCCAAGACCAAGGCTGCCGGTAAGACCCTGGACGAACTTCGGAACGTGCCGTGCCCCTGGGTGCCCGCCGACAAGGCCGACGGGATCCTCCAGGAGTTGCAGGCCGAGGCTGCCGGCCTGGGCCTTTCCGTCAGTTCGACCATCCGCGAACGCGTCACCAAGATGCCCCTGAAAGACGCTTCCGCCCGGGTGTCGGTCCTGATGGTCCGGCTGGAACTCTCGGGTCAGTATGCAAGCGTCATGGAACTGCTGCGGCTACTGGACAAGAGGTCTATTGCCGTCGGTCTCCAGGACCTTATCGTCAAGGGGAACCTCGAGCCGCCGTACGACGTTCAGGTAACGCTGCTCGTGCGGCTGCCCATCGTGGAAGGGGAAAAACGTGCGTAGGCTACTCCTGATGGCGGCCATTGCGGCCGGATGTCTGATGGGCACCGGAAGTGCGGCATCGCCGGATGCGGCCAAGGACACCGCCAAAGACGCGGCCAAGGACACGTCCCAGGGCGCCTCCAAGGATGCCGCCAAGCAGGACGCCGCCGCCGAGGCGGCCAAGGCCAGCGGCAAAGGCGTCAACTGGTTCTCCCGGGGCAATCCGTTCGCCCCGCTGACGCCGACCGAGAAGCCCAAGGACCCGGAACTCGAGATGCCGGCGCCGGATCCGGCCGAGGTGGGGCCGAAGACCGTGGTGCCGGCGGGACCGCCTGCCGTGGCGAAGGCCCCCGAACCTGCCCCGGCCATGCCGAAACTCAACGGCGTCCTCTTCTCGGACCGCCTCACGGTGGCCATCGTCGACGACACCCTCGTCAAGGCGGGCGACGTGGTAGGCCTGTATCGCATCGTGTCCATTGACCGCGACACGGTCCTGGCCGAGAAGGAGGGCCAGCGCTACGTGATGACCACGCGGCAGCCGGCCGCGCAGCCCGTCCTGGTTCCCGCGGCGGCTCCCCAGCCGGCGGCGGCTGAGGCGGCGCCGCTGCCACCGGCCGCCGTCGAGGCGCCCGAGGTCCAGACACAGTCGAGCGGGCCGCCCGATTCTGCCGATAAACCCAAGACGGGACCTGCCGATGAGAAGGCCGCCGGTACCCCGGCGCCCGAGGGCCCCGCCACCGAGGGCAAGGACAAGCCGTGACGCGTCCCGCGATCAGACTGTGTTGGGCGGTCGTGGCGGTCGCTGCCGCGGCCCTTGTTCCGGGCGGATGCAACCAGCCCGCCCGGACGCAAGGGGCGGCGGCTGCGGCCCCGCGCATCCGCGTCCAGGGGGCCCGCATCCTGGAGACGGACCCCGAGTTGCAGGCCGACGCCAGCGTGCCGGCCCCCGTCGTGGAACTGCCGCCGGTCACGATTGAGCAGACCGAGAAGTCGGAACCGCCGCCCGATGTCGGCGCCGGCGTCAAGGTGTCGCTCGACGTCGTCGATGCCCGGGCGGGCGATATCCTCCGCGGCCTGGCTTACCAGGGCAACGTCGACCTCGCCCTGGCCCCCGGCATCAACCAGCGCGTCGGCGTCCGGCTCCAGGACACGCCGTGGCCCGAAGCCTTCCAGGCGGTCCTCTCGGCTGCGCAACTCGTCGCCCGCTGGGAAGGACGCCGGGCCCGCGTCCTGACGTCCGCCCAACTCCGGTCGGAGCGCGAAGCCAGCGACCAACTCGAGCGCCTGCGGCCGCAGACCATCGTCCTGCCGCTCCAGAACCTGCCCGCACAAGACACCGCCAAGGCGCTGTCGTCGGTCCTCTCGGATGTCGGCCGCATCGGCGTCGACGAGGAACGCAACGCCCTGGTCGTCACCGACGGGCCCTCGCGGCTCGAGGCCATCAGCCGCACCATCCGCGACCTCGACCGTGCCGCGCCCCAGGTCATGATCGAGGCTATCATCGTCGACGTGACGCTCAACGACGAACTGCACTACGGCTTCGACTGGACGCTCGCCAAGGCCGAGGGCGACCAGGTGGGGCAACCAGGCCCTGACGGTCGGCGCCGGCACCAACGCGCTCACCAACCCGGGCGCCAACGCCACCTTCACCCTCCTGGGCAGCAACTGGACGATCAGCGGCGTCTACGACGTGCTCCAGACCTTCGACAGCGTCCAGATCCTGGCCAACCCCAAGGTCCTGGCCATCAACAACCGCCAGGCGACCATCCAGATCATCGACGAGATCCCGTACCAGGAACTGACGCAGACCAGCGGCGGCGGCCAGATCGGCACGACGAGTTTCAAGGAAGTCGGCATCAAACTCGAGGTCAAGCCGCGCATCGCCGCCGACGGCACCGTCCACTTGCAGTTGACCGCCGAGCAGAGCGCGCCGACCGGCGCCGTGGTCAACCAGGTCCCCGTCATCCAGACCCGCCGCAGCACGACGGTCATGACGGTCGGCGACGGCCGGATCGTCACCCTGGGCGGCCTGCGGCGGCGCCGCGCCGCCACGAACGAGGACAAGGTCCCGCTGCTCGGCGACATCCCGTGGCTCGGCGTGCTCTTCCGCCGCGTTGAGACGGTCGAGGTCGACACGGAACTCGTGGTCTTCATCCGGCCGAAGATCATTCCCCCGGGCACCAAGCTGACGGTGCGCGAGCGGACCATGGCCGAAGCCATCGACAACGTCGAGCGCCGCCCGCAGGTCATCCGCACGGACCCGCTCCGGCGCAACATCCAGGAAGAAGACGACCGCGCCCGCCGCGTGCCGTAACCGTAGAGGATGGCCCAGAGCGCCGCGCACCTGGCCAGGGCAGTCTTGCCCGACCCGCGCGGCATGGCAAAGGCGAAGAGGCCGTCCTCGCGGACGGCCTTCTCGATCTTGCTGATCACCCGCAGATGGTCCTTGGACCACGGCCGCCAGAACACTCCAGGAAAGTAGGTCATGCAAAAGAGGTGGAAGGACTGACCGGGGCGATCCTGAACCGCCTGACGCACCGGGTGCACATCCTGGAGGCCGACGGCGAGAGTTACCGCCTGCGGGACTCCAAGCGACGGCTGAAGGGCCGGAAGGGCTAGGCGAAAGAAATTGACACCCCGCGCGGAGCGGGGTACATAGACACCGGGTGCCGCGTTTTTGCCCCGCCACCCGCCGCAGTTTTGCTCCGCCCTTT
>Ga0315276_10002268_pt1 | contig 17541 bp, 16 predicted proteins | sample YL17G05_0_MG_FD_204542 | JGI IMG/M metagenome (GOLD analysis project Ga0315276, IMG submission 204542) | Sediment microbial communities from Yellowstone Lake, YNP, Wyoming, USA - YL17G05_0 | ecosystem: Environmental > Aquatic > Freshwater > Lake > Sediment | place: USA: Wyoming | collected... | reverse complement strand
TATGGCTGCAGAATTGTAATAGATGTGGATCCCGTCAATATGATGTAAGGATCCAAATTGCTATTTATCTTTCACATATTCAATGCTAAGCACGCATAAGTTATGGCAATCCTTGAGATCGTAAAGTATCCCAGTCCTGTTCTAAAGCAGGTCGCAAGGCCCGTGGAGCGTGTAACGGCTGAAATCAAAAGATTTGTGTCCGATATGTTCGAGACTATGTACTCCGCTGACGGTGTCGGTCTTGCTGCACCACAAGTGGGAGTGAGCCTGCGCATTATTGTAGTGGATGTCAACGTGCACGGGGCTCAGGATGAGGGCCATATAACCCAAGGGCCACAAGGCGAGCGCAAACACGGTAGACAAAAATATGGGATGATCAATCCTGAGATAACACATAGCGAGGGAGAGATTGAATGGGAAGAGGGCTGTCTTTCGATCCCTGAATTCAGGCTCAACATGAAGCGCTGCAACAAGATCACCGTAAGCTATTTTGACTGCGATGGAAACAAAAAGACTCTGGATGCCGAAGGGCTTTTGGCTGTTGCCGTTCAGCATGAGATCGATCATCTCGACGGCAAACTTCTGATTGACAATGTGAGCAGGCTGAAGAGGGAGCTGTATTTAAACAAGGCAAGGAAATCAGAATGATAAAAATGTAATTGCGGATTTCGAATTGCGGATTTCGGATTGAAAATATCCGCAATCCGCATTCCGCAATTTTTTGTAATGAAGATAATATTCATGGGCAGTGCGGCGTTTGCAGTCCCGTCTCTTGGCGCACTCCTAAAATCAAAACATGAATTACAGTTGGTTATTTGTCAGCCTGACAAGCCCGCAGGCCGCGGTCTCAAGATTCATCCATGTCTCGTTGCCGTCTGCGCACATGAAAATGGTCTCCCAACGTATCAACCCACGACACTTCGCAATGGAAGCGCACTCAAACGACTCTCCGACCTTAAACCCGATCTGATCGTCGTCGTTGCATATGGGAAGATCCTTCCGAATGAAATTTTGGATGTGCCGCCGCGCGGCTGCATCAATGTCCATGCTTCGCTTCTGCCAAAATACCGCGGGGCGGCGCCAATAAACTGGGCCATTACCAACGGCGAGATGGTAACCGGTGTTACAACGATGATGATAAACGAGCAGATGGACGCCGGCGACATTCTTCTTCAGAAAGAAACGCCGATCGGTGCGCAGGAAACCTCCATCGAGCTCCATGATCGCCTGTCACAGATGGGGGCCGATCTTCTAATCGAAACTCTGTGTGGCATAAAAAACAAAGCGATTCGGCAAAGGCCTCAGGTGCATGAACTGGCAACCTATGCGCCCTTGCTCAAAAAGGAAGATGGTCTGATCGAATGGAAAAAGGGGGCGCGCGAGATATCGAATCTCATAAGAGGCATGCAGCCCTGGCCCGTGGCCTATACGTATCTTGACGGCAAGATGCTGCGCATCTTCGGGGCCGTGCCCACGAGGGAGCCGCATTCGTCCCCTCCGGGAAGTATCGTCTGTATTGGCGACAGGCTGGGTGTTGCCACTGGTAACGGCACACTGTATCTAACGGAGGTGCAGCTGGAAGGCAAAAAGAGGATGTCAATCGACGCGTTTCTGAGGGGCCATGCCGTCGGGACCGAAACTGCGCTGAAGGGAAAATAATATGAAAATCGAAATCGCACCTTCAATACTTTCCGCAGACTTTTCCCGACTGGGCGAAGAGATTGCCGCCGTGGAGCGCGCGGGCGCAGACCTGATCCACATCGATGTGATGGACGGCCATTTTGTACCCAATATCACCATCGGGCCGCCGGTTGTCGCCTCGATTCGTCCCATCACAAAGCTCCCTCTGGATTGCCATCTCATGATAGAAAATCCCGAAAAATACATCGAGGCATTTGCAAAGTCCGGCGCAAACTGGATTTCAGTTCATATCGAGGCCTGTGACCTTTCAAAATTGCTACCTGCAATCAAGAAATTGGGATGTAAGGCGGGTGCGGTAATAAATCCACCGACGCCGATTGAGAAGATATATCCTTATGTCGAATTGGCTGATTTCATACTGATCATGACTGTTAACCCGGGATTTGGCGGTCAGGGTTACATCGAATCGTGCACGCAGAAGATTTCTGATCTTTCAAGATTCATCAGCAATAAGGGCCTAAAAATCCCCATCGAGGTTGACGGCGGGATCAAGCCGGACAATGTCCGCAAACCCGTCGCAGCCGGAGCAAGCATCATCGTTGCCGGTTCTGCGATCTTCGGGACGAAGGATTATATTGCGGCAATCAAATCTTTAAAATAGCCGCAGAAATGCTGATGGCACAGAAAAATCGTTGAGTGTTTTGTGATTCCGATAACTAACAACTATCAACTGCCAACCATCTTCTCTGCAACCTCACCCTTGAATGCCAACAGGTCATCGCGGGGTGCGTCGTGCCGGATTAAATAAATCAGGCGGCCCAAGAAGGGGCGCCAGTGTTTCGCCTTGCAGGTATAAATGCAGTCCAAAATTGCGTGAACAAGATAGTCCTCGCCGCGCCACTGCTTCATGGCAACCGCCATCTCCTCAATGGCAAGCGGTTCCACCAGTGTCCGCATATCTTCAAAAAATCGCCGTTCAAGTTCCGCGTGGATCCCGACGGCGGATTTGAGCGCCTGATCAATTCTCCGATGCAATTGTAAAACAAAATCCATGTAAGGCTGGGATGATGCGGATCCGATGCCGGCAACATCCTGAGGCCTCACAATTATCGGCTCGCCAACATGCATGCGAACGGTCACGTTGGGCTTGACACGACTCAACCCCTTGGGCACCACAATGCCTGTCCCCTTTAACGCCACCGGAATGAGATTAATTTGAGCATCTATTCCTTTGCCCTGAAGCATCAATGCGGCAGTCGTTGCGATGTGAGCCGGCCCCTTCTTGAGATGATCGGCGTCTCTCTTGAGTCTTTCAAGCGAGCCCACGGCATAATAACCGGCATCGATGCGCTCGCCTGCGGGGCCAAGCCTTCCTCTTGCGCGCGTCCCCTGCGGATAGACGACGAAATCAATTCCGTCCCGGATGAGCTTTTCTGCCGCCTCATCAACTGCCGCATTGGCCGTGGCCCCGCGGCCGCGGCGCTCAACAAAGACCATCCCAAATTCCCTGCATGAACGCCCAATCCCAAGTATTCTATAAAAAAGGGGGTTGTCGAGGAAATGGTTCTTGGCAAGCAAAAACCTCGGGAGCAGGATTGCCTTTCTTTCATTCATCTTTGAGCGCGCGGCAAGCACAAGCGGGGCAATAATGAAGTCAAAAAAGCTCATGTGATTGAACAGATAAATATTAAAACCTTGCAGGCCGGCAAGCGACTGGGCACCTTCGACAATGACTTCTGCATGCACCATCCACAAACAAACCAAGCTCCATATGAGCTCACCCGACGAACACACTTCCATGAAAAAATCCCTGCCCTTCCATTTCAGCGCAAGAAGAGGCATTTTTGCCAGTTTAATCGTGCACCACAAACCAGCTAAGAAATTTATGAGACCAATTCGACGAAACTTCGGGGATCTGAAATCAAGATGACAGGGATCTATAGTTTGATAAGGCGCATTTGGAAAGTGATGACGCACACCGCCGGCGCAACACAGCAAATGATCAATGAACTCTTTGGGGTGTATGGTCGGATGAATGCTAATGAAATCCAATAACCTTCTCCTTCCACTGCGTTTCCAATAATAATTGGCAATGGAAAGCAAAACGAGCGCAAGGCAAACCGCACCTAATGCGATGCGGTCTGACTTTCCTATATCGATTCCTATGGAAATGTGCCACAAGCCGGCAAGAAAAAGGTAGGTCACGACGACTGTGTCACGAAACCATGCAACCAGATGTTCAAACTGCCCAAGCCGCCTGTTGAAAATCATGAAGAATGGATGACCGAGGCTGATCGGAAATGTGACAAGACGGACAAGCGGGACGAGATAGAGCGCTCCTATGACCCATACAATCTCCCACCTCAAGGCAAAAAGCTCTGATGCAATTTCAATCCACGCCATAACTTTTTAACGATGCATTGGTTTGGTCGCCTCCGCACATCTTATGGGTGCGGAGGGCAATGCGGAAAGGTGATATCTAAAATCGAGATCAACCACCTTTTTGCCGATTTGAAACTTCTCTAAACCAAGACGGGCCGAGATTCGGCTTGCCACAGATTCTGCGGCGCCCTTTTGCGTTTCGTAGATGGCGGTTACCGTCCCCTTGTCGTGGACTGCCATGACTATATCTATGGGATGTCTGACCAGTGATCTCACAAATTCTTCGACCTGTGAGACCAGTGATGAGCTCTTTTTGATGCCGAATCTCTTTCTTACGCTTGCGATATTTTTGATCGCGATGTCGTATTTATAAAGGTTGTTTTCGCCCATCGCGACGGCAGAGACCTCAACTGTGGGCAAAATGATCCGAAAGATCGGACACTGGGGTTCCGGAAGATCCGCGATAAATCTACCCCCAGCCTTCGTTATAGCCTCCCTGCATGCAAGGATTGGGGAGAAATCGGATACGCCCCCTTCCAAGACCTGTTTTAGGAATGTGGAGCGATTTAAGTCCGCAATATGGTAATCAACCCCGCGGAATGAGATCTCGATTCCCGGACACTGTCTCCACATGGTTTCTTTGATGCCGATTTGGATCCTTCCGCCGTGCGGCGCCCGCCTTGCGATATGCCCGACCAGTTCAGATACGACCGCTTCGATTTGTGCCTCATTGCCCAAGGCCTGCGGCAGATCCGCAGTGGCTGCGATGTGATAGGTCAGCTGCCGGCTCAAAAAGAGGAAATCGTGTTTCATGCAAGTTCTGCGCGCAACGTCCAGTATATTGAATGATGGACCCGAAACGGTATGCCTTGGTACAGAGTTGGTTGCCCTTGATTGCGAATTCAAGACTTGTGTCCTCTTCTTGAAAATGTCCTTTAGCCGGATAAAGGCATTTTCAATCTTCTTAGGGCGTTTTCCGGGCCAGCGTGATTCCAGAACAGAAACAGGATCGTTAGATGCTCGTCTCTTTTTCATATCGGAGTTTTAACGCATAGCATTATCATGAAAAAAAAACAAGGTGGTTAAATGAAGGGTAGTGTCCTAATTTGGTTTTGACCCCAAAATCCCATTCTTCTTATCATTTGTAGTTTCTGTTATTTTTTACAAAAAAATCATTTGACTTACACTTACAGTTTATGTAAGTGTAAGTTCGTTGACGGAAGGAGTAACGAATGGCTTCTTTAAAACAATTAAAAGAACGTCTCCAAAAAGCCGCAGTTGTTGTGGAAAAGGCCAGAGAAGCCTTAAACAAAGCACAGGAAGAATATGACTTATTGTTTAAGCAGGCCTCCGAAGGTGCAAGATCACGGCGAAATACGAAACAGCCTATTGAAAATAAGGCTGCAACTCCATTGGGTTTAGAAGATCATATATATGTTTTTTTGAAGGAACAACCGAATGGAGCACATTACAATACCGTTGCTGAAAAACTTAATGCCAAACCTGCGACTATTAGAGCAATGCTTTATAGTCTGAAACAAAAAGGAAAGGTAGAACGTGTTAGTCGTGGAACGTGGAAAGCAATAGTAATACAAGGAGGATAAGATGGTATAACCAGAGCGCCCCGTTGAGGCCGACTACGGTCAAGCGCTATGATTAAAAATGAAACACCCTGAAAGATACCTCACTTCGTGGGCAGGTTCTTTCAGGGTGCCTAGGCCATCTGAAAAGTTGTGGGGGCGCGTTCTGGCGAGCCATTGCGGGGTTTACACCCGCTTTGCGGAGTTCAACTCTCCGGCGCTCCACTACTTTTCGTATTACATGTTATCAACACCGATTGCTTTAAGCAATGTTTTTCTTATCCAATCGGAAAGTCGCATATTTTCAGCATTTGCAGCCCTATCTATACAAAGTTTCTCATTTGGAAGCAAGCGAAAAGTGACGATTGTTTCCCTAGATTGATGTCTGGGTAGCGGGGGTCTGCCCATTTTTTTCGGTTTAGCCGTCATTTAGTCTTATTAAATGTATTACAAAAAGTATTGACATAATATAGTTATTGTAATACAAAATGTCTAGCATTAAATGATGGAGGCAAATCATGGCAAACATACTCAAGAAAGATAAACAGGTTACAGCAATCGGGGCATTGGCAGAAGGCACGGCAATTCGCTCGATTGAGCGTCAGACAGGAATTCATCGGGATACGATTATGAGGCTCGGTGTTCGCGTTGGCAATGCCTGTGAAAAGATGATGCGAGAAAAAATGCACGATTTGGATTGTCGCTGTCTCCAACTCGATGAGATATGGGGTTTCGTCGGAAAGAAAAAAAAGAATACAAGCCTAGAAGATGAAGCAATGGGATTTGGTGATGCGTGGACATTCGTTGCAATAGATTCCGAAACAAAATTGGTTCCATGTTTTAAAGTTGGCAAGCGAGACTCTGCAACTGCGAATGCTTTCGTTACCGAACTTGCGGCTCGCATGAAGAACCGCGTGCAAATATCATCTGACTCATTGGCTACGTATGTGGATGCTATCGAACAGGGATTTGGTTCCGATGTTGATTATGGTCAAATAGTAAAAGCCTTCTCCTCAACTGATGGCACGCTACAAGGTAAGTATAGTCCTCCTCAAATTGTTGGAGTGAGAAAAACAATTATTGTCGGCAATCCGTCTAATGTTGATATTTCAACGTCATACATTGAAAGGCAAAATTTGACGATGAGAATGCATTGTCGAAGGCTCACCCGTTTAACAAATGCTTTCAGCAAAAAACTAGATAATTTCAAGGCAGCAATTGCGTTGCACTTTGCGTATTACAATTTTGTTAAGGTTCATGGAAGTCTAAGAATGACGCCAGCGATGGCAGCGGGAGTTGTTCCGAATCTATGGACAGTAAGCGATCTTATTGATATGGTTTCATGAGCATGAACTATATACAGTCTTTACAAGATGCCATTAAGAAGCTGCATGGTTGTGAGTCTATCCATATTGAATCAGTGCCTATAAAGGAATTATATCAAGGGCAAATCGTATGGGATGGAGTCGTAGAAGTTTTTGAGCTTAAAGGACATCCAAAAGCAAAGCGATGTTATGCATGGAGTCATCTTGAGGGCAAAGAAGGTGAGAGTAAGAGATTTATTGCTGTACTTGAATTGCCACCCGTTGATTCACCCCGAAAAGCAGTGCAAACTGCAATTATAAGTGAACAAAAAACAGGGAGATTATAATGAGTGATTTATTTTCTAAACCTTGTCCGAAATTTGATAATAGTTATTCGCCAAAAGCTAAAATTGTTTTTTCCGAAGGTGATTGTCTAAAAACATTATTAAAAATTCCAGATAATACATTTAAACTAATTATTACTTCCCCTCCATACAACATAGGCAAGGAATATGAAACGCAAACCAAACTAGAACATTATCTTGATGATTTAAAACCAATTCTTGAGCAACTTGTTCGTGTATTATCATCGAACGGTTCATTGTGTTGGCAGGTAGGAAATTATGTTGATGATAGTGAGGTTTTTCCACTCGATATATACTTTTATCCTATATTCAAACAACTTGGTCTTCAACTTCGTAATCGAATAATTTGGACATTTGAACACGGCTTACATTGTTCATTACGATTTTCTGGTAGATATGAAACTCTTTTATGGTTTACAAAAACAAAAACTTACACGTTTAATTTAGATTCTGTGCGAGTGCCTTCAAAATATCCGGGCAAAACTAATTTTAGGCGTGGCCCGAAATATGGATTACCTTCTGGCAATCCGTTGGGAAAGAATCCTAGTGATGTTTGGAAACTGATGGTAAAGGAATGGGAAACAGGTCTTTGGTCAATACCGAATGTAAAAGCAAACCATCCAGAAAAGACAATTCATCCTTGTCAATTTCCAATCGAATTAGTTGAACGCTGTGTACTTTCAATGACCAATGAAGATGATTGGGTATTTGACCCCTTTAGCGGAGTAGGTTCAGCAATGCTTGCTGCTGTTCGACATAATCGGCGTGCGATGGGATGTGAACGCGATAAAGTTTATATAGATGAAGCTAAGCGAAGAATGAAATTATTATTTTCTGGTGAATTGCCATATAGACAATTAGGCAAACCAGTTTATCAACCTACGGGGAGAGAAAGAGTATCTCAAGTTCCCCAAGAATGGTTTACGGAGGCACGGCACAAATGAAAATTGTAGGCATTTACGCCTTTAATGGTGGAGAAATTATTGAAAAGAAATATCCCTCATTATATCGGGAAATTAACGATGTCATTGCAGCAATAGATGCAAACTCATGCAAAACTAAAAAGAGCAAAGAAAAGACTATGCGAGGCAGAACTCTTTATAGCCCGCCAGCTCTAAATGAAGCCTTTAAGAAGGAATTCCAAAAAAGAAATTGGGAGCATCAAAAAGTAAAATGCGAATATCCTACGAAGTATTATATTACGCGTGATGTTATACATATTGTTACTAAAGGTGCTTTCAGGGATATGGATTTTCTAAAAGATAGATTAGGTGTGGAGGTTCAATTTGGGAAATATGCATTTATGGTTTACAATGTATGTGCAAAAATGACGATATTTAAGAACTTGGGTTATATTGATGCTGGCGTTGAAATTGTTCCGATTAAGAATTTGGCTAATGAAATGTCAACTGGTGTTTCTTATTTTGAACAATTTGTTTGGGATCTTGAAAAAAGAGGAGTTTCAAACATCGACATACCTGTTTTAATCATAGGAATTGATAAAGACTCAAATTAGGACACTACCAAATGAAGGCTGTCTTTGAAGAGAAGGTTTTGGCACGGTCGAAGCATCAAATGCTCTTGCAGTGTTCTTATGACCGTGTTAGCCCCCTCTTCTTGAAAATTCGGAGGAGATATGAAATATTGCAGAATTCTCGTGATCGTCACAGCGGTTGCTTTTGCCCACCTGCTTTTTTTCGGAGGGCCCGCCATTGCCAAGACCAAAGAAGTGAAGCCCCACGGCACTGAGGATACACTCAGGGCCCAGCAGGCACAAATTGAACAGCTGAAAAGCGATATTAATGAACTCAAGACCGCTAAAGAGCAAAAAGGTGAATCCGGATATGATCACGGCTTTTTCATTCGCACTTTGAATGGGGATTACGAACTCAAGTTTCGATGGTTTGCACAGCTATTCTATGAGTTTGACAGAAATGAAGATGCTCCCGATACCAACACCTTTGGTTTGCGCCGCTCGCGTTTTCTCTTTTCCGGAAATGTATTCAATAAAAATCTGACCTACATGACCATGACGGAGATGGTAACACAATACAGCGTCCCCACCAGCCAGACAACATCCACCACGACCGACTCGGCTGGAGACACCGTGACATATTCGTACACCAATAAAACCGACAAAAATTTCCGCATCCTCTATTTATGGGCTCAATATCGATTTGCGGACGAATTCCAGATCAGGGTCGGTGAATTCATTCCGCCCACGGAATACCTCTTCCGAGCAAGCAATCTTCTGCAGATGCAGGATTTTCCGATTATTGCGGTTGCCGAACCCTTTACCCCCAACTTCCAAACCGGCGTTGATCTCTTGGGCACTATTGCGAAAAAGTTTGATTATGAGGTTTTTGCGGTCAACGGATCCAGCCTTGACCGCATAAACCTCAACAAGTCATTTCGCATCGGCACCGCCCTGACTTACAATTTCCTTGGAAAACCTGCGCTTGGCGTTGCAGACATCGATTTCTCGGAGAGGCCCCAACTTGCTTGGACAATTTCCGGCGCATACGAAAAGGCTGATTTACCCCTCGCGGCCCCCGTCAATATCAATCCCGGAGATACCGCGCTGAGAGGTCAGTCCGATGTCGTATTCCGATACAAGGGGTTCTCCTTCGTTCCCGAATTTGTTGTCTATTACAACAACACCCAGCACTACAAACATTACGCACTCGCAGGACAGGCCGGCTATTTTATTATTCCCAAACACCTTGAATTTGCCGCACAGGCTAACTATCTGAAATACTCAGGTCCGCAAAATGACAACTACGAGTTTTCGGGAGGCCTAAATTATTATTTCTACGGACAACCGGTGAAGCTTCAAGCGGACTATTCCTATCTGATCAGCAAAAAGCCCGGCGATGACCTGAACAACCACAGAATTCGTTTAGGACTTCAAATGGGGTTCTTCTAGATTTGGTCTTGCGATTTCGCACGATCATGATACGGGATTCGGTGTATGTGAAATTTCTAACGGGGCATAGCTCAGCCTGGTTTAGAGCGCTTGGTTCGGGACCAAGAAGTCGGAGGTTCAAATCCTCTTGCCCCGACCTGACCTCTTCATACGGGAGTTCGGGACTCCCGCAGAGCGGGACGCTCGATTTCGCAGATGATTTGGTGTCCGACACTGGATGTCGGACACCAAATCATACGAAATCGGCGCAAGAAGTCGGAGGTTCTGGCCGAGGAAATACCCGAAGGCGAGAGCCGGAGGGTGAAATCCTCTTGCCCCGACATTTTTTGATCAGCTAAATCTTATAGATGTATTAAATTCACCATGAAAAAAATAGAAGCGATAATCAAACCGTTCAAACTCGACGACGTCAAAGAGGCGATTCAGGAGGTCGGTGTTCAGGGCATTACCATCACCGAGGTCAAAGGATTTGGCCGCCAGAAAGGACATACAGAGATCTATCGTGGTGCCGAGTATGTCGTCGACTTTCTGCCCAAGATCAAAATTGAAATCGTGGTCCCCGAAGACAAGGTGCGCACTGTAGTCGATGTCATCACCAAGGCTGCAAAGACAGGCCGCATAGGCGACGGTAAAATCTTTGTGTCGTCGGTTGACGACGCCGTCCGCATAAGGACTGGCGAGACCGGCGAAGCCGCAATTTAGTGACTAGTGACCAGTAAAAAACAGATAGCTAATCACTAATCACCATTCACTATTCACTAAAAAGGAGAGAAAGATGGACGTCCAAAAAGCCCTGCGTCTTGCCGAAGAGAATAAAGCGAAGATGGTCGATTTCAAATTTGTCGATTTTCCCGGTGTCTGGCAACACTTCAGCGTTCCGATTTCTGAGCTCTCCTTATCCTCCATTGAAGAGGGTTTTGGCTTTGACGGTTCATCCATCCGCGGCTGGCAACCTATTCACTCCTCCGACATGGTAATTATTCCCGATCCATCCACCACAGTGATGGATCCTTTCATGAAAGAGCCGACCGTCAGCATGATAGGCAATATCGTCGACCCGATCACAAAGGAATCGTATACCAGGGATCCCCGTTACATTGCAAAAAAGGCGGAGGCATATCTTCGTTCGACCGGAATTGCAGACACCGCCTATTTCGGACCGGAGGCGGAATTTTTTATTTTCGACAGCATCCGCTTTGACCAGAGATCAAACGAGGGATATTACCACATCGATTCGGACGAAGGCTTCTGGAACAGCGGGCGGGACGAACAGCCAAACTTGGGATATAAACCGCGTTACAAGGAAGGTTACTTCCCGGTCTCCCCGACAGATTCCCAGCAGGACCTTCGCACTGAAATGGTGCTCGAGATGGGAAAGGTGGGGATCACCGTTGAATGCCAGCACCACGAGGTGGCGACAGCGGGTCAGGCCGAGATCGACATGCGCTACTCACCGTTGACCGTAATGGGCGATCAGCTCCTCTGGTTTAAATATGTCGTCAAGAATGTCGCGCGCCGTCACGGCAAGACGGTCACCTTCATGCCCAAGCCCCTCTTCGAGGACAACGGCAGCGGCATGCATGTCCATGTTTCCCTCTGGAAGGGAGACAAACCGCTCTTTGCCGGCGATCGTTATGGCGGGCTTTCCGAAATGGCGCTGCACTTCACTGGCGGCCTTTTGCATCACGCAGCTGCCATCTGCGCATTTGCAAATCCGACAACTAATTCTTATCGTCGTCTGGTTGCTGGCTACGAGGCCCCGATCAACCTCGCATATTCGTCACGCAACAGATCCGCGGCCATCAGAATCCCCATGTATTCGGCGAGTCCAAAGACCAAACGGATTGAATTCCGGACACCGGATCCGTCGTGCAACGGCTATCTCGCTTTTGCGGCGATCCTGATGGCGGGTCTCGACGGCATTCAGAACCGACTCTCGCCCGGCGAGCCGTTAGACAAAAACATCTACAAGCTCTCGCCCGAGGAACTCAAAAACGTGAAGCATGTCCCGGCCTCGCTGGATGAAGCCTTGAAGGCGCTTGAGCGTGACCATGCATTCCTCCTGCGCGGCGACGTTTTCACACAGGACGTCATCGACATGTGGATCTCTTATAAAATGGAAAATGAGGTCCGGCCGATGAGACTAAGACCGGTTCCGTTCGAGTTCAGCTTGTATTATGATATTTAGGAATTGCGTTTGACGAGCATCCCGGCCGCGGCAAGACCCAGCATGACAAGGATGGCAAGACCGCTTTTGGGCGACGCAGTTGCAGGGGACATCTCACATGATGGGGATCCCTGCGATAGATTGGGAAGGTTGAGTTCGGGATTCGCCACAGAACTTCCGCTCGCCCCACCGCCTAACGCCGCTTCAATGGCAGCAAGGATGTCGAGCTTTCCAAAACCGAATCGATCGTTTGGAGCTTGGCCGACATAGCTGTCAACGTACGCACTTGATGTCAAATAATGCTCAGCCTCAGTGAATGTGTAGTTTGGATTTGCCGAAAACATCAGGGCAATCGTACCGCTTACAAACGGCGCCGCCATGCTGGTTCCCGCCATGAGCACGTGTTCCTGATCGGTCATGGTTAGTAAATTATCCGCCTTGGCGTCGCGGGATCTCGCGGAGGCGATCATAGCCCCCGGGGCTGCGATCTCCGGCTTTTGTCCTGTGAAACCCGGATCTGCGGAGGGTCCTGAGCTGCTGAACCCCAGAATATCACCGACCTTAAAGGCCACCTGACAGCAACCCGGGCCCTGATCCCACTTATTTCTTGTCGTGTAGGCGGCAACTCCAATGACATTCCTTGCAGTCGCCGGAATTGCGAGACTCATCTTTCGATCACCGGCTACAAATGTCCTGCCGCCATGCATTCCGGAGACGGAGGTAAAGTTGACCGTCGTGGCGGGTTTGTCGGGATATAACCATGCATCGAAGCGACCGGTTCCGGACACCAACAGGTCAAAATTATACGCATCCGGCCTCTCTATGGAATCGCTAAAAGTCAGCGTGATGCCGACATGCGGCCTGCCGTTTAACGGACTATGTGTATCTATCGCGTTGATCTGATAGGAGATCTTGCCACTCAAAAAACTGCTGTTTGCTGAATCACCCGGCCTGACCATCTTTGACTGTTCAAGCGTAACGGCGTTTTCTTCAGCATCTTTATTGATTTGAAGACCGAAACGGAGATCGCTGCCGGCCGATCCCCAGATGTCTATATACACGATGCGCCCTGCAGAATAATTCCTCACCACGAAGTTTGTCGCCGCATCACTGGTGACATCGTAACCGGCATGCAAACCCGTGTAATATTCTTCTGTGCTTGTCTCATTTCCGGCGGCGGCAACAATGGCCCGTCCTGAAGAACCCTGCACGAGATTGTCGAGGCATTCCTCAAAAAGCGATGTGCCGTCATGGGGTCCGATGTGGGTTCCCAAACTCAAGTTTACGACTGCCGGGAGCCCCAAGGCAGACGCCTTTTTAAAGATGTAGTACGCCCCCTCACAGATAGTCGTGCTGAAAACCGGGTCTGCATAGCCGTTGGTAAAGGCAAGCTCGGCCTTATAGCGAACCACGATGATGTTTGCGTCGGGCGCCACGCCTCCGTATGTCTCATTGCGCCCCGCAGCGGTTGCGGTAATATGGGTCCCATGACCCGAAACGTCGCGCACGGGACAATTACCGTGTTCAAGATCGTCCCTATCGCACTCAATGCCGTAGGACGCCTCAATTTCTTTTGGTCCTGTCCCGCCGGAACCAGTCTGATCCCATACATAAAGTATGCGGCTTGAACCCGAGGCGTCCTTGAAATCAGGATGGTCATAGTCGATGCCGGTATCGACAACGCCGATGATCGTGTTTGCTCCCGTGAGTGGCGTGGGAATCTCAACACCCTGATGGACTTCATTGCCGTTGACGTCGATCATGGCCAGATTATTATGGACGGCCATTGGCTTTGCCGCCTCGATGAAGACTACTTCGTCTCGACTGCCAATCTCTTCAATGACCGACCGAGGAATCGATGAGGTGAGGATGTCTCCGACGACAATTCCAACCCTTCCTCCAAGCGCCTCCACGGCATCCTTGGTCGATGTAACATTTTCCGTCTTAATAAAGACGTCAAAAGAGTCGTTGTTAACCGCCATTGCCTTGAGTGAACCATCGATATTCTCTTGGGGTTTCATAACACCAAGAAACGGATCGATCTTGGTCTGGGAATACGCGGGAGAAATGATGAAAAGACCGAGAAGCGCCCCCCCTGCCAGTATAAGATGCCTTTTAATCACGAAAGACCCCCTACTCATCTTTAGTATCGGCACATGTAAATAAATGTTGCGTCATTTTTGCTGCTATTTTCTATTGCATCGAATTTAAACAGATGCTAGCTTTCATGAAAATTTATTTTTATCAAACAAAAAGGAGATGGGGCTATGAAAAAAACCTGTGTTTACATGGTGTTGGCTTTGTGCCTGACGCTCGTGGTTAGTTGCTCAAAAGGAGGAAGTTCTCCAACCGCAATTATCAAGCCGACGGGGGACGTAGTCGCAACCATTAACGGCGCTCCCATTAGCACTTCTGAATTAGATGCATCGGTCAAGAACCAGATGTCGCGCCTCGATACGCAGATCTACCAAATCCGCAAACAGGGACTCGACTCCCTTATCGACCAGAGGCTGCTTGATGAAGCGGCAAAGAAAAAGGGTATGAGTACCGAAAAATTCGTGAAAGAGGAAATCGACGCCAAAATCACCGAACCCTCGGAAGAGGAGATCCGTTCCCTTTATGAAGCACGCAAGGGCAAAGAAAACCTTCCGTTTGAAAAGGTCAAGGCTCAGCTAATTTCGTTCTTGAAACAAAATCGTAAAATGAGGGCTCAGCAGGATCTGGTCGCTTCGCTCAGGAAAGATGCTGAGGTCAAGATCATACTCGAACCGCCGCGCATAAAGGTGGATGTGGGCGATTACCCTTTCATGGGGCCCAAAGATGCCAAGGTCACGCTCGTTGAATTCTCCGACTACCAGTGCCCGTTCTGCAAGCGCGTCAGACCAACAATCTGGCAGTTGGTTGACGAATACAAAGACAAGATGCGCTATGTATTCATGGATTTTCCGCTTTCATTCCATCAGTTTGCAAGAAAGACCCATGAAGCGGCCCACTGCGCAGGCGATCAGGGAAAATATTTTGAATACAACAGGAAGGTTTTCGACAATCAGACCAACCTGACAATTGACGATCTGAAGAAGTACGCAAAGGAATTAATGCTTAATACGACACGCTTTAACCAGTGTCTCGACAAAGGCGCGCACGCCAAGGATGTTGAAAAGAGCGTTGAATTGGGCGCCTCTGTCGGCGTGACGGGGACACCTGCATTTTACATCAATGGCGTTCAGCTCTCCGGTGCCCAGCCGATCACGGCGTTTAAGGCAATCATCGATGACGAAATAAAACGATAAGCAGGCCTTCAAGATAGTGATCATGGGCGAGGCAATCCGGAAGGATTGCCTCGCTGCTTTGATGATCATAAATATCCTTCTATGCTTGATCTCAAATTTGTCCTTGCCAATCTCGACGCCGTAAAGCTCAACTGCCGGAGGCGAAATATCAAAGTTGATATTAATCGTCTCGTGGCCATGGAGGAAGAGCGTCGTGCGCGCCTCAAACATGTTGAGGAGATTCACCGTCAGCAAAATGAAAATGCCGCGGCGATGAAGGCAAAGCTCCCGCCCGACGAGCGCAACATGCTCATTGCCAAGGGGCGAGAACTCAAAGAGGCCGTTGCCAACGAAGAGGCAACACTTTCCCAATTAACAAATAATGTCGATGTCCTGCTCCGGCAAATCCCCAACATGACGCATCCCGATGCGCCCATCGGGGCCTCGGAACAGGACAATCGTGAAATCAGGCGCCATGGATCGCCCACAAAATTCGATTTTCAACCAAAGGATCATGTTACGCTCGGCCTCGATCTGGGTCTCATTGATTTTGAGTCTGCGGCTTTCGTTACGGGACAAAAGTTTTATTATCTGAAAAACGAGGCCGCGCTGCTGGAATTCGCCCTCATACAATATTCGCTCACCACGCTCATAAAAGACGGTTTCACCCCGATCATTACGCCCGATCTTGCCCGCGCTGAAATTCTCGATGGCATCGGTTTTAATCCGCGCGGGGCTGAGACACAGATCTACTCAATTGAAAATACCGATCTGTGTCTGATTGCCACCGCCGAGATCACGCTGGGCGGAATGCTCAAGGACGCGATACTTGACGAAGGCGGGCTTCCTCTCAAATTTGCTGGAGTATCTCACTGCTTCCGCACGGAGGCAGGCGCCGCAGGCAAGGAATCCAAGGGTCTCTACCGCGTGCATCAGTTCACGAAGATCGAGATGTTCGCCTTCACAACCCCCAAGACATCGGAGGCGACGCACGAAACCTTTGTGGGACTTGAAGAAAGACTATTTGCAGGACTTGGCATTCCCTATCGCGTGACGGATATCTGCACGGGAGATCTCGGGGGTCCGGCTTATCGCAAATATGATCTGGAGGCGTGGATGCCCGGCCGCAGTGAAAAGGGCGACTGGGGAGAGGTTACTTCGACCTCAAACTGCACCGATTATCAGGCAAGGCGGCTTGGCATTCGCTTCAGGCGCGAAGGAGAAAAGAAGCCCGTCTTCGTTCACATGATTAACGGAACGGCCATAGCAATCAGCCGCGCGCTTATTGCGATTCTGGAAAATTACCAGCAGAGGGATGGTAGCGTCCTTATTCCCAAGGCCCTGATTCCATATATGAATGGTGTTGAAAAGATTATGCCTCGTGGTAAGGCTTAGTAAGTCGACTGGAGAATGATATTATATTTTTTGAAAATGGATGAATTGAAAATGGAAAATAGAGGAAAATTTTGCGGTGCAAAATTTTGGAGGGGTGGGAGAGTGGCCGATTCCAGCTGCCTGCTAAGCAGTTGTACTGTAACAGGTACCGCGGGTTCGAATCCCGCCCCCTCCGCCAAAAAGCCTCACCGCAAGGTGGGGCTTTTTGGCGGATGAGGCATGAGAACCCGCCGCCGCAAGGCGGCTGGGTTTGACGACGCATCATCATCCTAGCCCGAAGGGCGGATGATGAAATACAAATGAAAAACGCCGAGAGGCGTTTTAACATTACGGCGGTGAGCGCCTTGTCGTTTCAATGTTTGCGCGAACAATCCCGCCCCCTCCGCCAAAAAGGTATATTCCGGGTAGATAGTTAACAGTTTATTCCGGGCACATGGTTTACACTTTTTGGTATATCAAACTCCAAAAGGAGGCTGATATGCCATGGAAAGAGACCAGTGTCATGGATGAGA
>Ga0315276_10002265_pt1 | contig 17551 bp, 16 predicted proteins | sample YL17G05_0_MG_FD_204542 | JGI IMG/M metagenome (GOLD analysis project Ga0315276, IMG submission 204542) | Sediment microbial communities from Yellowstone Lake, YNP, Wyoming, USA - YL17G05_0 | ecosystem: Environmental > Aquatic > Freshwater > Lake > Sediment | place: USA: Wyoming | collected... | reverse complement strand
CCCTCCTTTTCCACACCGGCCCGAGGCGCATGTTTCCGCTGGTATCCCAGGCGGTGGCCCGCATCGTTCCGCTCGAGCGGCTGCGGTGGATCGCCTTCGGACACGTGGAGTCCGACGAGTGCGGGGCCATGAACGAATTCCTGGCCGCTGCGCCCCGCGCCGAGGTTGCCCACGGCGCGCTCGGCTGCATGGTCTCGCTCGACGACCTGTGCGATCGGCCGCCGCGCAAGCTGGCGGACGGCGAGGTCATCGATCTCGGCGGCAAGCGCGTCCGGCACATCGATACGCCACACGTGCCGCACAACTGGGAAGCACGCGTCCTGTTCGAGGAAACGACCAGTACGCTGTTCTGCGGCGATCTGTTCACCCACGCGGGCGACGGACCCGCCCTCACGGAGGGCGACATCGTCGGTCCCGCGCTCGCGGCGGAAGAGATCTTCCATGCCACGGCGCTTTCGCCGGTTACTGCGACGACGATCCGTCGTCTCGCAGCGCTCGAGCCGCGCACCCTCGCGCTCATGCACGGTTCATCGACGCAGACCCGGTGCGGCGAGTCCCTGCGCATGCTCGCCGACGCGTACGACCAGATGACCAGGCAACTCTGAGGGCAGAACCATGGACAAATTGAGCCTGCAGGACCCCCTGTTCGCCACCTACGTCATCGCCGCGACGCTCATGATCCTCAAGGCCGTGAGCATGTCCTGGCTGACCGTCGCACGCATGCTGCAGGTGAAAGGGGGCTTCCGTTCACCCGAGGACTTGCGGAAGACACCGTTGAACCCCGAGCCCGATCCAAAGCAGCTCGAGCGCAACGAGCGCGTCGATCGCATCCGGCGCATCCACCTGAACGATCTGGAGAACCTGCCGTTCTTTCTCGCCGCCGGCTTCCTTTACGTGCTGACAGAGCCCTCCCTGCTGCTCGCCCGGGTGCTTCTCTACGGGTACGTTCTGTCGCGGCTCGCGCACTTTGTCGCCTATGCGACCGCACGAACCCATGACACGCGTGCCACGCTGTGGACGGTGGGCTCCCTCATCATCATCTTCATGACCTGCCGGACGTTGCTCGCCGCGTTGGGCCATTGATACGCGTATCGCTCCGCGGCCGTCGAGAAGCGGCGCTACATCGCGGTATCGTCCGGCGGGCCCCGGGGGCGCCATTCCCCTGCAACGCTCGTTGGGTTTTGGCTACACTAACCGCCCTTTTTTTCTGCGGCCCCGGGGCCGCAGAACCGTTTGTATTGGCGGCACGAACTGTATGGGGCGATGAGCGAACTTAAAGCGATGCTGTCCGCGACGCCATTGGCGGCGGGCAACGATGCGTACGTCGAGGCGATGTACGAGCAATTCCTGGCCAGTCCGGAGACGGTCGATGGTCATTGGCGCGCGTATTTCGCCAGCCTCGGCGGATCCGGCCAGGACGTCGCGCACGGCCCCGTGATCGAGGAACTCGCGCTGCGAGCCCGCGCCCCACGGGCTGCGGTTGCCGCGCCGGCGGCGCCGGTGTCCCCGGACAGCGCGATGAAGCAGGGCGCCGTCTCGCGCCTGATCCAGATCTACGCGAACCGCGGCCACCTCATCGCCCACCTCGACCCGCTCGGTCTGGCGGTGCGGCCGGTGCCGAAGGTGCTCGGACTGGACTACCTGGGACTCACCGAGGCCGATCTCGATACCGAATTCCACACCGGCAGCCGCAACGAGGCGATCAAGCCGCGGCTCAAGCTGCGCGAGATCGTCGCGCAGCTGCAGCAGATCTATTGCGGCACGATCGGCGCGGAGTTCGCGCACGTCTCGGACGAAACCGAGCGCCTTTGGCTGCAGGATCGCTTCCAGGTGGGGCGCACGCGCCAGCATTTCTCCGCCGACGCGCGCCAGAACATCCTGTGGGGCCTGACGATGGCGGAGGGGCTCGAGCGCTACCTCGCCACGAAGTATCCGGCGCAAAAGCGCTTTTCGCTCGAAGGCGGCGACAGCCTGATCCCGCTGCTCGATGACCTGATCCAGACCAGTGGCACACACGGCGTCGAGGACATCGTCATCGGCATGGCCCACCGCGGCCGTCTGAACGTGCTGGTGAACGTGCTCGGCAAGGAGCCCTCGGCGCTCTTTTCCGAGTTCGAAGGCAACTACGACCTGCGCAAGCTGCAGGGCTCGGGCGACGTCAAGTATCACAAGGGATTCTCTTGCGACGTGCGCACCCCCGGCGGCAACGTGCACGTGGCGCTCGCGTTCAATCCGTCGCACCTCGAGGTGGCGAACCCGGTCGTCGAAGGCTCGGTGCGCGCGCGCCAGGAGCGCCGCGGCGACCAGCAGGGCGACAAGGTCATGCCCGTGCTCATCCACGGCGATTCGGCCTTTGCCGGCCAGGGCGTGGTGACCGAGACCCTGCAGTTCTCGCAGGTGCGCTCTTTCTACACGGGCGGCACCGTCCACCTCATCATCAACAACCAGGTCGGCTTCACGACCAGCGACCCGCGCGACCTGCGCTCGACGCTGTATTGCAGCGACGTCGCCAAGATGATCGAGGCGCCGATCCTGCACGTCAACGGCGACGATCCGGAGTCGGTGGTGTTCGCGGCGCGTTTCGCGACCGAGTACCGCATGCGGTTCCACAAGGACATCGTCATCGACCTCGTGTGCTACCGCCGTCTCGGCCACAACGAGGCCGACGAACCGGCCGCTACCCAGCCGGTCATGTACTCGACGATCCGCGCCAAGCCGACGATCCGGCAGATCTATGCGGACAAGCTGGTGGCGGACGGCGTCATTGCCACCGCGGACGCAGATGCGCTGGCGGAGCAGTACCGCCGCGGTCTGGACGAGCACAAGCCCCAGGCGAAGAACGTGCTCGGCCTGATCGGCAACAAGCACACGGTGGACTGGTCCAGGTACCACGACGTGGATTGGACCGAAGCGATCCGCACCGGCGTGAAGCTCCAGGTGCTGCGCGACCTGGGCGCGAAGACCACGACCTACCCGGAAGGCTTCACGCTCCACCGGCAGGTGCAGCGCATCGTCGACGACCGCCGCAAGATGGCGGCTGGCGAGATGATGATCGATTGGGGGTTTGCCGAGATCCTTGCCTACGCCTCATTGCTCGAGGAGGGTTACGAGATCCGTCTCACCGGGCAGGACAGCGGACGCGGCACGTTCTTTCATCGCCATGCCGTCGGCCATGACCAGAAGACCGGTGCAACCTACGTCCCGCTGAAGCATCTCAAGGCGGGCCAGCCGAGGTTCCGCGTCACCGACTCACTGCTGTCGGAGGAGGCGGTCCTCGGCTTCGAGTACGGCTACTCGACGACGGACCCGAATTGCCTCGTGATCTGGGAAGGCCAGTTCGGCGATTTCGCGAACGGCGCGCAGGTGATCATCGACCAGTTCATCAGCTCGGGCGAGGCCAAGTGGGGCCGCGTCTGCGGGCTGACGCTGTTCCTGCCGCACGGCTACGAAGGGCAGGGGCCCGAGCACTCCTCGGCGCGGCTCGAGCGGTTCCTGCAGCTCTGCGCCGAGAACAACATGTCGGTATGCGTGCCTTCGACGCCCGCGCAGATGTTTCACATGCTGCGCCGGCAGATGGTGCGCTCGTTCCGCAAGCCGCTCGTCGTGATGACGCCGAAGAGCCTGCTGCGCCACAAGCTGTCGGTCTCGCCACTCGAAGACCTGACCAGGGGCCATTTCCTCGAGGTCATCAACGAGATCGACGACCTCGACCCGACCCGCATCCAGCGCGTCGTGTTCTGTTCCGGCAAGGTCTATTTCGACCTGCTGGAGGCTCGCCGCCTCGGCGATGCGCGCGATGTCGCTATCGTGCGCATCGAACAGCTCTACCCGTTCCCGGGCGACGATTACGCATTGGCACTGCGGCGCTATCCGAACGCTGTGGAAGTCGTCTGGTGCCAGGAAGAGCCGCAGAACCAGGGCGCGTGGTACCAGGTCCGGCACCGCCTGCAGGACTCGCTCAGCCCCAGGCAGGAACTGCTTTACTCCGGGCGTGCCCCGGCGGCGGCACCGGCCACCGGCATCCAGCAGTTGCACGCGGCCCAGCAGCAGGGGCTGGTCGCAGCGGCGCTCACTGCGCACACCAAAGAAGAGACGGCCCGCGTGACGTCGCGTCTGCGCGTCACCAGCAGCAGGAAGAAGTCATGACCATCGAAGTTCGCGTTCCGCAGCTACCCGAGTCCGTGGCCGACGCCACGCTCGTCGCCTGGCGCAAGCAGGTCGGGGATTCCGTTTTGCGCGACGAGAACATGGTCGACCTCGAGACCGACAAGGTGGTGCTCGAAGTGCCTTCGCCCACGGCGGGCGTGATCAAGGAGCTGAAGGCTCAGAACGGCGCCACGGTGACCAGCGGGCAGGTGCTCGCGGTGATCGAGGAGGGCGCCGTTGCGGCCCGGCCCTCACCCGGCCTGCGGCCGACCTCTCCCGTTGCGGGAGAGGTGAAGAAGCCCTCACTCGCCGTGCCGCCAACCTCGCCCGCTGCGGGAGAGGTGAAGAAAGAGGCGGAGAAGCTTGCTCCGTCGGTGCGGCGGCTCGTCGAAGAGCACCAGCTCGATGCGTCCGGCATCGCGGGATCAGGCCGCGACGGCCGCATCACCAAGGGCGACGTGCTCAGTCACCTCGCCACGGCCGAGTCCGCGCCTGCGGCCGCGCCCAGGGCAGCTGCACCCGCGGCGGCGCCCAGGACTGCTGCGGCCGCACCAGCGGCAGCCCCAATCGCCGCCTCCGGCTCGCGCGCTGAGCGCCGGGTGCCGATGAGCCGCCTGCGCGCCCGCATCGCGGAACGCCTCGTGCAGGCCCAATCGACGGCCGCGATGCTTACGACTTTCAACGAAGTGGACCTCAAGGCCGTCAACGAGCTGCGCGCCCGCTACAAGGAGCGCTTCGAGAAACAGTACGGAGCCCGCCTCGGATTCATGTCGTTCTTCGTCAAGGCCTGCGTCGAGGCGCTGCGCCGCTTTCCGCTGGTCAACGCGTCGGTGGACGGCAACGACATCGTCTACCACGAGTTCTACGACATCGGCGTGGCCGTCTCGACCGATCGGGGCCTGATCGTCCCGGTGCTGCGCAATGCCGATGCGCTCGGCTTCGGCGACATCGAGAAGTCCGTCGTCGCGTACGCGAACCGCGCGCGCGAGGGTGCGATTACACTCGAAGAACTCACGGGTGGCACGTTCACCATCACCAACGGCGGTGTGTTCGGCTCGCTGCTCTCGACGCCGATCCTCAACATGCCGCAGAGCGCGATCCTGGGCATGCACAAGATCCAGGAGCGCCCGGTGGTCATGGACGGGCAGGTCGTGGTCCGCCCGATGATGTACCTGGCGCTGTCCTACGATCACCGCCTCATCGACGGCAAGGAAGCCGTGCAGTTCCTGGTCGCGGTCAAGGATGCGCTCGAGGATCCAGCTCGACTGCTGCTGCAGATCTGAGCCACCGGTCCTCGGTTGCCGATCACTCATCGCTGTTGTCCCTGGAGTTCCCATGTCCGACTCTTCCTTCGACGTCATCGTGATCGGCGCCGGCCCCGCGGGCTACCCTTGCGCCATCCGCGCGGCGCAGAACAAGCTCAAAGTCGCGTGCATCGACGAGTGGCGGAACTACGACGGCAAGTATGCCTTCGGCGGCACATGCCTGAACGCCGGGTGCATCCCTTCCAAGGCATTGCTCGAGTCGTCGGAGCTGTACCACCGCGCGCAGTCGGAGTTTGCCGCGCACGGCATCAAGGCGACCGGGCTCGAGTTCGACCTCGGGACGATGCAGAAGCGCAAGGCGCACATCGTCAAGACCTCCACCCAGGGCATCGCGGGCCTGTTCAAGGCGGCCGGCGTCACGGCACTGCAGGGTCATGGCAAACTGCTGTCCGGCAACCGCATCGAGTACACGGCCGCGGACGGCACGCAGCAGGCTCTGATCGCGAAGCACGTCGTGCTGGCCACCGGCTCTGCGCCGATGGAACTCAAGTCGATGCCGTTCGACGGCAAGGCAATCGTCGATTCGTGGGGCGCGCTTGAGTTCGATGCCGTGCCGAAGCGCCTCGGCGTCATCGGCGCCGGCGTCATCGGGCTCGAACTCGGCAGCGTCTGGCGACGCCTCGGCGCCGAGGTCGTCGTACTCGAGGCGATGGAACAGTTCCTGTTCATGGCCGACCAGCAGGTGGCCAAGGAAGGACTGAAGCACTTCAAGAAGCTCGGGCTCGATATCCGTCTTGGTGCCAAGGTTACCGGCGCCGAGCAGGGCAAGGGCGGCGTGACGCTCAAGTACGCGGATGCGAGCGGCGACAAGACCGTGACGGTGGACAAGGTGGTGGTCGCCGTCGGCCGCCGCCCGTTCACCAAGGACCTCCTCGGCCCAGGCACCGGTGTGGAACTCGACGAGCGTGGCTTCATCAAGGTGGACCATGAATGCCGTACCGGCGCCGGCAACGTCTGGGCGATTGGCGACGTGGTGCGCGGCCCGATGCTGGCCCACAAGGGCAAGGAGGAGGGCGTAATGGTTGGCGACCTGGTCGCCGGCCTGGTCTCCGAAGTCAATTACGACGCCGTTCCTTCGGTCATCTACACCGCGCCGGAGATCGCCTGGGTCGGTCAGACCGAAGAACAGGTCAAGGCGAGCGGCCGCCCTTACAAGGTGGGCAGCTTCCCGTTCATGGCGAGCGGCCGTGCCCGCGCGATGGAGTCCCCGGCCGGATTCGCCAAGGTAATCTCCGCATCCGACGACGACGAGATCCTCGGCGTGCACATCATCGGCCCGATGGCCGGCGAGTTGATCGCCGAAGCGGTGCTCGCGATGGAGTACTCGGCCAGCACGGAAGACCTGCAGCGCACGATGCATGCGCACCCGACCCTGAGCGAGGCCCTGCACGAAGCGGCCCTCGGCGCCGACAAGCGCGCCATCGACTACCCGAACAAGTAGCCGGGTCGGGGCCCCGGCGCGCGCCTAGGTCCGGCGCCGCGCCGAGATCACGTTCGACAGCCCCGCGATGCGGGAGAGCAGCCGGCTCAGTTCCTCGAAGCCGTGCACGCTCACCGTCAGGTCCACCTGGGCGGTGTTCTCCTCCGGGTCGGTGACGGTGTTCATCGTCTCGATGCTGATGTGCTCGTCGGCCAGCACGGAGGAGATATCGCGCACCAGCCCGCGCCGGTCGAAAGCACTGATAGCGATCGACACCGCAAAAGTGCGATCGGGCGACGGCCGGCCCCAGTCCACTGCCAGGATCCGCTGCGGCTGCGCGTCGCGCAGGCGCAGCAGGTTCGCGCAGTTGGCGCGATGAATGCTGACGCCACGGCCGAGCGTGATGAAGCCGGCGATCGGTTCCGGCGGCACCGGGCGGCAGCACCTGGCGATGGTGCTCAACAGGTCGCCGACGCCGTCGATGATCAAGCCCGTCGACGACTTTGACGCCCCAGCCCTGGGCTGCAGACGTGGCGGCTTCGGTGGTTCGTGCTCATGGAGTCGTCGCTGGATCGCGCCAGCCACCTGGGCCAGGGTGAGCTCGCCTTCCCCCAGCGCCTGGTGCAGGGCTTCCGAGTTCGGCAGGCCGAGTTCGCCCAGGATTTCGGGCAGCGAGGGGGCGCGCACGCCGAGACGATCGAGTTCGCGCTCCAGCATCTGGCGGCCCTGCTCGCGGTTCTGGCCCTCGTCCTGCTTGCGGAACCAGCTGCGCACCTTGGCGCGATTGCGCTGTGACGCCAGGAAGCCGAGCGCCGGCACGAGCCAGTCGCGGCTCGGCTGTGGATGCTTGCCGGTGATGATCTCGACGGTATCGCCGTTCGCGAGCGTGTGATCGAGCTGGACCATCCGTCCGTTGACCTTGGCCCCGCGGCAGCGATGCCCGAGGTTGGTATGCACGTGATAGGCGAAGTCGAGCGGCGTCGCGCCCTTCGGCAGGTCTACGACTTCGCCCTTCGGGCTGAGCGCATAGACGCGGTCCTCGAAAACCTCCGCCTGCAAGCCGTCGAGCAGGTCGGTCTCACCGCCGTCGCGATGGCTGGGCTCGAGCAATTGCCGCAGCCAGTTGATCTTCTGCTGGAAGCTCGACTCGGCCTTGCGCCCCTCCTTGTACTGCCAGTGCGCCGCGACGCCGAGTTCCGCGTGCTCGTGCATCTCGCGGGTGCGGATCTGCACCTCCAGCGGCAGCTTGCCCGGACCGACCACGGCGGTGTGCAGCGAGCGGTAGTTGTTGTCCTTCGGCGTGGCGATGTAGTCGTCGAACTCGCCCGGCATGTAGGGCCACAGGCCGTGCACGATCCCGAGCGCCGCATAGCAGTCCGCGACGTTGTCCATGATGATGCGCACCGCGAGCACGTCCATGACCTGCTCGAAGGCGAGTCCCTTGCGCTGCATCTTGCGCCAGATGCTGTAGATGTGTTTCGGGCGTCCGGTGATCTCGCCTGCGATTCCGGCCGCCGCGAGTTCGCGGGCGAGATCGCGCTTGACGTCCTCGATGTAGCGCTCGCGCTCGTCGCGCTTGACGCGCAGCCAGCCGGCGATGCGCTTGTAGTCCTCGGGCTCGCTGAACCGGAAGGCGAGATCCTCGAGTTCCCATTTGACTTGCCAGATACCGAGTCGGTTGGCGAGCGGCGCGTAGATCTCGCGCGTCTCCATCGCGGCGCGCTGCTGCTCGTCGGTTGTAGCCGCCTTCAGGTTGCGCATGCGCACCAGCTGGGCGGCGAGACGGATCAGGACCAGCCGTACGTCCGACGCGAGCGCGAGCAACAGCTTGCGCAGACCCTCGGCCTGCTCGGGTTTGAGGTGCGTACCCGGATTCCAGCCGGCCGGAACGCCGCTGTCGGCGACACGCTCGAGCGCGCGGGCGAGTTTCACGGCCGGTTCACCGAAGATCTCGAGCGCGGTCGAGTCCTCCACCTGGCCAGCCTGCAGGACCGGCACCAGCAGGCCCGCGAGCAAAACCTCGTCGTCCGCCTGCAACTGCGAGAGGATGGCGGCTAATTCGAGGCTGCGGACCGCGCTCGCGGCGTCGCCACGGCCGGCCACCCATTCGATGGCCGCGCGGACGCCCGGCGAGAGGCTGCGGATGTCGATTTCGGCGGCTTTCACGGCGCGCTATCATACCGCGCCGATTTCCTTATCTCCCCCGGGGTAAATCTTGCCGATCAACCATCGCGGCAGCCGTCGCCGGACGCTTCCGACTAGAGCCGTCGCGACCCGTGGCCCGACCGTGCGTATCCTCGGTATCGATCCGGGATCGCAAGCGACCGGATTCGGCATCGTCGATTGGGCGGCCGGCGAGGCGCGCTACGTGGCGAGCGGGGCGATCAAGACCCGGGGCAGCGAGTTTCCGCCCCGGTTGCGGCAGATTTTCGAGGGCGTCCAGACGCTGATGCGCGACTACGCGCCGACGGAAGTCGCGATCGAACGCGTGTTCATGCATCGCAATGCCGACAGCGCGCTCAAGCTCGGCCAGGCGCGCGGCGCGGCGATCTGCGCGGCATATTCCGCCAGCTCCGTACTGTTCGAGTACGCCCCGCGCGAAGTGAAACTGGCCGTGGTGGGGCAGGGCGGTGCGCTGAAAGAGCAGGTGAACGTGATGGTGAAGACGCTGCTCAAACTGCAAGGTGAGCTCAATCCGGACGCAGCCGACGCCATCGGTATCGCGCTGTGCCACGCCTATTCGCGCGAGCTGCGCGCAGCCCTCGACGCGGGCGCTGGGCAGGGAGCCCGGCGTTGATCGGCCACCTGCGCGGCCGGCTCGCCGCCAAGCATCCGCCGCTGCTGCTGCTGGACGTGGGAGGCGTCGGTTACGAGGTGGAAGCGCCGATGTCCACGTTCTACGTGTTGCCAGGCGTGGGTGCGGAAGTCAGCCTGCACACGCACCTCGTGGTGCGTGAGGACGCCCACATCCTGTTCGGCTTCGGCACGGAGCGCGAGCGCAGTCTGTTCCGCGAGCTGATCAAGGTGTCCGGGGTGGGTCCGCGTATCGCGCTCGGCATCCTCTCGGGCGCGACGGTCGATGAGTTCCACCGCTGCGTCGAAGCGCAGGACGTGGCTTCGCTGACGCGAATTCCCGGGATTGGCCGCAAGACGGCCGAGCGCCTGATCATCGACATGCGCGATCGGCTGAAGGCTCTCGGCGGCACTCATTTTGCGACAGGCCCGGGCGGCACCCAGGCGGCAAGCAGCCCGCAGGTCGAAGCCTTCAGCGCGCTGGTTGCGCTCGGCTATAGACCTGCCGAGGTCACGCGGCTGCTGCAGGGTCTGGATCCGGCGGTGACGACCACCGAAGAAATGATTCGCCACGCGTTGCGCGCCGTGGTCAAGTGAAGCCGCCGTGTGATCTGGGCGAGGGAAGGGGCATGATCGAGCAGGATCGGGTGATTGCGGCGGGCAGCCAGCGGGACGAGGAGGTCTACGACCGCGCCGTGCGCCCAAAGACGCTCGCGGAGTACGTGGGCCAGCCGTCGGTCAAGGCACAGATGGAGATCTTCATCTCGGCCGCGCGCAATCGTGGCGAGGCCATGGATCACGTGCTCATCTTCGGGCCACCGGGCCTGGGCAAGACCACCCTGGCGCACGTCATCGCCAACGAACTCGGGGTGGGCTACAAGCAGACCTCCGGACCCGTGCTGGAGCGGCCGGGCGACCTCGCCGCGCTGCTCACCAACCTGCAGCCGAACGAACTGCTGTTCGTGGACGAGATTCATCGCCTGAGCCCGGTGGTCGAGGAAATCCTGTATCCGGCCCTGGAGGACTTTCAGCTCGACATCATGATCGGGGAAGGCCCCGGCGCGCGCTCGATCAAGCTCGACTTGCCGCCATTCACGCTGGTCGGAGCGACGACGCGTGCCGGCCTGCTGACGTCGCCGTTGCGCGATCGCTTCGGCATCGTGCAGCGCCTGGAATTCTACGGTCACGAGGACCTGCAACTCATCGTCGAGCGTTCCGCGCGGATCCTCGGCGTGCCCATGGACGTCGGCGGCGCCGAACGCATCGCGTCACGTTCCCGCGGCACACCGCGCATCGCCAACCGGCTATTGCGGCGTGTGCGCGATTTCGCCGAGGTGAAAGGCACGGGCCGCGTCACGGATGAGGTTGCGCAGGCGGCGCTCGACCTGCTCGACGTCGATCCGCAGGGTTTCGATCCCATGGATCGCCGGCTGATGCTCACGATCATCGAGAAGTTCGAGGGCGGGCCGGTCGGCGTGGACAGCCTCGCGGCAGCGCTCGGCGAGGAGCGCGGCACGATCGAGGACGTCATCGAGCCGTTCCTGATCCAGCAGGGTTTCATCATGCGCACGGCCCGGGGGCGCGTGGCCACACGCAGTGCCTACCTGCACTTCGGCCTGACGCCCCCCGCGCTCGAGCGGCCCGGCGGCACGCTCGGGCTGTTCGAAGGCTGACGAGGACACCGCATGATCGGCGAAACATCCATCCTCGACCTGCTGCTGCACGCCAGCTTCGTGGTGCAACTGGTCATGGCGCTGCTGGTCGGCGCATCCGTGGTGTCGTGGGGCATCATCTTCCGCAAGCGTAAAGTGCTGGCGGAGTCGCGGCAGCTCGCCGAGCGCTTCGAAGAGCAGTTCTGGTCCGGCGGCGATCTCGCAGGCCTCTACAAGTCGCTCGAAGGCAGCTCGCCCAAGGGCATGGCCGGCATCTTCGTCTCGGGCTTTCGCGAGTTCTCGCGCCTGAAGAGCCAGCTCGGGCTGGCGGGTGCGCAATTGCTCGACGGCAGCCGGCGTGCCATGAAGGTGGCGCAGATGAAGGAAACGGATCTCCTCGAGCAGAACCTCTCGACGCTGGCCACCATCGGCTCGACGAGCCCTTACGTCGGCCTCTTCGGCACCGTCTGGGGCATCCTGAGCGCGTTCCAGGGCCTCGGTAACGTGCAGCAGGCTACGCTCGCCACCGTGGCGCCAAGCATCGCCGAGGCGCTGATCGCGACCGCCATGGGCCTCTTTGCCGCGATTCCCGCCGTGATCGCCTACAACCGCTATGCGGACCAGGTGGGTCGCCTCGAATTGCGCTATGACACGTTCATGGAAGAGCTCTCGACCATCCTGCAGCGCCACGCGGGCGCCGCGCCGGACTGAGGCGGGGAAGCCATGCAACGCATGCGCGGTCGCAAGCTGATGGGCGAGATCAACGTCGTGCCGTACATCGACGTGATGCTCGTGCTGCTCATCATCTTCATGGTGACGGCCCCGATGCTGAGCCAGGGCATCAAGGTGGACCTGCCCAGGGCCGGTGCCGAGCCGATCGAGCCCGACAAGCTCGAGCCGCTGCTGCTGAGCGTCGATCGCGACGGTCGTTTGTATCTCAACATCGGCAATCCCAAGGCCTCGCTCGACGCCGACCGGGTGCTCGAAATCGCCTCCGCTGCATTGCGCAGGGAACCTGAGCGCCCCGTATTGGTCAAGGCAGACAGGGCCGTGGCGTACGGCCGGGTGGTGGAGGGAATGGTGTTGCTGCAGAAGGCCGGTGCCCGCAAGGTGGGGTTCGTCACGGAGCCCGTACCGCCGGATCGCGAGCAGGGGTCTCGCTGAACGATGCCGGATTTCGCACGAGAGCACCTGCGGCCCCTGATGGGGTCCGCAGCGCTGCATCTGGCACTGCTGGCCATTCTGGCCGGCGCCGCTCTCAACTGGACTGCGCAGCAGCCGCCCGTGCAACTCGCGATCGAAGGCACGGTGGTGCAGTACAAGGACCTGCCGCGCTCCCTGCGCTCGGGCAAGGCGATCACGGAGCCCGCACCGGTCGCAGTGGCCCCTGCGCCGCAGCCGGAGCCCGTGAAACCGCCCGAGCCCGCGCGCGATCTGCAGGCTGAGGCCGCCAAGGCGGCGGCACAGGCGAAGGAAGCTGCGGTCCTGGAACGGCGCCGCCTGGATCAGGCTCGGGCCGTCGAGGTGAAGCAAGCGCAGGCGCGTGAGGCGGCCGCTGCCGAGAAGCACAAGGCAGAGAACGCCGAGGCTCGCCACAAGGCAGAGGCCGACGCGAAGCTGGAGAAGGCGGCCAGGGAGAAAGCCGCGCAGGCTGCGAAGCTCAAGGCTGCACGCGAGGCCGACATAAAACGCGCATTGGCGGCCGAGGAAGAGGGCGCCGCCATCGCGCAGTCGGGCGTGATGGATGAATACCGCGCACTGCTGGTGCAGACGATCGAGCGCAACTGGATCCGCCCGCCGTCGGCCCGCGCCGGCCTGGAATGCACCCTGAATGTCACCCAGGCCACCGGAGGCACGGTGATCGACGTGAAGCTCGGCGCCTGCAACGGCGATCAAGCCGTGCGGGAGTCCATCGCGAATGCCGTGTATCGTTCATCGCCCCTGCCCGCGCCGCGCGACCCGCGGGCGTTCGAGCGGCGGCTGGTCATCGTCTTCAAGCCCACGGAGTAGCCGTTTGATGAAGTCAGAGTCAGTGCGGTCGCGCCCCGTGGCCAGGCGGGTAACGTTCACGATGCTGGCTGCATTGGTCGTGGCCTTTCCGGTGCAGGCGCAATTGCGTCTCGACATCACAGAAGGCGTGCGCGACGCGGTCCCGATCGCCGTCGTGCCTTTCGGCGGACAGGCGGCCAATGCGGCAACGGATGTCGCTGCGGTGGTGGCGAACGACCTCAAGCTGAGCGGCCGCTTTGCGCCGCTCGAGCGCGCCGACATGGTGACGCGGCCGACGAGCGGCGACGCGATCCGCTTCCAGGACTGGCGCCTGCTCAAGTCCGATTTCATCGTCGTCGGGCGGGTTGAACCGGACGCTGCCGGCTCCGCGGTGACGTTCGAACTCTTCAACGTGCAGACCGGCCAGCCGTTGCTCACGCAGCGCCTGCCGACGACCGAGCGCGGCATGCGCGCCACCGCGCACCGCATCGCCGACCTGGTGTTCGAGCGGCTCACCGGCACGCCGGGCGCGTTTTCGACGCGAGTGGCCTACGTCTCCGCCGAGGGCAAACCGCCGGCGCAGCGCTACAAGCTGATCGTGGCAGACGCGGACGGGTTCGGGCCGCGCACCGTCATGGACTCGGCGGAGCCGATCATGTCTCCGGCGTGGTCGCCGGACGGGCAGACCCTTGCGTACGTCTCGTTCGAGGGCAAGGCATCGTCCATCTACGTGCAGCGCCTTGCGTCCGGCGAGCGCCGCCGCGTGTCGGCTCGCTCCGGCATCAATGGCGCGCCGGCCTGGTCGCCCGACGGCAAGCGCCTGGCACTCACGCTGTCACGCGATGGCAATCTCGACATCTACACCCTCGATCTCGCCAGCCAGACGCTCAGCCGGGTGACCAGCGACAGTGCCATCGACACCGAACCCGAATGGGCGCAGGACGGTGGCAGCCTCTACTTCACGTCCGATCGCGCCGGTAATGCGCAGATCTACCAGGTCGCGCTCGGCGACACGCGCGAGGCCCAGCGCCTGACGTTCACCAACTCGTACAACGCCCGCCCGCGACTCTCGCCCGACGGCGAATCCCTGGCCATGGTGACGCTCGATCGCGGCGGTTACCGGATCGCGACACTCGACCTGAAGACCCGCAACCTGCGCGTGCTGACCGACTCCACCCAGGACGAGTCGCCGAGCTTTGCTCCGAATGGCGCAGTCATCATCTATGCCACCCAGACGCGCGGTCGCGGGTCGCTGGCCATGGTCTCGGCCGACGGTCGGTTCCAGCAGCGCCTGAGTTCCGAACAGGGCGATGTCCGAGAGCCGGTCTGGTCGCCTTTCCCGCGGCGCTGACCGGTCGCCCCGGCAGGTATGATAGGAAGATTGTAGAAGGAGTTTGAAGTCCATGAAGCTCATCCACGCGATTGCCGCGACCGTCCTCGCCCTGGGCCTGGCGGCCTGCACGAAACCGACTCAGGTCCAGCCGGATGCGGGGGCCCAGGCCCCGGTGACGACCACCGACAGCGGGGCGACCACCAGCGGCCTCGGCGCCGAAGGCGGCACGGCAGGTTCCGGTGCAACCGCTGCGCCCAGCGCGCAACAGCAGGCGATCGCGGAACTGAATGCGAAGAACATCGTCTACTTCGCATACGACAGCAGCGAGATCCAGTCGCAGTACGTCCCGGTCGTCGCCGCGCACGCCGCGTACCTCACGAAGTACCCGGCCGCGCGCATGCGGCTCGAAGGCCACACGGACGAGCGGGGCTCGCGCGAATACAACATCGGCCTCGGCGAGCGTCGCGCGCAGACGATCCGCAAGGCGCTGCTGCTGCAGGGCGCTGCCGACTCGCAGATCACGACCGTCAGCTACGGCGAGGAGCGCCCGGCGGTCGAGGGCAGCGACGAGGCTGCCTACGCACAGAATCGCCGCGCCGTGCTGGTCGAAATCCAGTAACGGGCGGCCACATGACCCGAATCAACAGCCTGGCCGTTGTCATCGCTGGCCTCGGGCTGCTCGTGACGCAGGGCAGCGCCCTCGGCGCGGCGAGCAACAAGGATCTCGAAGCCCAGGCCGCGGCGATCGACGCGAGGCTGGGCAAGCTCGAGAGCCGTGCCAACCAGTCGCTCGTCGAGTTGCAGCAGCAGATCGACACCGCGCGCCAGGAGTTGCGCACGCTGCGCGGCCAGATCGAGGAGGCCCGGCACGACCTCGACAGCACCCGCCAGCAGCAACGCGAGCTGTATGCCGATCTCGACCGTCGCTTGTTGCTCATCGAGAACGCGGGCGGCACGGCGACGCCGGGCGCGACCGCTGCACCAACGGCGCCGGAAGTCATGTTCGCCGACGAATCCGCGGTCTACGGCGACGCATTTGCCGCCATGAAGGCCGGCCGTTACGAGGAAGCCGCGCAGGGTTTCGAGCTTTATCTCACCAAGTACCCGAGAGGCCCCCGCGCGGACAACGCGACGTACTGGCTGGGTGAAGCGCAGTACGTCCTGCAGGATTTCACCACAGCGCTGAAGTCGTTCCAGGCCGTGGCCGCTTTCCCCGAGTCGCGCAAGCTGCCGGATGCGCTGCTCAAGGTGGCGTACTGCCAGTACGAACTGAAGGCCTTCAAGAATTCCCGCGCGACGTTGCAGAAGCTTATCTCCACGTATCCGGATGCTGACGCAGCGCGGCTCGCGGAGGCCCGCATCGCCAAGATGAACGAAGAGGGCCGGTGACCCGACTCAAGATCACGGAGACCTTCGTCTCGATCCAGGGCGAAGCGGACGCAGTCGGCTGGCCGTCGCTCTTCATCCGCCTGACCGGCTGCCCGCTGCGGTGCGTCTATTGCGACACGCAGTATTCGTTCTATGGCGGCGAGTGGCAGACGCTGGAGCAACTGCTGGAACACGCGCACGCGAGCGGCGTGCACCACGTGTGCGTCACGGGCGGCGAGCCGCTCGCCCAGAAGTCATGCCTCGAATTGCTGGTCGCGCTCTGCGACGCCGGCTTTGCGGTTTCGCTGGAAACCAGCGGTGCGATGGACGTCGCGCCGGTGGATCCGCGAGTCAGCCGGGTCGTGGACTTGAAGACACCCGATTCGGGAGAGTCGCAACGTAACCGGCTCGAGAACCTGGACGTGCTGCATGCGCGGGACCAGGTCAAGATCGTGCTGTGCTCGCGAGCGGACTACGAGTGGGCGCGCGACTTGTTGCGTTCCCGGTCCGCGGCGCTGCCGTGCCAGGTACTGCTCTCGCCGGCGTGGGGGCAGCTCGAGCCGCGCGATCTGGCCGAGTGGATCCTCGCGGACCGACTCGACGTGCGCCTGCAGGTGCAATTGCACAAGTACCTCTGGGGCAACCAGCCGGGGAAGTAGATGTCGGTGACTGATCCAACCTCGGCCGCAAGACGTGCAGTGGTGCTCGTCTCCGGCGGGCTCGATTCGGCCACGTGCCTCGCCATCGCAGGCAGCGAGGGCTTCGAGTGCTATGCGCTCAGTTTCGCGTACGGCCAGCGTCACGCGGCCGAACTGCAATCTGCAGCGCGGGTCGCGAAGGCGCTCGGCGCGGTCGAGCATCGCGTCATGACCATCGATCTGGCGGCGTTCGGCGGCTCCGCGCTGACGGACACGCACATCGCTGTCCCCGAGGGCCCGGGCACGGGCGGTATCCCGGTGACATACGTGCCCGCCCGCAACACCGTCTTCCTGTCGTTCGCCCTCGCCTGGAGCGAGGTGCTCGGCGCGCGCGATATTTTCATCGGCGTCAACGCGGTGGATTACTCGGGATACCCGGACTGCCGGCCGGAATTCATCGAGGCGTTCGAGCGGGTGGGGAACCTCGCGACCCGGGCCGGCGTGGAGGGCGGATCGACTCTCAAGATCCGCGCCCCACTGATCCGCCTCAGCAAGGCGGAAATCGTCCGCCGCGGAACGGCGCTGGGCGTGGATTTCTCGCAGACCGTCTCGTGTTATCAGGCTGACGCGCAAGGGCGCGCCTGCGGGCGCTGCGACTCGTGCCGGTTGCGACGCGAGGGCTTCGCGGCCGCCGCGATGCCGGACCCGACCCGTTACCGGTGATGGGCTGCCGACAATCGGCTATCATGCGCCCCCCTTCCGGGCGGGCCGTTAGCTCAGCGGTAGAGCAGCTGGCTTTTAACCAGTTGGTCGATGGTTCGATCCCATCACGGCCCACCATATACCCTTCCGCAGTCTTCCCACACTGTCCTGTTCTTGCGGAAATT
>Ga0315276_10002258_pt1 | contig 17577 bp, 12 predicted proteins | sample YL17G05_0_MG_FD_204542 | JGI IMG/M metagenome (GOLD analysis project Ga0315276, IMG submission 204542) | Sediment microbial communities from Yellowstone Lake, YNP, Wyoming, USA - YL17G05_0 | ecosystem: Environmental > Aquatic > Freshwater > Lake > Sediment | place: USA: Wyoming | collected... | reverse complement strand
AAGCCAGCTCAGCAGCTTCTCCTGCTTCAGCGGCACGCCGCGCTTGAGCCGCGCCGTGACCTGCTCCAGCTTGGCCGCGGCCTGCGGCAGGTCCGAGTGCACCGCCGCGGCGAGCACCAGCGCCACGCGCGCCTGCGTGGTGATCAGCCCGCGCCCCAGCCCCTCGCGGCCCTCGGCCCAGTTCGTCACCGCCGCGCCGACAATCGAAACGTCGCTGTACAGCTCCGTGTCCTGCACGTGCGCCTCGGTGACACGCGGCAGGCTGAAGCGCAGGAAGTCCAGCCTGGCACCGCCGGCCGTGGCGTCCAGGTAGGCCTGGGTGAAACCCTGCAGCGCCGCCGCCTGCGTGGCGCGCTCACCGGCCAGCCACGTGGCGTAGGCCGAGTCGCCCTGCTTGTCGCGCTCAAGCTGCAGCAGGATGTTGTGCGTGGCGGAGAGCAGCGCGAACTCGCCGAGCAGCTCCTGCAGCAGCACTTCCTCGGAGATGTAGGCCTCGTCGGGCGCGGGCTGCGGCACGGCGGCGAGCAGGTCCAGCGCGTCGGCGATGCGGCCCTCGGTGAACTGGCTTTTCGCGAAGTCCAGTGCCACCAGCGGATCGGCGAAGCCCAGCGGCCGCGCGGCGCTGCACACTGCGCACAGCGCGAGGGCCATCAGGCTTGCCACCGCCGCTTTATACACTATCCGCCGCTCCTCATCTTAAGTCTCAGTTCGGTCTCAATTACTTCGGCCCCCGCTGCACCATAGCCCGCCGGCAGGGACGCCGGCGCTACCGGCCCACCTAGCCGCGCACGCCGACCCGCACGTTGCGGAAGCGGCAGGGCGCGCAGCCGTGGGCGACGTGCGCCGTCTGGCTGGGCTGGCCCTTGCCGCAGTTCGGCGTGCCCCAGATGTTCCAGTGGCTGGCGTCGCAGATCGCGTCCAGGCTGCCCCAGAACTGGGTGGTGATACCGGTGTAGTTGGGATTCTTGTAAAGCCGGCCGAGCTTGCCGTCCTTGATCTCCCAGGCCGCCTCGCAGCCGAACTGGAAGTTGATACGCTTGTCGTCGATGCTCCAGCTGCGGTTGTTGCTCAGCAGGTAGCCGTCTTTGGTGTCGGCGATCAGTGCCTCCAGCGTCCAGTCGCCGGGCTCCAGGTTGACGTTGCACATGCGCACGATCGGCAGCCGCGCGTAGCCGTCGGCGCGGTTGCAGCCGTTGCTGCGCCGGCCGACGATCGGCGACGTCTCGCGGTTGGTGAGAAAGCCCTGCAGCACGCCGCCGACGATCAGCGGGTCGCGGAAGGTGCGCACGCCGTCGTCGTCGAAGGCGTAGCTACCCAGGCCGCCGCTCAGCGTGGGATCGGCCGTGATGTTCATCACGCCGCTGCCGTACTTCAGACTGCCGATGTCCGTGGGCTTGACGAAGCTCGTGCCGGCGTAGGCCGCTTCCATGCCCATCACGCGGTCGAGCTCCAGCGGGTGGCCGATGCTCTCGTGGATCTGCAGCGCCAGCTGCGGGCCATCGATGATCAGCGTCGTCTCACCGCTGGGCAGCAGTGGCGCGCCCAGCAGCTCGACGCACTCCTGGGCTACGCGCGGCGCCTCGGCGACCATGTCGTAGCGCATGAAGGCTTCGTAGCCCGCGGTGTGGAACTGGCCGCGGAAGCTGTTGGGATAGCAGCGCACCTGCTGGTCGCCGTCCTTGATCGCCTCGGCGAGGATGCCGCCGCCGCACTCGGTGATCACCTGGTGCAGCCGCGCGCCCGCCGTGCTGGCGAAGTGCTGGTCCTCGCGCCAGGCGTCGAAGAACGCCGAGCGGTGGGTGACCGGCGCGGCCTTGGCCAGCGCTGCGTCGGCGGCGAACAGCCGCTTCAGCTTGTCCTCCAGCGAGACGGCGAACGGATCCTGCTCAAACGGCGTGGCCCACTCGCCCTGCTCGGGCGGGCTGTCGTCGAGGCGCACGGGCTCGCCGCCCGCCTGCGCGCTGGCCTGGGCGATGCGCACGGCCTGCTCGGCGATCGTCGCCGCCTCGGCGGCGGATACGTCGCGGCTGGCGGCAAAGCCCCAGCGGCCGCCGACCAGCACGCGCACGCCAAAGCCGTCCTCTGAGGACTGGCCCAGGCTTTCCACCTTGCCGTCGCGCACGGTGATCTCCTCGCGGCGGCGGGCCAGCACGCGGATGTCGGCGTACTGCACCTTCTTCTTGCTCGCGACGTCGAGAAACGAGTTGATGATCTCGTCCATGGCATGCCCCTGTCTAAGATCGCGCCTCTGTCGGCGGAACAAGTATGTTAGCATCCGCCCGGAAGAAGGGAACAGGGCTAAGGCACAAGGGACAAGCAGACTCGCAGTGGCGGCGGCGCGCCGCCGTCCATAACTGAAGCACTTGCTGTAGCGGGGGCTTTAGCCGCCGATCCATCTAACCTGCCAGACGGCGGCTGAAGCCGCCGCTACAGGTCTTGCTGGCCAATGACTACTGACAACTGACTGCTGACTGCTGACTGCTGGCTGCTTTCTTTGCAGGTAGAATGAGGCATGCTGTTCGCCGTCGTCGTCGTGCTGGCGGGGATGTTCGCGCTGGGCGCTGTCTGCGCGGGAATCGAGTACACGACGATGGGGCAGCATATCGGCGCCGGCCTGGCCATCGCGCTGATCGACCAGTTCGGCACGGGCTTTGTACTGGGCCCGCTGCTGGCCGCGGTGCCAGCGTCGCGCTGGCTGGCCTTCCCGCTCAGCGCCGCCGTGATCTTCGTTTTCGCCTGGCCGCTGTCGCTGTGGGTATACAGCGCCAGCGCGCGGCAGGCGACGATCATCGCCGCTACCGCCGCCATCGGGACGACGCTGCTCAAACTGCTCATGTATTGGGCAATGCGCTGATCCAGCTGCTGCGGGCCTCGTTGGGCGCGACATGCATCGCGCCCTACAGCAACCTGCCGGCGAACACGCAGTCGCGCAGGCCCACCAGGCGCACAGGCAGGATGCGGCCGATGAGCTGGCGCGACTGCGACTCAGTCGCATCCGGCAGCGTCACCTGGATTACCTGGTACGCCTCACCATAGCCAGAAAGCTGCACGCGTCCGCCCTCGTCCGCGCGCACCTCCTCGACCAGCAGCTGCGCTGCAGTACCGCAAAAGCGCTGCCAGCGCGCCTCGGCTACAGCCCGGCAGTGCGCGATCAGCCGGCGGTTGCGCGGCAGCGTCACGCTGCGCGGCAGCTGCGGCATGGCGGCAGCGGCGGTGCCGGGGCGCGGGCTGAAGGCGAAGCAGTGCGCGCGCTCGAAACCCGCTGCGCTGCAGACGCGCAGTGTGGCGGCGAAGTCCGCGTCCGTCTCGCCGGGGAAGCCCGCCATGACGTCCGTGGTCAGCGCGCCGCCCGGGCAGGCCGCGCGAAAGCGCCGCACCAGCGCCAGGTACTGCGCCCGGAAGTAGCCGCGCCCCATCGCGGAAAGCACGCTGTCGCTGCCGCTCTGCAGCGGCAGGTGCAGGTGCGGGCACATCCGCGGGTGCGCGAGCTGCGCAAAGAGGCGCGGATCGAGGCCCTCGGGCTCGATGCTGGAGAGGCGCAGGCGATGGCCGTCGGGCAGCAGCGCCAGCAGTTCGTCGATCAGGTCATACAGCGACGGGTGGCCGGGGACGCGCGTGTACAGCTGAGCCGTTGTGCGAGCCGGGCCTTCCCTCCTGTGTGGTAGCGGCGGCGTCACGCCGCCGTTCGTAGGGGCGAGACTCGTCTCGCCTTCTTCCGTAGGGGCGATGCCGTGCATCGCCCGTCTTTCTGCCTCAGGCTCAGGGCGAAGCATGGCTCCGCCCCTACTCAAGACAGGCGTCATGCCGTAGTGGCCGATGTTGATGCCGGTGAGAACCAGCTCGCGATGGCCCTCGGCGATGCGGCGGCGCGCCTCGTCCAGCACTTCAGCGAGCGGGCGCGAGGCGTAAGGGCGGACGAACGGCACGATGCAGTAGCTGCAGCAGTTGGCGCAGCCGTCCTGCACCTTGATGAATGCGCGGGCGCGGCCGGGGACATGTGCAGACGCGTCCGGGGTCCGGGGTCCGGGGTCCGCTGAAGATCCCCGCGTGGCCACAGGCGTCACCGCCAGTGGTGCTACCCGGGCAGGCGGCGGAGCCTGCCCCCGCGCGTCATGAGAATCAGTCTCATCAGTGACACTTTCCATGCCGCGCAGCCGCGCCAGCACTTCGTCGAACGTGGCCAGCACCTCGGCGCCCGCTTCTTCATAGCGCCAGCGCGCGGCGGCATTGCGCGCCGCGCAGCCCCACAGCAGCACGCGCGCCTGCGGGTAGTCGCGGCGCACGCGGCGCACGAACTGCGCCGCCTTGCGCTCCGCCTCCGCCGTAACGCAGCAGGTGTTGATGACGATGGCCGGGCTGGTGGACAGGCTGTCCGCCCTACCAGACGCAGGCGAGCCGCCTGCGCCCCCAGGCAGCTCGGCGCCATGCAGCTCGATGGGCTCGAAGCCCGCCGCGCGCAAGGCGTCGCCAAGCGCCATGCTGTCGGCGTAGTTCACCTTGCAGCCGAAGGTCTTGATGAAAACAGGTCGCAACGCAGTGAATACTACCCTAGTGCTCCCGGCCACGCGGCGAGCACGCCGTAGAACGCCAGCCGCGCGAGAAGGTAGCCGATGAACGCCCAGATGTCTAGCGCGAAAAGCTCCTGCCAGCCGGCGCGGAAGTCCAGCCAGCCGCGCACGGGCGTGACCACCAGCAGCAGCGCGATACCCGCCAGACCTGGCGTGGGGTCGACCTTTCAGGGACTGCCTGCGATCAGCGCGCCCCAGCACAGTGGCAACGCCACGCCGCCAAGATACGCCCAGGCTGTTACACCCAGCAGCGCCATTGCGCGCGGGCGCGGGCGCACGCCACTGCTGCCGACCCAGATCGCCAGCAGCATCGCGGGATAGGCGGCGAGGAAGGCCAGGGCGTAGGCCGGCAGCTCGGCCATCCCGCCTGGCGCCAGCTCGCCGTACTGCGTCGCAAAGAGCTCTACTAGTCCCACATATTAAGAGACGCGCCAGCGGCGCTGCGGTAACGCTTCCTAACTAAATACTCTGTGTTCTCTGTGCTCTCGATGGTTAACAATCTTATCGAACCACAGAGGGCACCGAGGCCACAGAGAAGAAGACCGGCGCGGAGTCCGGTCCCACCGGACGGCGGCGAGCCGCCGCCGCCACTATTACTACTCCATGTTCTCGCGGAACATCTCGAGGAAGTAGTCGCGGAACCACAGCAGCTGCCTGGTGGCCGGCTCGAGCTGATAGATCTCGTGGTGGAACTCCACGACCAGCGCCGCCTCGAGGTAGAACTGGCGCGCCGTCAGGCCCATGGTGCTGGGCGCCGGCCCGGCATAGGCCGGGCTTTCGATGAAACGCGTGTCGACGTCCATCCCCGCCTTTGCCAGCAGCTCCTCGACCAGCGCGTCGCGCGCCTTGGGCTTGATGTACGCGCCCTCGGCCTTCTTGAAGTTGTCGATCCAGTTGTCGATCTCGCGGTAGGGCTCGTCCTTGGTCTTAAGCGGGACCACCAGCCGCGCGTGCAGCGAGGCGGCGCTCTCGCTGTCCAGCTGCTCCCAGGCGGGCGGGTACGTCAGCAGCAGCGCCGTCAGCCAGGCCTTGTAGTCCGCGTGACGCGACAGCGCGAACCATTCCGCGTCGTAGGCGCACCAGGCGGTGTACAGCGTGGCGATGTCGGCCCAGGGCTCAAGGCGCCCGGCGATCACGCCATCGAGATAGCGGCTGTGCTGCACGCTCGTCGGCTCAAAGCGCGCGTAGCCGTCGAGCAGCCACTGCGGGATCGGCGGCTTGAGCTCGGCCGTCTCCTTCTGCCCGTACACCGGCAGCTCGGTGAGCAGGGCCAGCGTGCGCTCCGCCAGCTCCTCGCGCGACTCGCCGGCCGGCGGGCGCTCGGCGGTGAGCTCCTGAAGCACGTCGTAGGCGAAGGCCTCGCTGTGCTTGGAGTCGAAGTACGTCGTCTCGTTGGGGCCGGGCTCCTTGTGGTCCCACTGCACGATCTGTGCGCGGGCCGGCAACGCCGCCGCGACGATGAGAAGGAACGCTAATCCCAAGTACCGCATAACCATGCACCTCGCGCCGATATGACGCGATTATACGCTGCGGCGTTTGGAAGCCGGGAACCGGGATGAGGGAACAGGGAACAGGTGAGGATTCAGGATGCAGGATTCAGGAGGCAGGGGAAGATAGGTTCACAAGGGTGAAGGTTCAAGGTTCAGGCTGAACGGCGGCGGGGATGGAGAAGGCCTAAGGAACAAGGAAAATGGGGCAAGCCGAGCGGTAGCGGCGATTCCTAATCGCCGCGTTCGTGAGACCCGCCGCGAATAGGATTCGCGGCTTGTATCTTTAGCTGCATGCGGGGAGGCCGGCGGTCTGCACTACCGGGGAGCAAGATGGCGGGCGCGGAGTCCCGTCCCACCGGACGGCGGCTGGCAGCCGCCGCCACTGAACTTGCTCTGGCTGGAACCTGTAACCTGAAACCTGTAACCTTCTGCCTACCCCGGCGGGACCACCAGGTGCAGCGGGACGGTGAAGTAGTCGGTGGTGACCACCATCCCATTCACCATCCGCATTGCCAGGTAAACATAGTCGCCGTTGTGCCACTCGTAGCTGCCGTCAATGTCTGCCGCGGTAAAGGCAATTGTCTCGGTGTAAGTTCCCGGTGTGCTCCGCGGCACGCCCAGCTTGTCGAGCTTGAAGAGCCCCGCCAAGCTGGGCTCGCTGTTGATGTCGTAAGTGATCTGCACCGGGTAGTCCAGGGCTACCGGCAGGCTGTAAGTTACGTCCATCCGCCAGACCGGAGCAAGCGGATCGGTGCCGGTGTATCTGAGGTTGACGCCGGGGGCCACATCATCGGCCCCGTACTCCACGACCGGCCACCAGGGCGTGCGCGCCGGCGTGCTCAGGCGCAGCAGCACGCGGTATAGCGCGATGTCCCCGCCCACCGCGCCGCTCCCGCGGATCAGCAGGAATGTGCACGTTCCGTCCTCCCACCATGTACTTAAGAGATCTCTGCGAGAGAATCTGATGGTATCGGTGTAGATGCCCGGCTCGGTGCGCGTCGTGCCCTGCTCGACCGCCCGAAAATCGGCTGGATCGCCGGACTTCCAGTAGTCCCAGCCGTCCGGGTCGAAATCGATATCCACCGGGAATACGACGTCGCTGCTCAGCTCGTATGTGACGTCCACCTCCCATTCTGGATAATCGGCATCGCCGACGAAGCGCATATTGCGCCCGGCCGCCGCGCTGAGCGGCTCTTCAACCGGCTTGAGCCACCCCCTGGGCGGAATGTACTCCGGCACTTCGAGCTTGAGAGGGATGAGGTAGGGGGCAACGACATCGATGTACCCCTCCGGGTCGCCATGGATCACCAGAAAGACGTAATCACCGTTCTCCCACCCAGCATTCCAGCTATACCCGGGATCGATCTGGATGGTGTCGGTATAGACTCCCGGCGCACTACGTGTCTGGCCGCTAGCATATTCCACTGGCTCTGACCACGGCATGGTGGGGTCGGCGTCGATGTGATAGCTGATGCCTACCGGGAAATCGGGCGCGTCGGCGATGACATATGACACCTCGCACTTCCAGGACGGATGCTCGGCATCCGTGCCGATGAAGCGCAGCCGGTTTGCCGGCGCGGTGGCCGGCGGATCCTCGAGCGGGATGAGCCAGCCGCTGGGCTCGCCGCTGGTGCGCACGGTCCAGTAGTCCAGCTGCGCATAGTCGGGCTGGCTGCTCACGGCGACGAAGTAGGCCGCGCCGCTCCCGTCGACATAGTCGCCCGGCTTCTCGTAAACGTGCCGCCACGGCGCCGCGCCTGCGTCATACCACTCCCAGCGCTGCCCGGCGAAGTTGGCCAGGCCGATCCACAGGCCCGCATTGTCCGTCGACGACATGCTGAACTGCAGCTCGATCTCGGTGAGCTGCTTCACTACCAGCCCGCCCACGCTGTACAGCGCCCAGCTCAGGCCCGTTTCCGAATGCAGGCGCACGGAGTTGTGGTGCAGCTCCACCGCGCCGCCCGTGCTGACATAATCCTTGCCGGGAATGGCGCGCGCCACATCGCTGACAGCCCGCGGGGTGGTGGGCGGCCAGGGCAGGCTGGCCAGCGCAGAGCCGTCGGTGGCCGGTGGCTGTCCGCCCGCTACAGGATTAGCGGAACGCGACGCGCACCCGCCGCACAGCAGTGAGCAAACCAGGATAAGTGTCGCCGCGGAAAGCAGCGCCGCATGATGAACAATATCCCCGCGCATATCCGTACCTCCAATTCAGCCTGATTGCCATGCACCGGCCTTGATAAATATTATAACCTGACGTAATGAGAGTCGCCACAAAGAAGAATGGGAACAGGGACGAGGGAACAGGGAACAGGAAGGATGCGGGAGTCAGGATTCAGGAGAAGAAGGTTCAACGGTGAAGGGTAATGTCTGCGGGCACGGCGGCCCGCAGCACCGAAGATGCCCGCGGCCAAAATGGCCGCGGCTACCGGGCATAGCGCAAGCCGGGGCGCTGCAGTGAGTCGCAAGCACGGGGGCTTGCGCTACTAGTCCATGCGGATCGGCATGACGATGTAGGTGTAGTCGGGGTCGCGCGGGCTGGTGATCTTCACCGGGCTGAACTCGTTGTTCCAGTTCACCGTCACCTGCTCACCGCCCAGCGTCTTGAAGGCGTCGATCAGGTAGGCCGGGTTGAGCGCGATCTTGATGTCGCCGCCCGCCACCTCGGCGCCGACCTCCTCCTCGCCCTTGCCGATCTCGCCGCCGTCGCTGGTGATCTTCAGCGTGTCGCCGCTGGTCTCCAGATGCGCCACGGGATTCTGGTCCTTCTGGCGGCAGACCAGCAGCACGCGCCCCAGCGCGTCGGTCAGCTCCTCGCGGCCGACGTGCACCTTGCTCTCCACATCCTTGGGGATCACGCGCTCGTAGTCCGGGAACTTGACGTCCAGTAGCGCCGTGGCCACCAGCAGGTTGCTGAAGCGGAAAAACACCTGGTTGGACATGTGGAACAGCTCGGCGGCGCTGTCCTCGTCATCGGGCAGCATGCGCTCCAGCTCATCGGCGGCGCGCGCGGGCAGCAGCAGGTCCTTTTCGAAGTCGCCGAGGCTCAGGCCGTCGTTGCTCTTCAGCGCCAGGCGGTGGCCGTCGGTGGCGACGATGTCGAGGCGGCCGTGCTTGAAGGAGAACAGCACGCCGTTGGTGTAGTGCACCGCGCCGGTGCTGCTGTCCTTGATCGCCGAGAACACCGTCTGGCTCAGTGCGCGCTTGAGCAGGCTGGCGGGCACGGCCAGCAGGCGGTGCCCGCTGAAGTCCGGCAGCTCGGGGAAGTTCTCGTCGCCCATCACCGTCAGGTCGTAGGTCGAACGGCCGACGCTGATGTGCAGCTGGTTGCCGTGCAGCGCCAGTTCGATTTCCTTCTTCGGCAGGCGGTTGACCAGGTCGGACAGCAGGCGCGCCGGCGCCAGCGTGCGTCCGGCGGTCGCGCCGGCGATGGCCACGGCTCGGCGGATGGTGAAGTCGCCGTCCGTCGCTGTGACGGTGAGGCTGTCTGCCTCCACGACCAGCCGTACATGGTTCAGCACGGGATTGATATTGCGCGTGGCCACGGCCTTGCCTACCGAGGAAAGCACTGCCGACAGCAACTCCTGGCTTATCACCAACCGCATAGCGGACCCCTCTTTCTTGTACAATGCCCCATCTGCCCCGTAAGATGGCGATTATAGCACCGCCTCGCCAAAGCGCGAGCCGCTATACTGTCACGCCCACGTTGCAGACCAAGTCATTCCATCATCGCTCAGCATGCCGCTCACTGGTGAGCAAACCGGCGCTGCGGCCGATAACACCCTTAACTTGTGCACGTGGAAACATGTGGACAAGCGCTGATAGCCATGCACGCCGCTGCTCACGGCTGCGCGCCTGCGCACATGCAACCTGCCGCGCTTCGGCAAGGCCAGGCTGCCGGCCGGCTTGTGCACTTTACTGCCCGCAGGTGATTCACAGCCATTACTGGGTATAATCCTAGTCCCCATCAGGGCTCAGCACTGACTGTGCACATTATCAGAAGGACTCTTAAGACTACCTAGAATGAGTATGAAAGAAGTGAGAAGCAAGCCGAAGACGTTGCCGAAGGTTGAACTGCACATCTTCGATGAAGTGAGACTCGACCTGGAGATCGCCGAGTTCCTGCGCCTGGCCGACGAGCACATGGGCGTGATCGGCTATACGGAGCATGGCCTGCGCCATGCCCTGCGCGTCGCCAACTGGGCGGGTATGGTGCTCGATCAGCTGGGGCGGCCGCAGGAAGAGGCAGAGCTCGCGCGCGCCTCGGGCTACCTGCACGACATCGGCAACTTCATCTGCCGCGCGAACCACGGCCAGGCGGCGGCGGCGATCCTGTACTCGATACTCAAGCCGTTCCCACTGACCGACCGCCAGCTGGGGCTGCTGCTCTCGGCGGTGGGCAACCATGAAGAGCAGTACGGGCAGGTGTACAACAACATCTGCGCGGCGGTGATGATCGCCGACAAGTCCGACGTGCACCGCAGCCGCGTGCGGCACTACGATCCGAAGAAAGGCGACATCCACGACAACGTGAACTACGCGGTCACCGAATCCAAGCTCTCGGTGCTGCGCGAGGAGCGCGAGATCCGCCTGGAGTTGACAATCGACCCGGCGATCGCCTCGGTGATGGACTACTTCGAGATTTTCATCGACCGTATGGTGATGTGCCGTAAAGCCTCTACGTTCCTGGGCTGCAGCTTCTCCATCATCGCTAACCGCACCAAGCTGAGCTAGCAGGCGCGGTAGCTGCGGGCCTTTAGCCCGCAGACACTGTCCGCGGCCTGAAAGGCCGCGGCTACCCCAGTGAATCATATCTACAGGCACGGCGGCCTGCAGCACCAGTAAGGGCCACGGGCGATGGCGCCCGTGCCACCAGATCAGTTCAGGCGCTCGATGTTCGGCTTGAGGTCCAGCTTGTTAAGGTAGACCTCGATCGTCTCCGGGCTGACGATGTCGCCGCGCTGGCGGATCAGCGCCACGATGCAGCCCTCGAGCACGTTCATGCCGAAGCTGCGGCCGTCGAGCACCGGCGTCGTCGTGATCAGGTACGAGCAGCCACGCCCGCGCAGCAGCTCGCGGTCTTCCGCGGTGGTCGTGTTGGTGAGAATCACCTTGCCGTCCAGCCGCGGCGGCAGGTTGCGGCGGATGTAGTGGAAGTCGCCGCAGATCCAGTCCGCCCAGAGGAAGTACTCCGTGTGCTTGGGCTTGTGCACCTTCTGCTTCTCGCCCGTCGGATACAGCATCGAGAACGGCAGCTGCGTGATGATCGGGGCGACGACGCGCGCCAGCCGCTCCACGCCGCGCAGCGTGCGCAGCGGGATGGGGATGCCGAGCGCGTAGAGCAGATCGCCGAAGACGATCTCCTTGGCATGGGCGGCCAGCGTCTCCGCCATCCCCCAGCGGTCGACGCTGGAGACCAGCAGCACCCTGGCGCCCTTCAGCGGCGGGCCTTCGAAGTCGGTGGCCAGCGACTCCACCACGCGGCGCTCTAGCGTCAGCTTCAGTCCGCTGCCATCGACGATCGGCGTCACCTTGGCGGCGCTGGCCAGCTTCTTGGCGTCGCGGATGATGTACTTGCGCTTGCCGGCGCAGAGGTAGAGGTCGATGCCGCCCAGCCCGATGGCGTCTACCTGGCCGTCGAGGCTGGCGATCAGCGCGATGGCTTTCTTCATGTCGCCATCGGTGCCCTGGCGGGACAACTCGACCTGCTGATCCAGGAAGGTGGCACGGGTTGTCTTGTCCCGCGAACTAGAGCCGAGGGAGACTGATACCACCTTGAGCATGTCGTGATTATACAGCGGGTTCGGCGAATTTTTACTGAGACTCAGTCGCCGGGGAAGTCCGTGGTCCGGAGTAGGGCGCGATGTAAATCGCGCCGTTTTTCCACCTTATGCTGATTCCGGCACGCCCATCAAAGACGGCGCGCATTACTGCGCGCCCTGCGCCGACGGCGCGATTTACATCGCGCCCTACTTGCGGTCAAACGGCAGGTAGGGGATCAGGTCGACGGCCAGGCTTTTGAGCGTCTGGTGCTGCAGCCAGACGCGGCCCGGGCCGGTCAGCGTGGCCAGCGCGATCCCTTCGCCGCTGAGCAGCACGTTCTTTAAGCTCTGCACCTGGATGTCGTACTTCACGCTTTCCTCGAAGGCCGCGATGTGGCCGCTGTCGACGCGGATCAACTGCCCCGGGGCGAGATCGAGGATCGTCAGCTCGCCATCCACTTCGAGGAAGAAGGTGCCGGGGCCGGTGATGCGCTGCAGGATGAAGCCCTCGCCGCCCAAAAAGCCCGCGCCGAGCTTCTTGGTGAACTCGACCTTCAGCGTACACGAGTCCTGCGCGCAGAGGAAGGCCCCGCGCTGGCCGATCAGGCTCTGGCCGGCGGCCAGCCGCACGTCGATGATCTTGCCGGGGAAGCTGGAGGCGAAGGAGACGCGCCCCGGCCCGCCCTGCGCGGTGAAGAAGTTGAGGAACAGGCTCTCGCCGGCCACGGCGCGGCTCAGCGCCCCGAGGATCGCGCTGCCCAGACCCTTGCCCTGGTCCGGCGCGGCGGTGTCCATCTGGATGTTGGAGTCCATCCAGATCATGCCGCCGGTCTCGGAATACACGCGCTGGCCCTGCTCCAGGTGGATCTCGGTGACCTGGTGGATAGTGCCCTTGATCTCGTACTTCAGCTCCGATGCCTGAACTGCGCTCATGGTTATGCTCCTTGGGTGGTCGTGATCTGGAGCAGATTGTAACGCAGAAGAAGTAGGCAGTAGGGAGTAGGCAGCAGGCAGCAGGCAGTGAAGAGGGGGCCAGTGGTCAGCAGGAGAGAATGCAGTTGTCAGTAGTCAGTAGTCAGCAAGAGAGCCGTCAGTAAGAGAGCAGTCAGCAAGAAATGGAACAGTGGCGGCGGCAGCATGCCGCCGTCCGGACAGCGCTGGCCAGCTAAGACGGCGGCACGGCGGCCGCCGCTACCCCGGTCTTTTCTCTCCACTGTCTACTGCATACTTTCTACTGCATACTTCCCCGCGCGGGTATACTAACGGCAGATGGCAGTGGGGCAGCGATGGGCACCAGTGCGGTATGGGAAGAAGCGCGGACGCGCGGCGGTACTTCGCGCCGCACTGCGTCTGGCAATTGCGTTGTCGATAGCCCTGACGATGCTGTTGAGCCTGGTAGCGTGTAGCGGCAGCTCAAGCCTGCCAGACACGTCGCAGGCGCCGGGCTTCGACCTTGACTCCGCCACGCTGGCGCTCGCCCGGCTCAACCACTACCGCACGCTGGCCAGCGTACCCAAGGTGCAGCTCGACTACGACCTCAGCCGCGACTGCCAGAAGCACGCCAACTACTTGAAGATCAACAGCGTTGACCTGCGCGTCGTCGGTCTTCAGGCGCACACCGAGGATCCGCACGCCGTGGGCTACAGCGCCGCGGGCGCGGAGGCCGGCGGGAGCAGCGTGATCTACCAGGGCGTGACGGCGCCCGCGGCCGTGGACAACTGGATGTGCACGCTGTACCACCGGCTGGGCCTGCTCGACCCGAACCTGCTGTACGTCGGCTTCGGCTCGGGGGGCGGCTACCAGGTGATGGACGTGGTGCGCGGGCGCGTCGGCCTGCCCTACGCCGTCTCGGGCGAGGCGCTCTGTCCGCCGCCCGGCATGCCGGATACGCCGCGGGAGTACAAGGTGGAGATCCCGCACCCCATCCCCGGCGACGAAGTGCTAGGCGTGCCGATCACGGTGGAGTTCTTCGGCGCCGTCGGCGACAACATTTTGAATGTACAGACGCAGCTCACCGACCTCGCCGCGGACCAGGCCGTGCCGTGCTACGTGCAGTGGCCGGGCGAGCCGTTCCTGCGCGAGTGGGACCTCGACCGGCTGATCGCGATCATCCCTAAGCAGCCGCTGGCCGGCGGGCGGATGTACCGCGTCACAGTCCAGGCCTGGGTTGACGGCACGCCCTGGCGCGCGGAGTGGGACTTCACCACGCGCTAGCCGCGCAAGCGGCGACAGCAGCGCGCTAGCGGGCTCAGCAGGCATACGCATTCTCTGTGTGGCTGGTACAATAATAAGGTCGCATCAGGGAGGTACTATGCGCACGTACAGGATTCTCGCCTGCGGGGTGCTGGCTCTCGCCGTTGCTGCGCTAATAGTAGCAAAGGTAGTACACCCGTTCCCCTTGTTCCGGCGATGCGCCAAACACTTCGTAATAAGTGCAAGCCAGACGATGGGAGACGTCAGTCAGCACGAATGGGTACTCGCCGAAATTATCAAAGAACACGCCGTTGATGTCAGCCACCCGAGCGGGGAGGCTCCAAGTCCTCCCTAACAGATCATTCGCTGCAATCATCCTCAAGGAGTCGTCTAGTCTGTCCTGATACATCACGTACAGGCGGCCGTCAACCACGCACGCTAGGAATTTGCCATTGCTGCGGTTGCTGAGAGTCTTTGGATCGTGCCAAGTCGATCCTGAAGCATCTATCCCCAAGCGGTAGCGCAGAGATTCAGACGTGTCATCGTAGTAGATCACGGCTGGATTGCCCCCAACGTCAAGGAGCACTGGGATACCGCCAACAGTCTCCGATTCGTCCGCAAGTTCGATTGCAGACCAAGATAGAGCTGTCACATCGGTAGCGCGCTGGTAGACGATGTCCTTACTGTTAGTCCAGCTTGCTATCGCGGGAAGCCCCTGAATTGTCGTGATTACATTCTTGTCGCTGATGTAGGTTGCGCCGTGCATGTAAGGCGCAGGCCATGAATTTCCACTACTGTTAGTAGCTCTCAAGAATCCCCCCGGCTGATTTAAATAGTCAAGTCCAATGAACGCAGGATAGCCCTCGACGTTCAATAGACTTTCAGAAGCACTTAGCCTTATTCCTTCTACAACAACTCCTCCTTCAAGTCGATAGTGGTTGAACTGGACTGGATTACCCCAGATTCCGCCGTGGTCATCAGAAGCTCTCAAGAAGACCTCGTAGACATCGCAGGTAATGGGCGACTCTCCAATCCAGTAAACGGAACTGAACGCTGGGTTGCCGTTGATTATAGCTGCATCTGCGGGACCAGAATTATAGACGATCACTGGCGTCTGCCAACTATCGCCTAGCTGGGTAAACGCTCGAGTGAATGCTGCACCGTACCAACTCATAGTTGCAGGATCACGCGCGTCAAGCACCTTAGCGTAGAGCAAGGCAGGAGAACCTGCAACATCTAGCATCTTGGGATGAGGCGGTATCCCGAACTGGCTATTGCTGTCCATTGCTTCATCCACAACGTTCATATGCCATGTTGCGCCGACGTACAATGGCGCGGCAGTCTTGCTCGCCGTGGCGGTCAGGCCGTCGTTGTCGGTGACGCGCACGCCGACCGTGTAGTCTCCGCCCTCGTAGTAGTAGAAGTCCTGCAGCGGCCCGCCCGTCGCGCTGCCCGCCGCGCCGCCGTCGTACTCATACACGCCGTCGCCGTCGAAGTCCCACTCGTATTTCAAGATCCTGCCGTCGACATCGCTGCTTTTACTGGCGTCCCACAGCAGATGCTTGTAGATCCCCGGCACGGTGCTGAAGGTGAGCTTCGCCAGCGGTGGGATCTTGACGATCACCTGCGTGAAGTCTGTCGCCGTTGCACCATCGTCATCGGTCACGCGCAGCGTGGGGAAGTAGTCGCCTGGTTTTTCGTAGGTGTGCTGCGCCGTCGGTGTCGTGCCGGTGTCCTCCCACAGCTCGCCGTTGAGCGGCCCGTCGTAGTCCCACTCGTACTTCACGATGCTGCCGTCGTCGTCGTAGCTCGCCTGCGCGTTGAACTGCACGGTAAGTGGCTGCCCGCCGGTGGACGGGTCGGCGGCGATGGCGGCAATCGGCGGCAGGTTCGCGCCCTGGCCCGCCACGAGGTTGCTCGGCGTACCATCTTCGGTTCCGTCGTAGGGCCGCACCCAGTAGAACGCGCCGGAGGGCGGATTGGTGAGCGCAAAGCTGAACTGCCTGCGCCCCGCCGCGGCTGCGCCCGTGGCCTGCGCCATGGCGAGCGCGCCGATGCTCTGCGCGCCGCCGCCGTTGGCCGCCGTCGGCGTGAGCGGGTAATCCGCGCTGTCGAAGCTGCGGTAGACGTTGTAGCCCTCAACGCGGCGGCCGAAGTTCGCGCCCAGCGGCGTGACGTCGGTGATGCCGATCACGCCGTTGGCGTCGCCGTCCACCACCGCGCCGACGCTGTCCCAGGGGAAGGGCTGGCCCGCGCCGGCGGGGCTGACCTCGCCGAAGTGCAGGCCCAAGGGCGTCAGGTCGCCGATGCCCACCTCGCCGTCCTGGTTGTAGTCACCGGGACAGACGTAGCCCCAGGCCAGCGTGTCCTCCACCTCGCCGTGTACCAGCTTCGCCGCCGCGGCTATGCCACTGGGCGGCGTGGAGACTTGGTGGGGCAAGCCTCCGTGCTTGCCAGCATTGTCCGCAAGCAGGGACGCTTGCGCCACCGGCCTGGCGGCCAGCACCCGCGCCAGCTCGGCCTTGAGCTGCGCCCAGGTTGCCGCGTCCACGCCACGGGGCACTGCCGCCGCGTCGAGCTGCGCCTGCACGCCGGCGTCGTTGCGCGGCTGGTCCAGGCTGGAAGTCGTCCCGGAGCTGCATGCCGCCAGCAGCAGCGCGGCAGCAGCTGGAAGAATCCAAAGTAGCATCTTGCCCGCACCCATCGCCACTTCCTCCTACATCCACCAATACCGGCGCTCGCACAAAGCGCCACCCTCCCGCCAGAGTATAACGCGCAAACGGCAAGCCTGCAGGCAACGCAACTCGCAGGCGGCGGCGCGGGCTTAGAGTAAAGTGTTGATGCGGTCCGGCGGGATTTCACGCGGCGGCCGGGGCAATCCTTATTTGTATTTGCCATCGCGTGTTAGAACTGCTACAATGACACTTCCGACAGTAGCGTAATTCAATGTCCGGAGCGATGCTATGCGCTGTCTTTTGGTTGGGTTGATGATGAACTTGCTGGTATGGGGTCTGGCGATGGCCCAGGACATGCCGGCGGACGAGAGCAAAGAAGGGGCTGAACAGGCGGCACCGGTGGCGGAACAGGGCGCGGTGGGCAAGAGCGAAGTGACGGGGATCCCGCTCTACGAAGGCCCGCAGTATGAGACGCTCGACAGCCAGAAGGCTGACGTCACGCTGGTTCCTCCGCAGTTCCACTCCTTCCAGCAGTTGCCGGTGAGCCAGGTAGGCTACAGCCCGCTGACGCTGGCGGACTTCCGCTTCCCGGTGCCCGAGCGCACGATGAAGGCGTTCAACATCGAACGGCTGGAATACCCGCAGCATTCCAAGCTGGTATGGCATGACGAATGCCGCGGCTACACGGTGACGGCGTTCTTCTTCACGCGCGACATGGTGCGTGACCATATCCAGGGCCTCATCGACGAGTACTACATCTGCGATGCCGCGATTGTGCAGCAGGTGATTGACTACTACGCCGAGGTCACGCCGCAGTGCGGCGAGGCGATCAGCTGGGTCTGGTTCGCCGTCGACAAGAAGGGCAACCACTACGCCGACCGCCTGGAGAACC
>Ga0315276_10002257_pt1 | contig 17578 bp, 21 predicted proteins | sample YL17G05_0_MG_FD_204542 | JGI IMG/M metagenome (GOLD analysis project Ga0315276, IMG submission 204542) | Sediment microbial communities from Yellowstone Lake, YNP, Wyoming, USA - YL17G05_0 | ecosystem: Environmental > Aquatic > Freshwater > Lake > Sediment | place: USA: Wyoming | collected... | reverse complement strand
ATTTTTCCAATCTTTTAGAAAACCAGATGACTTATTATCTAATGGAAAAACTCTCGATTGAACAGAAGTTTTTTTCTTTGATGTAAATTGAATATCTGTAATTTCATCACCAAACTTAATGCAGTCCCATTTCAGATTTAAAGCTTCTTCAGGACGACAGCCAGAGGCATACAACAAAGACAAGAGGGCTTTCCACATATCATTTTTCTCAACAGACAAAAGTTTCTTAAATTCCTCTTCTGTTATTAAGTCTTTTTCCTGAACTTTATCAGATTCATTTCCTTCAAGTTTTGGAAAATCCTCAAGAAGAGTTAAGTCTTTCCATCGCCATCTAAGCCATTTTTTAATATAAACTTTTACCTCTCTCTTGTAGCTTTTCTTGTAATTTGAATTATTAAGCAAGGCAAGAAATTTATCTCTTATTTCTATGTCTGGCTTTTCATAAAGATTTTTTTCTGTAATATCATAGAACTGCAAGATTAATCTTAATACCTTTTCTACCTTTGGCTGTTTGTTTGTTCTTAAAAGATATTCTGAGAATTTGTTAAGCTCTGCTTTATTCTTTGGAGAAAGAGAATTTTTTATGTTCTGCAAATCGCCTTTACGAGAATAGATAGGATACTCTTTTTTCATTTTCTAAAGTGGGACAGAAGCTAAATAGCTAATGTTCCTTAATCCACTCAAAGAAATAAGAGTTTTTAAAACCTTCTATCCTGTAAGTATAAATTAAACCCTCGAAGAGGCCTTTTAGCTTCAAAGTAGATGCTAATCAGCCTCTTCTGGGGAAAAAGAGGTGATAATAATAGTATGTATTGGGAGTATTTAAATCTTTCGGTTATGTTGTAACTTGTTAATGACACACCCGCCTTTTATTTCTCCCTTTCTTTAGCTTTTTGTATAGTAAAGAAGGGTTTATAAATTTTATTGTTTTGAAATATGTATGGAAATTGAGGATTTTTTGCCAGAGGGCTTTAAAAAAAGCAGTAAGCAAGCAGAAGAGGATTTGGCTAAAGAAAGTCCAAGAAAAATCGAGAAAATAAGCCAAGAGCAGCTTTATGACATTTTAACAAACAAAGAGCCGAGCTGGCAGGCAATTATTTACGAGCTTATCCAGACAGAACAGCTTGATCCTTGGGATGTAGACCTCGCTTTACTCGCACAAAAATACCTTGAAAAAATTAGGCAGTTGGAAGAAACTAATTTTTTTATATCAAGTAAAGTGCTTCTTGCAGCTTCTTTACTCTTGCGTATAAAATCAGAGATTCTATTAAACGAGTATATAAGAAGCTTAGATGAAATTTTATTTGGCAAAAAAGAACAAGAAAAAAAACCAATTGAAAAAATAGAAATAGATGAAAATGAGCTGCCTGAACTTTTTCCTCGAACCCCTTTGCCAAGATTCAGGCAGGTTACTTTGCAGGAATTAATGTCAGCTTTAAACAAGGCAATCAGCACTGAAAGCAGGAGGATAAAAAGGGAAATTTTTGAAAAACAAGCTGAAAGATGGGCGAAAGTTGATATTCCTAAAACAAGGGTAAACATAAGAGACAGAATAAGGAATGTTTATGCTAAAATCATAATTTTTTTCAAGAAAAAGCCGCAAAGCAAGCTTAGTTTTACAGAGCTTGCTGGCAAGGAGAGAGAAAACAGAATAGCTTCTTTTCTTCCGGTTTTGCATCTTGACAATCAGCAGAAAGTCTGGCTTGAGCAAAAAGGGCATAGAGAAGAAATTTGGATTTGGCTTTATGAAATTTTTAAAAAACAAAGGGCTTTAGATTTTGTAGAAGAAGAAATAGAAGAAGTTGAGAAAGAGCTGGAGATGGACGGTGAGCAGAGAAAAAGAATTGAAAAGATAAATAAGGACTTTGAAAATCCTTTAGCTAATTTTTTTGATATAACCTCTGAGGTTATGAAAGGAAAGGTAAAGTAGAAATATAACTGTTTTTATCCAATATCTTTGGGCATAAAATTAATCTTTATTGTTTTTGTGAAAATAAAATATTCATAATCTTTAATTGAGTCAGAAAAATTTTCCTGCAAATCTTTTATTAAGCTGAGAAAGTCAGCTGTTGAGGAAGATAACATCTCAAAATCTAAGTCGCAGATTCCTATTTCATCAACAAAATAAATAACATTTTTCTTTGAAGAAAGAAAATCTTCAATTTTTTTAATTTCTTTTTCGTTTTTCTTGCTTAAAAATAATAATAATTTAAAATGAGTATATCCTATTATTTCTTCATTAATAGAAGCGTGGCATCCTAATAATATCTCGTTTTTCTGTAATTTTTCTATTCTTTTTTTAATAGTCATTGGACTTAGATTTAATTTCCTTGAAATGTCTAAAAAAGGCACTCTTGCATTCGTTGTCAATTCTTTTAAGATTAAAAAGTCAGTTTTATCAGCTTTTATTGATTCTAAATCTTCTTTCATAACGAGCTTTTGTTTATGCTGTTCTTCGCTTAAAAAATCATATGGGAACTGGTTAAGCTCAATTCCAAAAGAAAATTTTGTGAATTTTATGTTTTTATCAAATTTAACAACAAATTTGCTGATTCTCTTTTTAAATTCTCCAAGTGTCTTGCACCACCCGCCTATAACTAAATCATATTCTCCTGCAGCCCACAAAGACCAATTGTAATCTTTGTTTGGAATAATGAATTTTTCCATTTCTTTTTTGATTGAATCATTTAAATACTGCAATTTTAAAAACACCCTGCAATATTTATAACCTAATTTCATAAAATTAATAAATGGATAATATCCTTCAATAACCCCTGAATTTTCTAATCTTTTTATTCTGTATTCAACACCTTTTTTTGAAAGCTGGATTTTTTTTGCCAGCCTGGAATTAGTAGTTCTTGCATTCCAGTTTAATTCCCTTATAATCTTTTTATCTTTTTTATCAATTTTTATATTCTTTATTTCATTTATTATATCTGCCATAAATAACCATGTTTTTCTCACTTTTTATAGTTTTCTAATGTTATTATGATAAAAAGTGATAATTTCAAGACAACTGTTTTTAAATATATTAAATGCTTATTATTTCTATGAGATTTAAAGGCTTGGAAAGTTTAGTTAGTGGAATAAAGAAAGCTATAGCAACTTTGGGAGTTGGATTAGCTTTAGCGCTTCCAGCTAAAGCTACTGAATATGAGATAATTAAACTCGTTCCGCCAGACCCAAATTGTAATTTTAGTAATGTTTATAGTATAAATGATAATGGAATTGTGTTAGGAAGTTATGGACAAATTAAAGATAATCCCCAAAGAGGAGACCCCGATCCTGTTTTATGGACAAAAAGATTTATGTATAATGACGGAGTTTATAGAGAACCAAACATTCCAATAGGAAAAATTAACAACTGGGGAGATATACTTGCAGGAAGTATGGTGTATAAAATAGACGAATCTATTGATATTGGTTTTTCTGGAATTGATCTAAACAATAAAGGAGAAGTGCTTGGAGAAGAGTTTCTTTATAGTGATGGAGAAATAATTGATGTTAATGTTTCAATAGGTTATTATTTTAAAACAAGGTCTATTAATGATAAAAGTCAAGTAGTAGGTTATTTAATACAGGATCATCATTATGGATTTTTATGGGAAGATGGAGTAACTACAAGAATTAATGGTTTATGGAAAGCGTTTGATATTAATAATAATAGGACTATAGTTGGGCAATATGAATACCACCCGCCCAAATTATATCCTGGTTTATGGAGAGATGGAGTAGCAATACAATTGCCCGGTGGGCCTGGCTCAGCTGAAGCAATTAATGATTTAGAACAAGTTGTTGGTAATACTTCTGTTAGCGCTAGACCTTTTATATATGAAAATGAAGAGACAACTTTTCTTGATACTTTAATACCTAAAGATTCAGGATGGACTAGACTTTATGGTGTTAAAGATATAAACAACAAAGGCCAGATTGTTGGTTATGGAGATTATGAAGAAAATGGCGAAACGCATACTTATGCATTCTTAATGAACCCAAAACCAAAAACCCTCACAGCAGACTCAAACAATGATGGAATTGTAAATGGATTTGATTTAGCAGAACTAGGTAATCAATGGCTTGAGAAAGAGGATTGGTATGGGGAGTAAAATGTCACTTGAAAAAATAATAAATGGATTTAGAAAAGCAGCAGTAATAGCAGCTGTTGGATTAGCTTTAGCACTTCCAGCTAAAGCAATAGATTATGAGATAATTAGGCTACTTCCAGAAGACCCAAATGTTAATTATAGTATGCTTTATAGTATTAATAATGATGGAGAAATAATAGGAATTTATGGGGAATTAGGGGATAAAATTGGAAGGGATGGCTATCCAATACTTTGGAAAAAGAATTTTTTGTATAAAGATGGAATTTTTAAGGATTTAAATATAGAACTGGGGAATTACACTCATGATGTTATAAATGATTTTGGAGAAATACTTGCAAAAAATGCAGATTCACCTGGAAGTAGCAGTGGAATTTACAAAGCTGATGGCGCAATAGGGCTTGATTTTTGGGGTTCAGATATGAATAATAAAAATGAGGTTTGTGGGTATTATGGTTATCTCTACAGAAATGGGGAAAAAATAGACCTTAGTGCATTTAGCGGAGATTATGGGGTATATGCTACTGCAATAAACGACCATACCCAGGTCACTGGACATACCTATGGAAAAGATGAGCCTTATCATGCATATATATGGGACAATAATGAAATGAGAATTTTCAAAGGGCCTTTATCACATAATCGTGCTTATGATATAAATAATGAAGGAAATATTGTAGGCTCATTTAGTGGTCCTGGAACTTTTGCTTGTATGTGGGATAAAGAGGGTAATATAACCCAAATTGGGGATAATTGGAGCAGAGCTTACTCCATTAATGATAAAAATCAGATCGTTGGAGAACATGGAGGAGCTTTTTTATATGACCATGGAAAAATGATATATCTTAATAATTTTCTTTCAGAAGATTCTGAATGGCTAAATTTAATAAGAGCAACAAATATCAACAATAAAGGACAGATAATTGGATATGGGTATCTAAAAGAATTTTCACATTATAATTATATAGGGTTTTTAGCAAACCCAATCCCAAAACCAAAAACCTTAGAAGCAGATTTAAATGATGATGGAATAGTTAATGGATTTGATTTAGCAGAATTTGCAAATCAATGGTTGGAAAGAGAAGAAGAACAAGGCACTTTAACATTATTTCAGGAAGATTTTGAAAACGCTCCAATTGGTGTGCCCTATCCTTGGAATGAATATAACAACGATGAATGGTATTCAGATGCTTATAACAGAGCAGTTAATATTTCTAATTTTCCAGAACATAACAGAGAGTTCTTGGGCAATAATGTTTTATATCTTGAGTATGCTGAAAGCCGCCATTTAATACCTACTCAAACTTCTCCTGTTAAATTTGAATATGATTTTTTATTTCATTATTCAGCTCAAAGCCCGAGCGGTTGTGGCTCTACTTTTGGAAATTATATTATGCTAAACAATCGCACTATGCGGGCAGATACTGTTACGATACATATACAAAAAGATTATGATTGGTATCCTATTCAAGAAGATGGAATATTTTGGTCAGAAAATTATGATTCTCAATTAATCAAAATTGGAGAAATAATCCCAGACACTTGGTATCATATTGAAAGAATTGTTGATCCCAATAGAAAAACAGAAGAGCTGAAGATTGTTAATAGAGATATATTGCAGGAATTTACTCTTTCTTATAGTATCCTAACTCCTATAGAAACCATAGAGGGATTTTCATTGGGTGCAAACTACTCTCCAAGCTACTCATTAATGGATAATTTAAAAATAGAAAAAATTATTGACAAAGAATGAGAAATAAAATGAGCTTAGAAAAAATAATAAATTATAAATACTTCTATATTTTCTTGATTTTATGATTAAAATAATCCAGGGGGATATAACTGAAATTCAGGCAGATGTGATTGTAAATGCTGCAAATGAAAAATTGTTTCATGGTGGAGGAGTTGCTAGAGCAATTGCAGATGCTGGTGGTTCTGTTTTAATTAAAGAAAGCAATGAGATAATAAGAAAAAGAGGCAGGTTAGAAATAGGAGAAGCTGTTTATACATCTGCTGGAAACTTAAAAGCAAAATATGTTATTCATGTTGCTGGGCCAACGGGGACAAAGCCTGAAAAATTAGAGCAGGCAATTGAAAATGTTTTTCAGCTTGCAAAAAGACTAGAAGCTAAAAGCATAGCTTTGCCTGCTGTTTCTTGCGGAATTTTTGGATTTGATAAAAAGCAAGGAAGCGAGATAATATATAGAATATCAAAGAAATACTATAAGGATATGGATGTTTACTTAGTCAGCATTGATAAAGAGATTATAGGATATTGGAAAAAATATTCTTCTCAACAACAATAATTAAAAACCTTCTTCTTATCTGAAAATCATGCCTATGGAAAGATATGTTGCAGAGAATGCATCTTGTTTAAAAACAGAAAATACAGAAGGAGAGCTTTGGGAGATTGTTATTGCAAAAGACGGAAAAAAGCATAAATTTATGACAAAATATGCAGTTTATACTTCTGAGCAGAAATTTAAGGACTTGAGAGAGTATTATAAAGGGGTTTTAAATGAATTGAAAAAACCATTTAACAAAGAGTTTGTCCAAGATTTTATTGAAGATGCAAAAGGGGAGGAATTAAGAAAAAAGGGAGGAATTGTAGCTTTTTTTATAGAAAAAGAGGGCGAGTATCAAATAGGGCATACAGGATTGGTTAAAGGAATTCAGAATGTTCATTAATCAGCTCTTTTTCACTAACGAAAGTTGTCGCCTTTTCTAAAATCTTTAAGTTCTGAAAAATACTTAAACATTCTTGTTATGATTTTCCTTCTATTTTCATTATAATCTAAAGCAACTCCTACGAAATCGCTTAACTTTTTAACAAGTTTATCTTTCCCCTTCAGATTTCTTATTTTTGCTAATGCCTCATAGGATTCTGCCTTGGAGATTTTCCTTCTAAATGATATATCTTCTTTTTCTTTAATAATTTCATTGGTGGTTTTATAACGAGAAGCATAATTTTCTATTTTTGCTCTTATATTTTCTTCATACTCTAATTCAGCTTTAGAGAGATTATATCTTCCATAATAACCTATATTATTTATAAACCATTTTATATTGGGTTTTTCTCCATAAATTTTTTGTTCTGCTAAGCTGACTAATCCTTCATGGATTTCTTGCATTACTGGAATTGCAGAATAGGGTGTTAGTATTTTATGCAGAAGGCTGGTTGGTTCATTAAAATTTTCTTTTAATTTTCTTTCTAGCAGATTTTCAGGAAAAATTTTATCTAAAATTAAAGATGCAAAATTTAGATTTGTGTTATAATACTCTCTTGTGTCTATTTTAATCTTATGCTTTAACTTGCTTAGGAAACAATCAATCTCCCTTTTGTATTTTTGATGCTTAGCTAAAAGTAAATCAATATATCCAGTATCTTTTTCTATTCTCTCTTCAACAATCTCTGGAAATGTCCTATCGTCGTACTTAGTAATAATCACTCCTTTTTTGAGTTCTTCTACTTCTACCTCAGTTTTTATTTCAAGTGTTTCTGGAATTTTTTTCCATAAATCATAGAAAAGGAAGTTAATTGAAAACCTATCAAAATCTGGAAGATAATGAATCCAGATTTTTCCATTATTCGTTATTAATCTCCTGCTTACTGGAGCGTGCATCTGCAATAGGTTTTGCCTTCCTGCTTTTTCTATGAGCTTAGCTGCTTCAGTTCTTTCAGCTTGGGTTATCATGTTAGTTCAACCGCACCATCCACAGCATGCACACAGAATACTTATTTCCTTTTCTGCTCTGTCAATTTTTTCTGGTTGCTCTTGCCAATACGCATATTTTTCAAAAAGTTTTTTTTCAAAGCTCTTCATTTTATTTTTTCCTCCTTTCAATTGATTTATTTTTGATTTTCCAGCATGAAGGGTCTGGAGCAAAAGGATTGCCTTTTAGAGAATATGCAACAGCAGGACATCCTCTACAGAACTGTTTTAGCTTGCAGTTTTTACATTTTTCATAATTATGAAGGTTTCTTAACTTCTTTAGAACTCTTGAACTGAGAAAAATATCTTTTATTGATTGTTCTGGAACTTTTCCAATTTTTATCGGAAGCCTTCTGCAGGCGTAGACTGTTCCCTCTGCCAGGATTGTTAAGCCTCTGCTTCCTAAAGAACATCCTCCAAAAATAGTCTCTTTATCTTTTGGGAGCTCCTTAAATTTCCCAAGTTCATAATAAAGAAGCTTCCATAAACTTTCTTTTGCCCCAAATTTGGTTTTTATTCCTTTCTTTTCTAATTTTTCATACTCTTTTGTTATTTTTTTTAACAGCTCTTCATACTTTCTTCCTTGGATGATGCTGCTAAAATCTTTATTCTCTCCTATTGGAACAAATCTAGAAAAATCAAATTCATCAACTCCAAGTTTTGAAACAAACCTTATTACTCTTATCAGTTCTTCTGCATTTGCTTTGCTTAAAGTGAACATAACAGCTGTCTTTATCCTATGTTTTTTTAAACACTTTAATGCTCTTACTGAATCTTTGAAGCTTCCAGGCCTCCTTAAAAAATCATGCACTTTTTCCATTCCATCAATGCTTATTTGATACCTGCTTATCCCTATTTTTTTCAGTTTTCTGGCTGTATTATCATTTATGTGATAAGGATTTCCAAGAATCACAATATCAATATATTTTTTTCTTGCATATTCTGCTAATTTAAGGAAATCTTTTCTTAATAATGGATCGCCTCCGGAAAAACTTATTCTGCCTTTTATTTTCCATGCTTTTAATACTCTCTCAAAATCATCTATTACTCTTTTACACTCCTCCTGAGACAGCTCTTTTCTTATTTCTTTTTTGTAAGATTTATCGAAAAGATAGCAGTGCTTGCATCTTTGGTCACATTTGGCTGTAACATGCCATTGCAGTGTGAAGTATTTTTGAAGTTTATCTTTTATCATTTTTCCTCCAATAATTTTTTTAATTTTTCAATATTCTCTTGCTTTCCTGTGTCTCTTAGTTTTCTTGCAACCTCTGTATGATATTGATGAGCTTGAAGAAATTGCAGTTGTCTTTGATACCCTTCTTCATTATTTGATAAGCCAAACTCTATTCTGATTTTTTCTCCTAATTCAAAGAAATCCTTCCTGCCAAGATTGTCAAGGTCTGCATCACAAAGCAGTTTTTCCAAGAGATTAGCTGGCTTTTGAGGCATTTTTGTAGCTAGAATCAAAGCTTTAATTCTTCTTATTTGCTCAATTGAATATCCTATTTTGAGAAGGTGATTTTTAGCCCGCTCTACACTTTTTTCTTCGTTCAATAGATTATACGGCTGGTAGAAGTTATCATGAAGCAAAGCGGCGGTTTGAAGCAAAAACTTGTCTTCTACACTGATATTTTCAAGTTTTGCGAGCAGCGAAACTGTTCTGTAAACATCTAACTCGTGGGCAAAGTTATGATAAGGACCTTTGTGAGTTAGCTTTTCAGCTAACTTCTCAACAGCTTTAATTTTTCCCGGATAATTGTTTGCTTCCATTTTCAATCACAATATATATAAGAATGAGGAATATAAGAAAGATTTTCTTATAAAATGCGTATTTTCCGAAAGATTTATAAACAATATTCGGTTTATGATAAAACAATTAAATAAAGGTGTAAACTATAAAATGAGATATTTGCAACAAAAACCTGATGCTAAGAAAATAAAATTGGATGTAAAAGACAGAAGAATAGTTTCTTTATTATGCAATAATGCAAGGCTTCCTCTAACTCAGATAGCTAAGAAAGTTGCTTTGTCAAGAGATGCTGTAGCTTATAGAATTAAAAATTATGAAAAACTCGGATTAATACAGGGATACAGAACAATGGTTGATATAGCTAAATTCGGCTATAGTAATTATCATTTATTCATCAAGCTTAATAATCCATCAAAAGAGCTTGAAAATAAGATTTTAGAAAAACTGAAAAAAAATAATTTTATTAGGGCAGTTATAAAATTTTCGGGGAGTTATGATTTTGAAATTGCTTTAATTGCCAAAGACTTAGAGGAATTAGACAAGAGAATAGAAAAAATAATAGAGGATTGCAAGAGTTTTGTTCAAGAGTATGAGCTTTTGACATTAAGAAAATTTTTTGTTACAAGGGCTTTGCCAAAAAGCTTTTCAAATCATATAGAAGAGGCAGGCGTCTGGAAAAAAGAGCATAGGCCTGATAAAAAAGATATTGAAATATTAAAAATAATAAGTGAAAATGCTTTGCTTCCTTTATATGAAATTGGAAGTAAAGTAAAGTTGAGCGCAGATGCAGTTGCATACAGAATAAAAAATTTAAAAGATTCAGGAGTAATAAACAAATTTATTCCTATAATAAATTATAATTCTTTAGATTATAATGTTTATGCTGTTTTGTTAAATATAGCTTCTTTAAATGATGAGAAAGAAAAAAAGTTAAGGGAATTTTTCAGTTTTGATAAAAATACACTGTGGGCAGTTAAAAACATAGGGAAATATAATATTTTGGTTTATTTTCTTGTTAAAAATATTGATGAGCTGCAAGAAAGCATTATTGGGCTGAGAAGCCTTTTTCCCGGGCAAATAAATCAGCATGAGATATTAATAGCCTATGAAGAATACAAGTACACTTATTTTCCCAAAGAGATGTTTTAGTTTTTTAATTTTTATACCAAGATTTGTTTAGAGACTCTGCAGAAGAGTATACCTCTTTTTTAAATTTAATATGATATTGGTACTGAAAAACTTCTCTTCCAATAGCATTGCTGCTTAGATATTTTAATTTTTTAAAAGCTGATTCAAATTTTTGTTTTAAATCATTTACGTTTATTCCTCTGAATATATATGAAATTTTCTCTTTTCCTTCTATAAGCTTATCAATTTCTTCTTGTAACGGCCTTATATAAACACTAACTATTAATTGTGAAGCATCACCTAAATACCCTCTTTGTATGCACAAATCTAAAATGGACAAGCTATCTTCTAATGCAACAGCGGTTTCTAAACTTGGTGGGATTTTTTGCATTTGAGATTGAGTTTTTGTCTCTGGGATAGGGGAAGTGCCTACTGGCGCCCATTCTTGTTGCTCTTCTTGTCTGAATTTCATATTATTATACCCGCTCAGTTATATTTAAATTTTTACATAAAAAATCTAACTATCAAAATCATAGTTGTTCCTGCGGCTAATGGAATGATTAAATTATCATCAAGCTGGATTTTTTGTATCTCTATGATAATGGATTCAAAAAGCATTGCGATTAAAGCTCCTGAAATTGCTAAAGCTGGAGCAACAAAAAACATCGCAAACAGCGAGCTGACAATAAAACCAGCTATATTTCCTTCTATGTTTTTTCTTTCGTCAAGAAAAGAGCGAGTTTTTCCAAATAATTTTCCTACGAGATGTGAAACTGGATCAGCAAAAGTTAAAATGATAATAGATGCTAGGGCAATATTTCTTTCAAATAGCTGCAAAGCAAGCAAACTTCCAGCGACAGCAAATATTATTCCTCTGCCTGGAAGCCTTTTTCTGTCATTCGCTCTTTCAAAATTTTTAAGAAAGAAGTTAATAACAGGAATATTGAACTTGAGGCTTAAAAGGCTTGAGAATATTCCTATAGCCAAAATTATAAAAATAATAAAAGGAGTTACGATATTATAAACAATCAGGATAAGAGAGACTATTCCTATCATAATATGCAAGAGTTTTCTTCTTAATTCTGCTTCTTTAATTTTTTTGTTTATGAAACTATTCAACTGGTTCATTTTTTAAACTTCAGCGCTCTTTTTCCCCAGAAGAAGAATCTTATGATTTATATTCTATGTATTAATCTATAATATAACCTAAGTAAACAACCCATTGATTCATTTTCTCTATACAACCTTCTTAATCTATCCCTTGCTTCAATCTTCCTTGTTAATTTTTCTGTTGTTTCTGTTTGGCTTGCCTCTTGTTCTATTGTTTCTGAGGATTCTCTTGGAGAGTCTCCATAGCCTCTGTCTCCTGCAGCAGGTATTGAACAGATTCTTGTAAGATCCGCCATGTTTTGAGCGGACTTCCTTTCTGAGTCAGTTAATCTTACTTTGTATGCCATATTCTTACAAAGAGTTTGTATTTAAAAAGATTATTGTTTTTGTAACTCATATACTCTAAAATAACTAACTTTAAATACATAACTAGACAATTTAACAAATGATGACTAAAGATGCTGTATGTTCAATGGGATTAACATTTTTATGCAATCGTTTAGTTGAGGGGCTTCATTTGCTTAGAAAAGGCGATTTTACTGAAAAATTAAAAAAAGTAGCTGACGAAAGCAATTCTAGAGTTTGATTCTTTAAGATGGCCTTATAATGAGCTACCAATGCCACACCCAAGATTGTTTGATGCAAACCTTGCTCTAGAAACATTTAATAAATACTTGAGAGCTCTCGGCAAACCTTTTGACAGGCGAATAATAGGAAAATTGATAAGAGATTTGAGATATGTTGTTTCTGATGCTCCATTAAATGATAGGTTAGAAACAGCCGGAAGGTTACAGAAATTTTTTGATGATCTTGGAGATTATAATTTTTATGCTGGAAGAGATTACTTGAGAAGAGGTTCTGATGATCGCAGGGCATTAGTGGCTTGATTTACTTTGGTTTTCTGTTTTTTATTGCTTTCTCTTTTTGGATTTAATCTTCTTGGGTTTTTTGTTTTTTATTGCTTTTTCCTTCTTTTCCTTTTTTGTTTTTTCTGGCTTTTTGGCTTTAATTTCTTTAAAGCCGGTGTATTTCCAGAGAGCTTTTGGGATTTTTATGCTGCCGTCTTTTTGCTGGAAATTTTCAACAAGGCATGCAATTGCCCTCTCTGTTGCAATTGCTGTGTTGTTTAAAGTGTCTGCTATAATAGTTTCTCCTTTTTCCATATATCTTATATTTGAACGCCTGCCTTGAAAATCTTTTAGTGTAGAGCATGAGCCAAGCTCTCTATAAGCTTTTTGGGCTGGAAACCATCCTTCTAAATCAATTGTTTTTGCGTCTTTTTTTCCAGTATCTCCTGAACAGAGAATTACTAAACGATATGGAATATTCAAGGTTTTAAAAATATCTTCTAAATTTTTTAATAACAAATCAAATTCTTTTTTTGCTTGTTCTTTTTTGCAAATCACAACCTGTTCAATCTTTTCAAATTGGTGCACTCTAAAGATTCCTTTTGTGTCTTTTCCATGAGTTCCTGCTTCTCTCCTGAAACACGGAGAAATTCCTACAAACCTTACAGGGAGGCCTTTCCCATCTATAATTTTGTCGCGCATATAAGCTACAAGAGGATGTTCTGCAGTCCCGATTAGATACAAGTCTTCATCCTGTATTTTATAAATCGCATCTTGGAAAGCAGAAATATGAACTGCTCCTGACATTGCATTAAGGTTTAGCATATAAGGCGGCTGCATTGGAGTGAAGCCTCTTCTTGTCAGAAGGTCTAATGCAAAAGCCTGTAATGCTTGATTAAGCTTTACTATCTGATTTTTCAAATAGTAAAATCTAGCTCCTGCAACTTTTGCTCCCTGCTCTGTGTCTAAGCAGTCGAGCGCTGTTAAAATATCTTGGTGATGTTTTGGCTCAAAATTAAATTTTTTAGGCTTTCCAACTTTTTTAATTTCTTTATTTTCTGTTTCATCTTTTCCTAAAGGAACATCGTCTTCAAGCAAGTTTGGAAGATTAAGTAAAACCTCTTTTCTTTTTTCTTCAAGCTCCAATAATTTTTTCTCGTTTTCCTGTATTTTTACAGGGATTTCTTGCGCTTCTTTTATTAGCTTTTCTGCTTCTTTTTCATTTTTCTGTTTTTTCGCCTCATTAATCTTCTCGCTTATTTTATTTCTTGAGGCTCTTAAATTATCATTTGCCTGTTTCAATTCCCGCCAATCTTTGTCTAAATTTAGAAGAACATCTACATCTTTTTCGTCCATTCCTCTTTTTCTCAAAGTATCCTTGACAAGCTTGGGGTTTTCTCTAATAAGCTTTATATCTAACATAAAAGAAAAAGCAGAAGGGATTATTTAAAGCTTTCTCACTTCTCTAACAACATCCATTAAATCCTTAACTTTTTTTCTGTCTACAGGAAGAAAAGTATCTTCCCTTTGTTTAAAGTAGCTTCCAATTATTGCCCCATCTGTAATTTTTAATTGCTCATAAACATGATCTAAATTTACTCCTGCACCAACAATTAAAGGAAACTCTTTTAATAATTCTTTATATTTAATTAATTTTTCTATTGGAGTTTCAATGCCTGTTCCGCTTCCTGTTGTGACAATTGCATCACACCTTGATTTTCCATCGTTTAAATCGATTTCTAGAGGATTTCCTGTAGGAGAAGTATATTTAAAACCAATTCCTCCAAGAACAACTATGTTTTGATATTCTTTTCTTAATCTATTATACATTTCTAAATCTAAATCAGGAGTTTGAACAGAATCAAATTGTATAAATCTGGCTCTGAAATCAGAAGCAAGTTTAAATGAAGAATAAGGATTTCTTAAAACATTAACTCCTCTAATGAGCTTCAAATTCAGTGCAGAGCTTTTTTCAAGAGTTTCATAAACCTCTTCTATAGTTCCATGATAATCTTCAATTATCACCCCATCTAAACCTTCTTCTTGATAAAGAGAAAGTTCTTGTAAAGCTCTTTTTACTCTCTCAGCTTTGTCATATCCTGCTAGATGAATCATTCCAATTATAGGTTTTTTATTTTCAAATAGAATTCTGAATTTGTTCTGTTTCATTTTATGTTTAGCGCAAAAAATGAATAAGAAATGTTATTTAAATCTTGCTAAAGAAGTTCTTTTAACTTTAAGAGTTCAGAATACCTCCAATTCTTCTCTCGAACCAACTTAATATCTCCTTTAGTTAAAACTTCTAATATATAAATTTCTTGAGTGTTTAGATTTTCAGGTATCGAATTTAAATAATAATATTTTTCGTCTTTCCCTAGCATATATCTTAAATAAGTTTCTTTAGAATTTGTTAAATCAGATATATCTAACCCGATAGCCATTGGTAAGGGTTCTGTATCCATAGAGGACATTGGCTGTTTGTGGCTTCTTTTTTTCTCTTTCTTTACTTTCAGAACACCATCTTGCCATATTCTATACTCACATTCACTTTCTAAGTTGCTTATTTTACAACTTTCACAAGTCTTTCTTGGTCCAACAAGGATTTTGTTATATTTTATGCATTTAAAAGCCATGCTCATTAATAAAACACTGATAATTATAAAATTTACCAAAGCGCTTAACAACCTTAACTTCTATTAATAAATTCCGACTTTTCATTCTCTATTAATTTAGGCTCGAAACTTAAAATTCAATAGCAAAATTAATCTTCTCACAGCCCAGCATCTTTTCTTAGAAGTTCTGCTTTATCGGTTTTTTCCCAGGTGAACTCTGGTTCATTTCTTCCAAAATGCCCATAGTTAGTTGTTTTTCTGTAGATTGGCCTTCTCAAGTCCAAGCTTTCAATAATTCCTCTTGGCGTAAGCTTAAAATGTTTTTTAATAAGCTGCTCAATAGTTTCTTCAGGGATTTTGTTTGTTCCAAAACAATCAACACGAACAGAAGTTGGCTCTGCAACACCAATTGCATAAGACAAAGCAACCTCGCATTTATCAGCAAATCCTGCCGCAACTATATTTTTTGCAATATATCTTGCTGCATACGAGCCGCTTCTATCAACTTTTGTCGGGTCCTTGCCGCTAAAAGCGCCTCCTCCGTGCCTGCCTATCCCGCCATAACTATCCACAATAATTTTTCTTCCTGTAACTCCTGTATCTCCTTCTGGCCCTCCGACTACAAATGAGCCAGTAGCATTAATATGAATTTTTGTGTTGTTGTCTATCATATCTCCACAAACAGGTTTTATTATTTTCTCATAAATCTCTTTTTTAAGCTGTTCTTCAGAAATTTCTTTTTTATGCTGCTGTGCTATAACAACTGCCTCTATTCTTAATGGCCTTCCTCTACTATACTCAATTGTAACTTGCGATTTTCCATCTGGCCCTATATCTTTGATTTCCCCATTTTTTCTGACTTCTGCCATTTTTTTTGTTAACTTGTGGGCTAAAATTATCGGTAATGGCATGAGTTCTGGAGTTTCGTTGCACGCAAAACCATACATCATTCCTTGGTCTCCTGCCCCCTCTTTATCAACTCCTTGTGAAATATCTGGGCTTTGTCCGTGTATACTCGCCCAAACTCCTGCATCTTCATAATCCATGCCAAAAGCAGGGTCGCAATATCCAATATCTTTTAAAACTTGCCTCGCTATTTTTTGCGAATCAGCATAACCTTTTGTTGTAACCTCGCCGGCTATATGAACACTCCCGATTGTAACAAGAGTTTCTATTGCAACTCTTGAATACGAATCTTGTGCAATCAAATTATCAAGAATAGCATCACTTATTTGGTCGCAAATTTTATCAGGATGTCCTTCTGTTACGCTTTCAGATGTTACAAGATAATTTCCTTTTTCCATTTAATTTTAAGAAAAAAGGGTTTAAAAAGATTTATTAATTAGAATATATAGTTTGTTGTATGAAAGAGGCAGAGAAGATAATAAACGCAGCTCCTGAAAGAATGCAGGAAATGTTAAGAAGCGCCCATGGTTACACTTCAAGTTTTTCTTTTTCAGAAAAACTTTTGGAAAAAATTTTATTTTCTATGACAATAATAGACAGAAAAATTTTTGTGCGAGATGAAGAGTATGCTTATGATGATAATGCTTTGCCTATAGAAAAAGGGCAAACTATATCTCAACCTTCTACAGTAGTAAGAATGCTGTTGTTGGCTGAGTTGGAAGAAGGGGATAATGTTTTAGAAATTGGGGCGGGAAGCGGGTGGAATGCCTGTCTTATTGCATTTTTAGTTTGTCCTGGGAATGTTTTAAGTGTTGATAGAGTAAATAACTTAGTTGAAGGAGCACAGGAAAACACAAGCAGATTGAGAAACTATCTAAAACAAAAATATCCTCAAGATTTTGTAAAATTAAGCAAGCTAAATTTTTTAACAGAAAATGTTTTTTCCAAAGAAAAAATTTGGAAAAAGAAATATGACAAGATTATTATAACCGCCGGAATTGCAGATAAAGAGACAGAAGAAAAGATAAAAGAAATAGCGAAAAGCTTATTAAGGAAAAATGGCTTGCTTATATGCCCTTATGTCTCTGGGCCTTTGATAATATTTAAAAAGAAAGATAATCTTATAAAAGAGGAAACAAAAGAGAGTTATGTTTTTGTTCCTTTGTTAGAAGGAGTTGAAAAATGAAAGAAACACAGACAAAAAAAGAAAAAGCTAAAGAAACAAAAGAAGAAAAGAAAGTTGCAGAAAAAAAACCTGAAAAAGCAAAAGCAGAAGTTAAAACAGAAGAGAATAAAGAAAAAGCTAAAGCAGAAGAGAAAAAACCAGAGATAGCTAAATTAGAAGAAAAAAAGCCAGAGGAAAAAAGCAAAAAGAGAATGTTTTTGTTTGTGATAGCAATAATCTTGT
>Ga0315276_10002256_pt1 | contig 17578 bp, 11 predicted proteins | sample YL17G05_0_MG_FD_204542 | JGI IMG/M metagenome (GOLD analysis project Ga0315276, IMG submission 204542) | Sediment microbial communities from Yellowstone Lake, YNP, Wyoming, USA - YL17G05_0 | ecosystem: Environmental > Aquatic > Freshwater > Lake > Sediment | place: USA: Wyoming | collected... | reverse complement strand
GCGGGGTGGTGATCACCAGCTTGAATGACAAGTACTTCAAGTCGCACTACGCCTTCGCGCGCCGGTTGTAGGGGGGCGTGTTGGAGGCGCTGCCAGGCTTCATCCTCGGACACATTTCGCAGTTCACCGACATTCTGGCCGTAGCCGCGCTGTTCTATTACCTTTTCGTCTACGTCCGCGGCACCAAGACGATGGCTGTGGTGCAGGGGCTGATCATCCTGGCGGTGCTGTATTTCATCTGCCAGTACTTCAAGCTCATTACGCTGGTCTTCCTGCTGGAAAAGATCCTCTTTGTCGGGCCGATCGCGCTGTTCATCATTTTTGCCCCCGAGCTGCGCAAGGTCATCGAGCGCGCCGGCCGCAACTCGCCGCTGATCGGCTGGCTGCTGCCGCGCGGGCCGGAGGTCGGCCAGGCGACGATGATCGACATCGTCGCTGACACTGTGGACGCGCTGGCTACGGTGCGCGTGGGCGCACTGATTGTCATCGAGGCCAACACGCCCACGGATGAGCACCTCGTGCCTGGCGTGGAGCTGGACGCCAAGCTCAGCCAGCGTTTTCTGGAGAGCATCTTCGATGAGCGCAACCCGTTGCACGATGGCGCGGTCGTGCTGCGCGGCGGGCTGCTGCATTCGGCCTCGAACTTCCTGCCGATCTCGGAAAGCAAGCTGATTGAGGAAGTCCTCGGTACGCGGCACCGCGCGGCGGTCGGGCTGACCGAACGCTGCGATGCGGTAGTCGTCGTGGTCAGTGAAGAGCGGGGCGAGCTGTCGATCGCCTACAACAGCCGGCTGGCGCGCAACCTCAGCCGCGCGGCCTTCCGCGAGCAGCTGACCGCGCTGGTCGAACCGAACGAAATGTACACCACCGTGGTGCCGCGGCCGGCGTTTATGTAACAGGGGAGCCGCTTGAAGATCCTGACGAACAACCTGTGGCTGAAGCTGTTCTCCCTGGGAGTGGCGGTGGCGCTCGCCGCCTACGTCTACCTGTACATCGACTACCAGATCACCGAACCGATCCGCCTGCCGCTGGTGGTGAAGGGCCTGAACGCGGAATTGCTGATCACCAGTCCGCTGCCGCAGCGGGTGCAGGTCAAGCTGCGGGGGCCCTACCGCTCGGTGCAGCAGATCAGCCGCGCGCGCCTGTCGGCGTCGCTCGACTGCAGCACCTTCAAGGAGCCGGGCCACGTGGCGGCGCGTGTGCAGCTGCCGAACTTCGGCGACGTCGTGGTGGCGGACCAGGACTACGATTTCATCGAGATCGACCTCGAGCCGAAGGCCGACAAGGAGCTGCCGATCATCGTCGAGCGGCGTGGGGAAATCGCCGCCGACCTGCAGATCTCGGACGAGAAGCTGTCCACGCACATGGTGGAGATCGTCGGCCCGCGCCGGCTGGTGGACAGGGTGAAGCGCGCCGTCGTGCAGCCCGATGTCAGCGGCCTTGAGCAGGAGAAGCGCGTGCGCGTGCCGGTGCGCGTGCTCGACGAAAGCGACCAGGCCGTGCAGGAGACGTCGCTGACGCTGCAGCCGGAAGTGGTGGAGTATTCGATCAAGGTGCTGCCCCAGGGCGCGGTCCGCGTGCTCAAGGTGATCCCCGATCTCGTCGGCCAGCCGGATCACGAGTTCCTGCTCGGCGAGCCGCTGCCGCGGCCGCTGTATGTCACGGTGGACTCCAGGCTGGTGACGGGCGACCAGCGCTACATCCGCACCGAGGCCATCAACCTGGAAGGTGCCAGGGCCAGCTTCACCAAGCAGGTGCAGCTGCAGTACCCGTTCGTCGTTCCCGCGGGCAGCGACCTGCCGCAGACCTGTGACGTGTATATCGAGATCGTGCCGCTGGAGCAGCGGGAGGAAGCTGCGGCGCGCGTTGTCATCAGGCTCGTGGGCAACGATCCCGCGTATGAGTATGTGCTGACGCCCTCGGAGATCATCGTTCGCGCCGAGGAGATGCTGGAAGCGGGCGATGAGACGCGCGGCGCGCTCCGCGCGACGGTCGACGTGGCGGGCCTGGCGCCCGGCGAGTACAGGTTAGTACCGCAGGTAGCCTTGCCGCTGCAACTCGACAGCGTTACAATCATCCCCGCCTCCATCAAGGTTACGATCATTCACGTAGGGAACTGATCCTCGCATGAACCGTTACTTCGGTACCGACGGCATCCGAGGCCGCGCGGGCGCGATGCTGACTCCTGAGCTGGCTTTGCGTGCGGCGTTCGGCTTCGCCCAGATGGCCGCAGACGGCCAGCGCTTCCGCGCGCGCCAGCGGCCGCTGATCGTCGTCGGCTGCGACAGCCGGCTGTCCTCGCCGATGCTAGAGGCCGCGGTGTGCAGCGGCATCGCCCTGGCGGGCTGCGACGCGCTGCGCCTCGCCATCGTGCCCACGCCGGTCGTGCCGCTGATGGTGCTGGCGCAGAAGGCGGCGGGCGGTGTGATGATCACCGCTTCGCACAACCCGATCGAGGACAACGGCATCAAGCTGTTCGGCGGCGACGGCCTGAAAATCAGCCCGGCGCGCGGCGTGCAGATCGAGCGGGTGATCGACCAGCCCGAGCAGTGCCGCGTCCCGCAGGAGATGCGCTTCGGCGAGCTGAAACCGCTTAATCCCAAGCCCGGCTACCTGGCCTTCGTAAAGCGCGCGCTAGGCATCAGGCCGGGCGGAGCCGCGCTGCGTATCGTGCTGGACTGCGCCTACGGCGCGACCTGCGAGCTGGCGCCGGCGGCGTTCGCCAGCGCGGGATTCAAGGTGCTACCGATCCACGCCGAGTTCGACGGCGCGCGGGTCAACGTGCAGTGCGGCGCGACGAGCCTGGCGGCGCTGTCCGCCCAGGTGCTCAAGTCGCGCGCGGACTTCGGCCTGGCCTTCGACGGCGACGGCGACCGCGTGCTGGCGATAGACCACGCCGGCCGGCCGGTTAACGGCGACCAGATCATCGCGCTGTTCGCCACGCGCTTGCCGCGTTACCGCCGCGAGGGCGCGATCGTGATGACGCAGATGACCAACATGGGGGTGGAGGAAGCGCTTGAGCAGCGCGGCATCAAGCTGCTGCGCACCGACGTGGGTGACACGCTGGTGCTGGAGGAGCTGATCCGCCGCGATCTGCATCTCGGCGGCGAGCAGTCGGGGCACGTCATCATGCGCGACAAGCTGCCTACCGGCGACGGCATCCTGGCCGGGCTGCAGCTGGCGCTGCTCGTGCGCCGCGCGGGCAAGCCGCTGGCTGACTTGGCGGCGGAGTTTCCGCAGTACCCGCAGCAGCTGACGAACCTCAAGGTGCGCGACCGCAAAGCCTGGCAGCGCGACCAGCAGTTCAGGCGCGAGTTCGCCAGTGTGCGCGCGCACTTCCGTAAGGTACGCTTTTACCTGCGCCCGTCAGGCACCGAGGATCTGGTGCGCGTGCTAACTGAGGCCCGCGACCACGAGCTCTGCCGGCTGGGCAATGAGGCGGCATGTGCGGTCTTCGCCGCCTGGGACGCGAGGCTGAAGTGACCACCGTAAAGCGCATCGCCTGCATCAGCCTGTACGCTCCGACGGGGCAGGCCCGCAACCGCTGCGAGCTGCCCAGCGGCCCCGTGGAGTGGACGGTGTTCCCGATGGCGCCCAACCTCGAGGCGATCCGCGACCGCATCCCCGAGCTGCTGCAGGAGTACGACGCGGTGGCGCTCGACGGTATCACCTCCAGCTTCCGCATCGGCGGGCAGCGCTACCTGCACGACTACGTCTGCAGCGTGCTGGAGCTGTCGGCGGTGGGCGACCGCTTCAGCGACGGCTCGCTGCTGCAGGCCACGCTGGAGCGCTGGCTGGTGCGCCAGGCCGCCGAGCAGCTCAAGCCGCTGATCAGCGACAAGCACATCCTGTTCTTCAGCGGGCTCAACCGCTACGGCTCGGCCGAGGTGCTGAACACCTACAGCAAGCACCTGCTGTTCGGCGATCTGCTCTACGGCTTCCGCCTGGGCATCCCGATCACCACTTTCAAGACGTTCGTCAACTCGGCGCCGCAGCTGGTGCTGGCCGTCGCGCACACGCCGGCGAGCTGGTACTGGCCGTCGGCGCGCCGCAGCCGCCGGCTGATGCCGCGCTTCTATATCTACTTCCGCTGGGCCAGCGTGATCGTCGGCAGCTACTCCTACTTCGAGCGCTATGCGCCGGACAGCCTGGCGGGCAAGGTCGTGTTCACCAACCTGCACAGCGAGCGCGACCTCGAGCTGTTCAGCAAGCGCGGCGTGCGCTGCGTGGTGTCGCTGACGCCGATGATCAGCGGCCAGTTCGTGCCCCTGCCGGTGCTGGAAGCGGCGCTGCGCCTGGATGCGGCGGCACAGCCGCACAACGTCGGCGAAGACCAGCTGATCAATCAGCTGCACGAGCTGGAGCTCACGCCTCAGATCTACGATCTGGCGCCGCCGGAAGAGCGCGAGCTGGCGCTGGCTGAGTTGCCAAGCCAGCCACAGGCAGACGTGCAGCCTGCGCGGCTGCCGGATCTGCATTTATCTGAGGACGAAGCGGTGGGCCGCTTCTGCTTCGTCATCCACCCGCTGCACTTCAAGCACATCGCGCGCCTGCCGGCGGTGCGCGCGCTGGCGAGCTTCCTGCCGCACCGGCTGCTGGAGGATGCGGCGGCGCAGCTGCCGCCGATGCTGGTCGGCGCCGTGCGCGGCCTGGTCAGTCCCACCGGCGCCCGCGCCGAGGGCCTGCTGTATGCCGTGCCGATGACCAGCCACGCGATCATGCGTTTCCCGCCAGAGTTCCTCTACCGCAAGCTGGTGCTGGCCGCCGAGGATGGCGCCAAGCACGGCTGCCGGATCATGGGCCTGGGCGCCTACACCAGCGTCGTCGGCGACGCCGGGCTGACCGTCAGCCGCCGCTCGCCGATCGGCGTGACCAGCGGCAACAGCTACACCGTGGCGGCGACGCTGCGCACGCTGACGCAGGCCGCGCAGCGCTGCGGCATCCCGCTGGCCCAGGCCGCCGGGCTGGTGATCGGCGCGACGGGCAGCATCGGCTCGATCTGCGCGCGGCTGCTGGCGCCGCAGGTGGGCGCGCTGTACATCGTCGGCCCGCGGCCCGAGCGGCTGCTGGCGCTGGCCCGCCAGCTGGAAGCGGAATGCCCGCGGCTCAAGGGGAAGCTGAAGCTCTCGCGCCAGGCGTCGGACTTCCTGCACCTCGCCGACCTGATCATCACCACTACCTCGGCCGTCGATCCGGTGGTCGACGTCGCGACGCTGAAACCTGGCTGCGTGGTCTGCGATGTGGCGCGGCCACCCGACATCAAGCCCGAGGAAGCGGCCAAGCGCGATGACATCCTGGTCATCGAGAGCGGCGAGATCAAGCTGCCGGCCGGCGCCGAGCTGACCTACGACATCGGCCTGCCGCCGGGTACGATCTACGCCTGCCTGGCGGAGACGGCGCTGCTGGCGCTGGACCGGCGCTTCGAGCACTACACGCTGGGCCGCGACATCGATCCGGCGCGCGTGCTGGAGATCGCCGCGATCGGAGACAAGCACGGTTTCGAGCTGGCGCCGGCGCGCAGCTTCGGCAAGCCGGTGCAGGAGTCGCGGCTGAACTACCTGGCGCGGATCAACGCCCAGCGCTTCGGGGCGGGAGCCTCCCCCAGATACTAAGCCTATGGCGAAGCAGTGCTGGCCGCAAGATGCTATACTTAGACGGGCCGCAATGAGACGGCTTCTCCCCTATCAACACACGCCCGAAAGGGAGGCCATAGTATGTCGGAACTGCTGATCTGGCTCGACGGCAAGTTCGTGCCCAAGTCCCAAGCGATGGTCAGTGTCTTTGACCACGGAGTGCTCTACGGCGACGGCTGCTTCGAGGGCATCAAGTCCTGGGACGGCAAAGTGTTCAAGCTGCCGGAACACATCGAGCGCTTCTACGACAGCGCGCACTTCCTGGAAATCCAGTTCCCGCAGAGCAAGCAGGAGATGTGCGACATCGTTGCCAACACGGTGGCGATCAACGGCCTGCACCAAGGCGTGGCCTACATCCGCCTGGTGGCCACGCGCGGCGTCGGCGACCTGGGGATCAATCCGCGCAAGTGCAAGAACCACCCCACGGTGTACTGCATCGCCAGCTCGATCCAGCTCTACCCGGAAGAGATGTACGAGAACGGCCTGCGCTGCATCACCTGCAACACGCGCCGCAACAGCGTGCAGAGCCTGCCGGCGCGCGTCAAGTCGCTGAACTACCTGAACAACGTGCTGGGCGTGATCGAGGTCAACCGCGCCGGCGCCGACGAGGGCATCATGCTGACGCAGGAAGGCTACGTCGGCGAGTGCACCGCGGACAACATCTTCTTTGCCCACGATGGCGTCATCTGCACGCCCGCCGCGTTCCACGGCATCCTGCGCGGCATCACGCGCGACAGCATCATCGACCTGGCGCGCCGCGAAGGGATGACCGTCGAGGAAGGCACGTACCTGACATACGACCTGTACACGGCCAATGAGTGCTGGCTGACCGGCACCGGCGCCGACCTGATCCCGGTGATCGAGATCGACAGCCGCGTGATCGGCACGGGCAAGCCGGGGCCGGTGTTCAAGCACCTGCGCGGCAAGTGGGCGGAGTATCGCAGCCAGCCCCAGTTCAACACGGTGGTCCCCAGCCAGGAAGCCGCGCAGAAGGCCGCTGTAGCCGCTGGCGCGTGCTGAAAGAAGCAGGCAGCAGCCAGCCGTCAGCGGTCAGCACGGCAAGTGGGGTAGCGGCGGCGTCTCGCCGCCGGTAGTGCCGCCGTCTCGGCGAAAACAATGCACATGGGTAGCGGCGGCCGCCGTGCCGCCCTTCTGGTGGGGTGGGCATCCTGCCCGCCATCTCCGGTAGGGGCGAAGCCACGCTTCGCCCGTCCCCGGAACGCGGACTGGTAGTCCGCATCTTCCGCAGGGGCTGGCCTTGTGCCGGCCCGCTCTTCGTAGGGGCGAAGCCACGCTTCGCCCGTCTTTGGCGCTACGGGTAGCCGATCGCATAGAGCTTTGACTTCGTGGTGCCGAAGTAGATCGTGCCATCCGCCGCGATCGCAGGCGAGGACGTCATGCCGTCAATTACTTCCAGGTTCCAGATCCATGCCCCCTGCGGTGTCACCGTTGCGAGGCAGCTTGCCCCCCACCCCTCCCCGTTGGGCACGAGTACAGTTCCATCGCCTGCAACGGCGGGGCTCGTGTCCCGGTACTCCCCGGTATCGTAGCCCCATTCAAAAAAACCTGCCGCAGAAAACCGGTAAAAGCGGTCATCGGCCGAGGCGTAGATAGCGCCGTCAGGGCCAATGGCGGGGCTGCATGACTGCCGCAACATGTCATCCGGTGGTTTGGTAGCGAACATGTAGTTGCCTAGCTTGCTGATCGAAACCAAAGAGGCGCTGCCGACTGCGATGATGCTGCCGTCCCCCCGGATGACCGGAGTCGAATCCTCGAAATCGTAGATGTCGGGGGGGTCAGGATTGTCTCGCTGAAAGATCCATTCGGTCTTCCCATCAGGTCCAATCGCGGCAAGCGCCGCGCCAATACCCAGATACACCGTTCCGTCATACGCCACAGCCGGTGTGGCCCGGCCTACGCGCGGGCCGATGCCGAGTGCCACCTGCAGGTAGCAGCGCCAGTGCTCGCTGCCGTCGGGATTGAGCGAGAACACCCACATTCTTTGATTGCCGCCGTTGGGGAAGTTGCCAGCCACGTAGATGCGCCCATCCCAGCCGACGCACAGCGGCGAGATCGCCGCTGCATCCAGGTCGTGCTTCCACTTCTCGCTGCCGTCGGGATTGAGCGCGTATACGGTGGGGTAGCTCATGGTGGTCATGTAGATCGTGCCGTCGGGCCCGATGGCCGGACTGTGATAGTCCACCGCGCCGATGAGCCAGTAGCGCCACTTCTCGCTGCCGTCGGGGTTGATGGCATACAGGTAGTCGCTGCTGCCGACATAGATTGTGCCGTCGTAGCTGATGGCCGGGCTGGAGTTCACATCCCCGGCGGTCGGAAACGTCCACTTGACTACGGGCTGGCTGGGGACGGTGTAGGGCGAGCACTTGGCGTGCAGCGCGTCGCGGCCGAACTGGTGCCAGTCGCCGCGCAGCGCCTTGCGCTGGCCCACGTCCGCGGCGCTGGGGCCGCTTTGCGTAAAGCCGAAGTCCGCCGTCACCTGGTAAGTATGCGGCGCCCAGTCCGCCGCGCTGTCCTGATAGCCCGGCTCCGTGAGCCCGCTGGCGAGCGGCTGCGCCTGCGCGTCGCGGTATACCGCGTAGCTCAGCGCGGATGGCACCGCTGACCAGCTCAGCTCGATGTAATCGAGAAATTCCGCATCCGAGGCTTGCAGGCCCTCCGGCGCCACGACGTAGGTGAAACGCAGCGGCTCGCTGGGCGGGCCCAGCAGCCGCGTGGCGCCGTCTCTGACGAAAGGCCGCACGCGGAAGTACGTTCCGTTCACCGCGGGATCGATGCTCACCGTGAACTGCAGCGGTCCCCCGCCCGGCGGCGGCGTGCCGGAGCTTTGCAGCAGCGTGCGCGGGAGCTGCCAGCTGCCTGCGACGTCGCCGGTGGCGCTGCTCTCCACGGCGTAGCCCTCGACGCGCGCGAGGAAATTGATCCCCAGCGGCGTGACGTCGGCGATATTGATCTCGCGGTTGGCGTCGCCGTCAGCGCACTGCGCTGCCGCCCAGTCCGCCGACAGCAAGGTGTCGCCGAAGTGCAGACCGATGGGCGTCAGGTCCGCCGCGTTGACCTCGCCATTCTGGTCGTAGTCTCCGGCGTTGCGGTAGCTCCAGGCCAGCGTGATGGAGTGATCGGTGGTCTCCGCTATCCGCAGGTCCGTCACCTCGCCAGCGCTGCCCACAGGCAGTCCCGCCGCTACCGTGCCGTGCGCGTCCAGGATGCGCCTGAGTTCGGCGCCCAGCCGCGCGCGCAGATCAGGATTCACTTCCGCTGCCGCGGGCGCAGGCTTCAGCGCATTTCCCGCGACCGTGACCGTGCCCGGCGTCCGCCCGGCGCAGCCTGAGAGGGCTGTGGCCAAACCAAGGCAAATGGCCGCCCCCCAGAAGGAAACTTCGTGACAGGCCATGGCATGGCTCCCACGTGATTCGAGATCTGCCACTTAACCTCCTGTCTACTGCCCGCTAAAGTATACCGCTGGTCTGCTGCATGTGCCTTGCCGCCGTGACTGCACGCTATAATCCCCGTGCTTCAAATGCGGGCGCGTAGCTCAGCTGGTTAGAGCAACTGGTTTACACCCAGTAGGTCGGGGGTTCGAGTCCCTCCGCGCCCACTCTCCGGTCACCTCCATGCCATCTGCCACCGCCGGCGACAGCAGTGCGCTCGGGCAGCTGCCGCGCGCGCTGGTGCCTGCTCAACGCCGCGCAAGTGCCCGCAGTACGCTCCACAAGCGCTGTCGTCAGGCGGTAAGCTGCTTGGCTCAACGCGCGATTCTCTAACCGATATTTAATACGCTAATAATCATTCGTGTATTGAAATACCATCCAGTTTGAGGATAATCCATGAGCGAGCCACGGGGCTCCGGTGAGCATGCCGGCGGTGAACACTCACCAGCCGCCGGCGATTGGCGGCGTTATGGCATTGCGCGTCTTCAGAACCTTACCACGCCCGCCGGAGCCCTTTTGCTCGCACTGCCGGTCTGCTCGCACGAGATTAAGGAGGTGCTCCCGTGAAAGCTCCGTTCCGTGCAGTGGTTGCACTGCTGATGCTGCTTGCCGCGTCCTGCGGCGGCGGCAGCGGGCCTGGGACTGTGATCCATCCCAGCCAGGCACCGCGCGTCAGCGGCCAGGTGGAGTCGCGTGGCGCGTCTGCGCTGCGCGGCGCCGCGGCGGCCGACGACCTGTTCGTACGCGTGGTGGTGACCAATCCCAACACCGCTGGCAGCGACGTGGAAACGATCCGCTACTGCCTGAAGTACGATCCCGACGAAGACAGCCCGCTGAGCGGCTCCGAGGCCAAGGGCTACCTCGACCCGGTGCCCGACCCGCTGCCGGCGAACGTCGACGTGCAATCCGTCGGCTACAGCGGCTCGCCGCAGATCATCGAGATCACGCAGTTCCGCGGCGCGGCGCTCTCGCCGGACAAGCGCTACTGGATCAGCGCTGTGTTCGTGGCCTCGGACGGCGTGGCCGGTCCGGTGACGCCGCCGCAGCGTTTCAAGCTGATCTTCCGCTACCAGCTGGTGCAGCCGCCGGAGATCGGCATCCTCAAGATCTTCGAGGGCACGGTCTACGACCATAGCAACAACGGCCTGCCGAACTCCTTTGTGCAGTACTTCCACAAGGGCGCGTTCCTCGAAGCGGCGGTGACCGACGACTGCGGCCGCTACTACTTCGAGGTGGTAGTGCCAAATCCTGAAGGCGTCAGCAGCCTGCGCGGCGCGAGCTGCGAGGAGTCCGACGACCCGACGGACTGTGTGCTGAAGGCCTACCATCCCTACTACTCGCAGGAGGCGTACAAGTACCTGCTGCCGGAGTACACCCACTATTACGTGGACCTGTGCTTCAAGGCGGAGTGGCACGACCAGGGCGGCGGCAGCGAGCTCTAGACCTCGTGGGTCTTCAGCGGCTGCCAGCCTGGAGGCCGCTTGCCCAGCGCCGCGGCTAAACCCTCCTGGCCTTCGGCGCTGGCGCGGACGCTGGCGATCAGGCTGGCGGTCTGCTCCCTGACCGCCGCGGACGGGGCGCCATGCAGCTGCCTGAGCAGCTGCTTGGTCTCGCCTGCCGCCTGCGGCCCGGCCATCAGCAGCTCGGAGAGCTTGGCCTTTAGCGCGCCGTCCAGTCCTGCCATGGACACACAGTGGTGCACCAGGCCGATGCGCAGCGCGTATGCGGCGCTGAAGCGCTCGCCGGAGAGCAGCAGGTCGCGGGCGTGGCTGATGCCGATCTTGGCCAGCACGTACGGTGCGATAGTGGCAGCGACTATCCCCAGGCGCACCTCGGGAAAGCTGAAGATGGCGTCGTCCGTGGCAATCACGCTGTCGCAGCAGGCGATCAGGCCGAGCGCGCCGCCGAACGCGCCGCGCTGCACGCGGCCGACCACAGGGCAGGGGCAGCTGTCGACCGCCTCGAACAGGCCCGCCAGCCGCAGCGCGTCGTTGCGATTCTGCTCCGGACCGTACCCCGCAATCTCCCGCATGTAGGCCAGATCCGCGCCGGCGCAGAACACCGGCCCGCGTCCGCCCAGCACTACCGCTCGCGGCTTCAGCGCCGGTACCTGCTGGCCGAAGCAGTCCGTCAGCTCAGTGATCAGCTGCGGATCCAGCGCGTTGCGGACCGCCGGACGGTTGAGCCAGACTGACAGCACTTCGTCGCGGGACTCGACTTCGACGTATTCATAATCAGCCATGCCTGCTCCTCGCCTCGAATTATATGCCCAGCCCTAAGCCTAAGGTAGCATATGTTGGGACAGCATTGGTAGACCTATGAATGATTAGTAGATTAACTGAAACACGGAAATAGGGCTTGGTGAAAAAAATTGCTGCAAATCTGTGGTTAAGTCTTGATTAAATCTCCCAGTTGCGATACAGTGTTAGTGGCCTGAGTCTCATTTACGTGGGCGGGCAGCTGTGGAAGTCCGCCAACGCCGTGATTGGGGTAGTTGCGCCGGAGGGTGGCGCAGAGGCAAAGGCGAGGTGAATGAGATGAATGCTCGCAACGCCAGCCCCAATCACTATTGAAACGTGCCCTTAAGCGGCGGCGCTGGGGTTTGGACCAGCAAACCCTGCTCTGCACCAGGCGCCGTTGCAGCAGTAGCCTCTGGTCCTGGCTGTGCCGATAAACGTTAGTGTGACGGAGAGTTCAGATGGGCAGTGTCAACGCCATCGTGGACATACTGACCGACTTGCTGGCCATGCTCGTGCCAGACCCAGTCGGTGACGACGGAATGTAGCTAATAAGTGCGCCAGAGGTTGCGACCAGGCAGCCGCTTCTGCACCAGGCGCAAGAACTGAAACCTGGTCCTCGACTGTCTGAATTACGTACGTAGGAGTGAGCTGTGAACGTCGTAGATATGATTGTAGGACTATTGGCGATGATCATCCCCGACCCGATCGGCGACGACGGGATGTAACCTGCGAAGCTCCCGGCTTCGGCTAGTTATTGCCTAGCGCTGCTCGCGCACTGTGACGTTCGAGCAGGAACTCGAGTTCGCGACTGCTGTTGTTGCGGTAGGCCGTCAGTACATCAGCCGGCAGGCCCTTGTTGCGTGCCGAGTCAATGCACCACTGATGGCACAGCGCGGCTTCATCGGATGAACCGGGGCCGCACATACACCACTTGAACAGCTCCAGATCCCAGTACCACGGGTTGGTGGGCTGGTTCGGGCGATGGCTCACAAAGTGGCCGGTCTCGCACTTGAGAATGTCGCCGTGCACGGCATTGAAGTGCTGAACCATCTCATCGCGGTACTGCGGGCACCAGGTGATTACCATCTTGACCACCTGCAGGCCATACCATCCCAGGCCGGCCTTGACGCGCTCGTCGCGGGTTGGATCCTGGCTGGGATTCGTCTGCAGATAATCCAGGCAGCGCTGCTCCACAGCGTTGAACTCAGCTACCACCTGTTCCGGCGTGAGCAGCCGGTCGCGCAGCTGAACTGAGCCCTTCCATTTCAGCTCGGCCAGCAGGCCATAGCTGCGGTACCAGCATTCGCTGTCCGGCCGCGGCGGCAGCCCCTGTTCGCTGCGCCGCTCACGCTTGGCGGTCAGCAGCTCCTGGCAGCGCTGTACTACACGGTAGCCTGCCTCGAGCAGGTGGCGGTCAGCACAGGCGTGACCGATATAGAGGATCGCATTGACCAAGCCGGTTTCGTAGACGGAGAGGAAAGGTTCGCCGATCACGTAGTCGTCAACCCACAGCAGGCGCCGCAGCGATGCAGCAAGCTCCTCGGAATTGTTCGTGCGGTACGCCACGCCAATGGAGTTGACGAGGTAGTACAGCTTGCTGTGGAAGCGCAGCTCCGAAGTCAAGCCCTCATTACTCGCCCAGTATTGCTGGTCCGCAAATGAATCAGCCCTGGGGGAGAGTGGAGCGCTTTCTAGCTCTCTTACCAGATTCACCTGAGTCCTCGCTGTCGACAATTGCAATCTCATCCAAAGCGACAAGCGATTCTCGGACCAGCTCAAAGCGCGCTGTGCGCGCCTTAAGCGTAGCCGGCGTGGTTTCGCTGACGATCAGCGATGCCGACTTCCCAGGTGTCACCGCCCCCGGCTCCACCTGCGGGCTATCCTCGTTTGCCGCCTTCTGCACCAACGTAATATTACCACCTTGCAGATAGGTTGTCTAATATCCGGAGCCCCTCAACCGCGATTTATCCACAATTTATCCTCGACCGCCTGATATTCCCTTGCGGATGGCCGGCCTCCGGCGATTGCTGGCAATTCAGTCGCGCATGCCAAGGGCCCGCGCGTTACAGTACAATAGCTACCTGGAAGGAGGGCGCTGTTACTGCTGGCGCCTGCAAGGCATGAGTCCATCCCAACGCAACGGCGATCCCGCGATCCGCAAGGTGCTGGTCATCGGCTCAGGGCCGATCGTCATCGGCCAGGCGGCGGAGTTCGACTACGCCGGCAGCCAGGCCTGCCGCAGCCTGCGCGAGGAAGGCGTGGAGGTCGTGCTCGTCAACTCCAACCCAGCGACGATCATGACCGACAAGGAGACCGCCGACCGCGTCTACATCGAGCCGATGGACCTCGAGCACCTGGAGGCGGTGATCGCCAAGGAGCGCCCCGACGGGCTGCTGCCCACGCTGGGCGGGCAGACCGGCCTCAACCTGGCCACGCAGCTCTGGCAGGCCGGCATCCCGCAGAGCTACGGCGTGCGCCTGCTGGGCACGGGCTTCGAGTCGATCCAGAAGGCCGAGGACCGCGAGCAGTTTAAGGTGACGATGCAGAGCCTGGGCATGCCGATCCCGCAGAGCCACATCGCCGAGAGCTTCGAGCAGGCGATGGAGATCGGCAAGCGCATGGGCTTCCCGCTGATCATCCGCCCCGGCTTCACGCTGGGCGGCACCGGCGGCGGTATCGCCTTCAATATGAAAGAGTTCATGGAGATTGTCACCACCGGGCTGCTGCAAAGCCTTAACCACCAGATCCTGGTCGAGGAGTGCGTGATCGGCTGGCGCGAGATCGAGTACGAAGTGATGCGCGACGCCGACGATAACTGCATCACGGTGTGCAACATGGAGAACATCGACCCCATGGGCGTGCACACCGGCGACAGCATCGTCGTCGCCCCCAGCCTGACGCTGACCGATACCGAGTACCAGATGCTGCGCAGCGCCGCGCTGACGATCATTCGCGGGCTGGGCATCGAGGGCGGCTGCAACGTACAGTTCGCGCTCTCGCCCTCCAGTCTGGAGTTCTACGTCATCGAGGTCAACCCGCGCGTCAGCCGCAGCTCCGCCCTGGCCAGCAAGGCCACGGGCTACCCCATCGCCCGCGTAGCGGCGAAGATCGCACTGGGCCAGCGGCTGCACGAGATCATTAACAACGTCACCGGCCAGACGATGGCTAGCTTCGAGCCCGCGCTGGACTACGTCGTGCTGAAGATCCCCAAGTGGCCGTTCGACAAGTTCCGCGAGGCCGACCGCCGGCTGGGCACGCAGATGAAGGCCACCGGCGAGGTGATGAGCATCGACCGCACCTTCGAGGGCGCATTCCTTAAGGCGCTGGCCAGCCTGGAAGTGAAGCTCAAGAGCTTCCGCACCAACCGCTGGCGCGATGTCAGCGACCGCGACCTGCACATCTTCCTCGCCGAGCCCACCGACGGCCGCGTGTTTGCGCTGTTCGAGGCGATCTACCGCGGCTACTCGCCGGACTACCTGCACCGCCTGACCGGCATCAGCCAGTACTTCATCGACAAGTTCGCCTACATCGTCGGCCTCGAGCAGCGCCTGCGCGCCTCCAGCGGGATGCTCGACCCGCAGCTGCTCTCGGAGCTCAAGCGCCACGGCGTGAGCGACGAGATGGCGGCGCGGATCCTCGACGTCGACGCCGCGCAGGTGGCGCTGCTGAGACACAATCTCATCGCCGAGCCGAGCTACAAGGCGGTGGACACCTGCGCCGCGGAGTTCTTCGCCCAGTCGCCGTACTTCTACTCGACCTATGCCGAGGAGAGCGACCCGCCGATGAGCGAGCGCAAGGGCAAGGCCAAGCACAGCAAGGGCAAGGTGCTGGTGCTGGGCAGTGGGCCGATCCGCATCGGCCAGGGTATCGAGTTCGACTATTGCTCGGTGCATGCGCTGCTGGCGCTGCAGGAGCTGGGCTACGAGGCGGTGATCATCAACAACAACCCGGAGACGGTTTCCACCGATTTCGACGTCTCCGACGCGCTGTACTTCGAGCCGCTGTCCTTCGAGTCCGTGCGCGAGGTGATCCGCCGCGAAAAGCCGCTGGGCGTGGTCTGCCAGTTCGGCGGGCAGACGGCGATCAACCTCGCCGCGCCGCTCGACGCCGCCGGCATCCGCATCATGGGCATCACGCGCGACGCCATCGACGAGACCGAGGACCGCGAGCGCTTCGACGCGCTGATGGAGCGGCTGCGCATCCCGCGCCCGCCCGGCGCGGCGGTTACCGACTACGACAAGGCGGTGGAGGTCGCGCACCGCATCCACTTCCCGGTGCTGGTGCGGCCGAGCTACGTGCTGGGCGGCCGCGCGATGCAGATCATCTACACCACCGAGGATCTGCGCGCCTACATCCACGACAACGAGCACGCCTTCGACGGCCAGCCGCTGCTGATCGACAAGTTCTTCAGCGGCAAGGAAGGGGAGGTCGACGTCGTCAGCGACGGCGAGAACGTAATCATCCCCGGCGTGATGGAGCACATCGAGCGCGCCGGCATCCACAGCGGCGACAGCATGGCGGTCTACCCGCCGCAGACGCTCAGCCAGTCGGTCACCGACCGCATCGTGGACTACTCGACGCGCATCGCGCGGGCGATCCACGCGCGCGGGCTGATCAACATCCAGTTCGTGGTCGACCGCAAGGACGATGTGTACATCATCGAAGTCAACCCACGCGCCAGTCGCACCGTGCCGTTCATCAGCAAGATCACCGGCGTGCCGATGATCAAGCTGGCGATGCGCGCGGTGATGGGCGGCAGCCTGGACGGTTGCGGATGGCCGCTGGGTCTGCAGCCCATCGGCCGCATGGTGGCGGTGAAGAGCCCGGTGTTCAGCTTCCAGAAACTGCGCGACCTCGACGTGCAGCTGGGTCCGGAGATGAAGTCCACCGGCGAGGTGATGGGCATCGCCGCGGACTACCCCAGCGCGCTGTACAAGGCGATGACCGCGGCGGGGATCCGCGTGCCGACGCGCGACCAGTGCCATGAGATAGGCCTTTTAGCGACGATCGCCGACGCCAACAAGGAAGACTCAGTCGAGCTGATCCGCGGCTTCGCCGAGCTGGGCTTCGCCATCTACTCCACCAACGGCACGGCGGCGTTCCTGCGCGAGCGCGGTATCGACGCCAAGCCGGTGCGCAAGCTGTCCGAGGGGCGGCCGCATATCGTCGACCACATCCTCGACGGCCGCTTCCATCTGGTGGTCAACACCGTCAGCGACAACCAGAAGGCCGAGGCCGAGGCGCGGCTGATCCGCCGCATGGCCGTCGAGCACAACATCCCGGTGATCACCAGCCTGGACACCGCAGGCGCGCTGCTGACGGCGATCCGCCAGGGCGCCGAGTCCGGCCATCCCACGGTGACGGAATTGGGCGACGTCTGCGCACGCGCGGTAGTGTCGTAGGGTGCGCAATGATACGCGCCGTCTTCTCTGGGAGCGCCGACTTCCAAGTCGGCAATGATCTTAGCCGTGCGCCGCGAGCGGCGTCGTAGGGCGTGCAGTGATGCGCGCCGTGTATGCATGTCAGGGGAGAAGGAAGAGCGGCGCGATTCACATCGCGCCCTACGGCAGCAGGCTCTACCGCAGCATTCTGCTGATCTGGGCGACGGCCTGCTCGACGTAGGGGTCGTCGAGGATCTCGGCGGCGATCTTGTTGGCGCCGTGGGAGATCGTCGAGTGATCCCGTCCCCCGAGCTCGGCGCCGATCTGGCTTAAGGTCAGGTTGGTGTACTCGCGCGCCAGGTACATCGCCACCATCCGCGCCAGCGCCACGCGCTTGCTGCGGTTCGGGCTGAGCAGCACCTGCTCGCTTAAGTTGAAGTACTCGCCGGCCACGCCCAGAATCTGGCGCATCGTCAGCTGCGGCCGCACGCCGCCAGGGCCGGCGAAGTCCGAGAGCACGCGGGCCGCCAGCTCCAGCGTCGGCGCGCTCTTGGAGAAGTCGCAGAACGCCATCAGCCGGATCAGCGCCCCTTCCAGCTCGCGCACGTTGCTGCTCACGCGCTCGGCGATGAACTGGCAGACGTCCGCGGGCAGCGCCACATGCTCCAGCTCCGCCTTGGCCTTGAGGATCGCCACGCGCGTCTCCAGCGCCGGCTCGCCGATGTCGCACACCAGGCCCATGGCGAAACGGCTCACCAGCCGGTCCTCCAGCCCCTTCAGCGTGCGCGGCGGTCGGTCGGAGCTGATCACGATCTGCTTGCCCGCCTCGACCAGCGCCATGAAAGTGTGGAAGAACTCCAGCTGCGTCTCGGGCT
>Ga0315276_10002255_pt1 | contig 17594 bp, 10 predicted proteins | sample YL17G05_0_MG_FD_204542 | JGI IMG/M metagenome (GOLD analysis project Ga0315276, IMG submission 204542) | Sediment microbial communities from Yellowstone Lake, YNP, Wyoming, USA - YL17G05_0 | ecosystem: Environmental > Aquatic > Freshwater > Lake > Sediment | place: USA: Wyoming | collected... | reverse complement strand
CCGACCGTTCCCGTAAACGTAATCGGCGTCGAGGTCACCGGGGCGACGGTCACCTTCGACGCCACCACGATGTCGCCGCTCTGGAGCTGGCCTTCGACGGTCACTTTCGCACCCACGACCACGGCTGCGCACGACGGCGAGAACGCCGTCGTCGACGACGTCTGCACGTGCTTGGTGACCGTCGTGATGCCAGCCACGGCCGCGTCGAAGGTCAGGTTGGCTGCGCCGCATGAGCCGCCCGTCAGGCTCCCGACCGTTCCCGTAAACGTAATCGGCGTCGGCGCGTCGGCCACGTAGATCTTCGACGCCAGCAGCGTGTCCGAACCTGCCTGCATCGCGCCCGTCGCTTCGACGTAGGCGCCGGTCTTGATCGACACGCACGAGGTCGGTGACGAGAATGCCGTGGAGGCCGAGGCCTGAACCAGCTTGGTTCCCCCTCCCACCGCCGCGACCGTGAATGACAGGTTCTTCGAATCGCACGACCCGCCCGAGATGCCGACGACCGAGCCTCGCACCATGATCTCGGCTGGCGGCGTTGGCGGCGGCCCCTCCGACTGCACGTCGATGGCGTCGGCGACGACGATGGTCGACGACACCGTCACACTCACCACGCCGCGTACATGCACCCGCTGGCCGGCGGCGAGGTCCGCATACGTCAGCGTCTGGTTGGCGTACCTAATGACTGTGCTGCCCGCGACCTCGACCAACTGACTCCGGACGACGATCCGATTAGGCGCCTGCTTCTCCACGATCGTGCCTTCGATCTCCGTCGACTGCCCGTGCCCGAGCCGCGAGTCCGCGGTGATGAGGGGGACGGTTCCAGAGACGACAATCGCCAACTGCACGGCCTCCCCGGCCTCGAGGATGCCGACAGCAACGCTGGTGTCGACCCCCATCCCGGAGATGCGCAGCGTCACGTCGCCGGCGGGCACGCCGCGCAGTTCGAAGTTCCCTTGCGCGCCGACGATCGCCGAGAGATCGGTGCCGGCGACCTGCACGATCACGGTCGTGGTGATGGTCCGGGCGCCGAACGTGCCTGTGCCCGCAGGCATCGTGATGGTGCCGGCGATGGTTGCCCCCGGTGAGGGAACTGTCGACGGAGGTGTCGTGACCGTCGAAGATGCGGGCGTTTCCGCTACCGGGGTCGGCGCAGTTGGAGCCGCCGTCTTGTCCCCGCACGCTCCCGTGACCAACAGCGCGACCAGCAGCAGGATCGAACGTACAGATCTCATGGTCCCTCCGTCTGGCCTTCAGCCAGAACCGCTTCCATGGGCCCTTTTGCAAGAACTGAGCCAGCGTACAAACCTGCGCGCAAGGGCGGAACCCGCAGGAAGCGTGGGCAAATGAAGGGAGCGCCGCGTGCGCAGCGCGCGGAGCGTTTACGAAGTGGAAGGTCCGATCACTGCTCTGTCGGTGCGGCGCCCGGCAGCGGCTCGTTGAGCGTGCTCCATCCGTCCAGCACGTGACGCAGCCGCCGGGAGATCCACATCTCCTCCGGGTCGTCCGTCATGCCACTCCAGAAGTGCAGCAGGCGCCGGTAGCGCTCGACGACGTTGAAGCCGAGAGCCCACTGGAGCTTGTGCAGGTCCACCGGACAGAGGTGGAGCGGGCGTTTGTCGCCCTCGGCGACGTCGGCCGACCCGTTCATCAGGCAGCGGGCGTAAATGCAGTGCTCCATGCCGAGCACATGGCACACCTCGTGGCTCAGCACCCGAATGCACCGCCTGAAGATCGCCCCGGCCGGCTGGCCCGCGCTCTCTTCCCGGAACGGCGGGCGGTACCGGGCCGTGCTGCACAGCGCCACGCGATGCAGAGACGACGCCTCGCCGAACGCGAAGTCGACGAACACGTCCGGGTAGATGTCGTGCGCGGTCAGGCTCAGCACGCACAGCGCGTCCGGCGGCCGCCGCGCCGCCAGCTCCATCAGTACGTCGCCGGCGAAGTACTGCACCTGGCCCGTCTCCCGATCCATGCGCGATCGGATGCGGCCGCCCGGCAGTTGCAGCGGCGGCAACAAGACGACGTCGCGCACGAAGAACGCGCGGGCGAACTCGACCAGGTGCTCGAGGCACGGCCCGGCATGCACGAGGAAGTCGTCGATCGGCTGGATGGCGATAGGCCGCGCCGCGGGATGGGGTTCGGGGCAGAGCGCCTGAAACTGCTCGAAGGTCTGCCCGCGCTCGTCGTGCGACGCGAGCCAGTCGTGCGGGCCGGCAGCCGGCAGCGGCTCGATCAGGTCATCGAACTCGAGTGCGCGCCGCAGGTGGGGCGGCACATCCTGATCGAGCCCGACGGCCCGCAGGCACTCGGCGCGGGTGGGCGGCACGAACCCCATGCGATGACTCCCCGGGGCAACGACGCGCAGCCAACCATGCGGTGCGTTCGGATCGCGCCAGCGGTGCTGCTGCGAGACGACGGGAGGCCCACCGCAAGGGGGCAGACGGACGTAAGGCTATACCTGTCGTGGATCGTGTGCGCATGCGCACACTGATGGAAACGCTCGGAGATCGGCCTCGAGCGTCACGGCGCCATGCTCACGCGGCCGAGACGTCCCCGCCCTTGTGCGGGGCGCCGCCCCCCGGACGGTCGAGGTGCTGGTCGTCCCACGACGCCGGATCGTCAAGCGATTCGAGATGCGTGAACACCGTTACGTTGGGCACGGCCTCGCGGATCCGCGACTCGATGTCCTCGAGCAGTTCGTGGCCGCGGTGCACCGTCCACATCCCCGGCACCAGGACGTGGAGCGACACGAACCGCCGGGCGCCAGACTGCCGCGTCCGCAGCGCGTGATACTGCACGCCCTCCCAGAGATGGCTGTCGAGGGCGCGCTTGACCGCCGCCAGTTCCTCGATCGGCAGCGACGCGTCCATCAGGCCGAGGATTGACTTGCGCACGATACGGGTGCCGGTCCACACGATATTGGCCGCGACCGCCAGCGCCAGGATCGGGTCGAGCCGGATCCAGCCGGTCACCGCCACCGCCCCGACGCCGAGGATGACGCCCACCGACGTCCACACGTCCGTCAGCAGATGATGCGCGTTCGCTTCGAGCGTAATCGAATGGTAGGTCTTCGATGCGCGCAGCAGCACCAGCGCCACGCCCAGGTTGACCAGCGACGCCACCACTGAGACCGCGAGCCCGAGGCCGACCTGCTCGAGGGGTTGCGGCGCCATCAGGCGCTGCGCGGCCGCGATGGCAATGCTGAGAGCAGCGACGAGGATCAGCGATCCCTCGACCCCGCTCGAGAAGTACTCCGCCTTGCTGTGGCCGTAGGCATGATCTTCATCCGCCGGGCGTGCCGCGACCGTCAGCATGCTCAGCGCCATGACGGCGCCGATCAGGTTGACGATCGACTCCATCGCATCCGACAGGAGACCGACTGAGCCGGTCAGCAGATACGCAACCGTCTTCAGGCCGATCGTGGCGATCGCGGCGGCAATGGCCAGCCAGGCGAATCGACGGAGATTCGGGGCACTCACGACCCACAGGATACTCGACTCGGCGGGCGGCTGTCAGGGCTGTCAGGCCGCCGCCCGCCGGCACGAGTCAGGCGGCAGACGCGGTCACAGAAGCTTCGCGGCCAATTCGGCGATCCGCGACCGCACCACCTCCTGCATCGAGAGGTGCGCGAAGCACGGCTCGCCCTTGAACCGCTCGACGACCTGCACCAGCCCGTTCGAGAGCGCGTTGATCTCGGCGCGATCGATCTGGTCGGGGTCGCCGGTCAGAATCACCCGCGACCCCTCGCCCGCGCGCGTCAGCACGAGCTTCATGTCCTCCTGCGTCAGGTTCTGCCCGTCGTCCACGATGATCGCGGTGTCGTGGATGGACCGCCCGCGCAGGTAGTTGATCGGCGCAATCTCCAGCGTCTTCGACTGGAGCAGGCTCTCGACGGTCGGGTGCGTGGGCTCCTTCTTCTCCGCGTGGTGATCCGAGACCTGGTTGGAGAAGCGCGTCGACCCGTGCAGCCGGCGCATGATGAAATCCAGGTTGTCAATGATGGGCTTCGCCCACGGCGCCATCTTCTCGCCGAGATCGCCAGGCAGGAACCCGAGCTCGCGTCCCGCCTCCGCATTCAAACGGTACACCTCGATGCGCGAGACCTTGCCGCTGCGCAGCAGCTCGTACGCCGACAGCAGCGCGATCAGCGTCTTGCCCGTGCCCGCGATGCCGACCAGGCTGACAATCAGCGTCTGCTCGTCGAGGATCATCTCGCGCGCGCAGAACTGCTCCGGGCTGATGGGCCCGAACCGCTCGGTGGTCTTGGTGCTGACGCGGCGCAGGTACCCGGGCGTGTCGTGGTTCTTGTAGATGCCCCATGCGGTCTTGCCGTTGCCGGTGACGTGAAGCTCGCAGCACTGGTTGGCGAGCAACTGCGTCGTGTCGAAGAAGCTGCCGAACGCCTCGACCGGCAGCCGTTGCTCGTGGTGGAGCGTCGAGAGCAGGCCGGCTTGTTCCTCGGGCACCTCGATCCGCAGGCGCCCCGAGTAGAACTTCTCGAGCGACGGCACCGGCCGGTCGCTATAGTAGTCCTCCGCCGCCACCGCCCGCGCCCTGGCCTTGCAGCGCATCGCGGCGTCGCGCGTGACGAGGATGACCTGTTCCTCCGGGTGCTCCTGCTGGTACCGATCCGCCAGCAGAATGATCGCGTCATCGGCGTAGTCGGACTTGAAGCCCGGCCATGCGTGGCGCATGTCGAGCGTCCCGCTGTGGAACCGGAGCATGCCGCCGTTGAGCGGGATGCCGGAGCGCAGCTGCTCCAGCGACGCATGCTCCTGCATGTCGTCGAGGAAGCGCACGGTGTTCCGGGCCGTGTACCCGGCGCCGTTGGCCGCGGTGCGCCGCCGGTCGAGTTCCTGGAGGACAGGAAACGGGATCATGACGGTGTTGTTCGTCGTGAGATTCTGAAGCGCGTCTGGAGCGGAAACGAGGATGCTGGTGTCGACGACGTAGGTCTTGCGTGGGGATCCTGCGTCCGAAAGTGCCATCCGGGCCTCCTGAAGCCAGAGTGCGACAAGCGCGCAGCGCCGTCCGCACCCAAGATCACGGAGGGACGCCGCCCTGTTGCCAGGACCGGCTCTGGGCCTGGAAAGCTCCCGCGCTGGGATGCGGACGCTTGCCGGGACCGTTTGAGGCACATCATAACGCCGTTCGAACGCGGGGACGCAACAAGATATTGCAAGACATTGCGGGGGCGAGTCGTTGCAACACGGCGGCGCGGAATGCGTAGAATAGAGGGAACCAACACCCGTTTCCGCGCCAACAGGAGCCACACATGGGCATCATGGATTTCATCAAGGGCGAGCTGATCGACGTCATCGAGTGGACGGACGATTCGCGCGACACGCTCTCCTACCGGTTTCCCGACGAGGACAAGGCCGTCAAGAACGGCGCGCAGCTCATCGTCCGCGAGTCGCAGATCGTGCAGTTCATGTACCTCGGGCAGTTCGGTGACACGTTCAGCCCGGGCAAGCACACGCTCACCACCGACAACATCCCGGTGCTGACGAAGCTGCAGTCGTGGAAGTACGGCTTCAACTCGCCGTTCAAGGCCGACGTCTACTACGTGAACACGCGCCTGTTCACCGGCAACAAGTGGGGCACGTCCAACCCCATCATGGCGCGCGATAACGACTTCGGCATCGTCCGGCTGCGCGCGTTCGGGACGTTCGACTTCCGGATCGTCGAACCGAAGCTGTTCCTGAAGGAAGTCGCCGGCTCCGACCAGAATTTCCGCCTCGAGGAGTTCGCCGACACGATGCGCTCGCGCATCGTCAGCGTCTTCAGCGACGCGCTGGCGTCGGCCAAGGTGCCGGTGCTCGACGTCGCGACGCGCTTCACCGAGCTGGGCGACGCGCTGCTGCCGCTCATCAACCCGGCCGTGGGATCGAAGTACGGCCTCGAGATCACCAGCTTCATTCTCGAGAACGTGTCGGTGCCGCCAGAGGTCGAGGCGGCGATCGACAAGCGCTCGAGCATGGCCGCGGTGGGCAACCTGAACGACTTCGTGAAGTACCAGATGGGCAAGGGCATGGAGTCGGGATCGGCGGGCGCCGGCGGCACGGCTGCCGAGTTGGCCGTCGGGTTCGGCATCGCGCAGCAGATGATGCAGCAGGGCCTGATGAACCCGCAGGCGGCGGCCGCGCCGGCGGCCGGGGCGGCGGCGGCGGCGGCTGCGGCTGCCGCACCGGCGGTGGGGAGCGGCGGCATGCTCGCGCCGGCGGATGTCGCGCAGGTCCTCGGCGTCCCCGAGGCCGACGTGATGGCCATCATCGAATCGGGCGAGCTGAAATCGAAGAAGATCGGCGCCAGCTATCGCATCACGAAGGCGGCGCTCGACGCGTATCTGGCGCAGTAAGGACAGTCAGCCACGGTCCGCGCGGGCGCGCCGCGCGCAGGAGTTCATCGCCCCGGGCCCGCGTGCCCGGGGCGTTTCCGTAGACGGGATCCCATGAGCAGCGAACCCACGCCCCCACCGGCGCCCGAACACGAGATTTCCGCCCTGCAGAAGCACGCGTGCCCGGCCTGCGGAGCGCAGGCCGAGTGGAGCGCGTCCAAGCACATGCTGGTGTGCCCGTTCTGCGGGATGGAGTCGCCGTACGAGATCGACAAGGACACGGGGAAGATCCAGGAAATCGATCTCATCAAGGCGCTGCGTGAGATTCCCGAGGAGCAGCGAGGATGGGAGACCGAGCGGCGCAGCGTGCAGTGCCAGAGCTGCAAGGCCGTGATGGTGTACGACCCGGCGCGCGTCGGCCAGAACTGCGAATTCTGCGGGTCGCCGGCGCTGGTGGACTACCAGGAGGTCAAGGCGCCGATCCGTCCGCAGAGCCTGCTGCCATTCAAGGTCAGCCAGACCGATATCCGCGACGGCATCCGGAAGTGGTACGGCAGCAAGTGGTTCGCGCCGGGCGCGCTGAAGTCGAAGGCGCTGGTCGACCAGATCAAGGGCCTGTACGTGCCCTACTGGACGTTCGACGCGCAGGTGCACTGCCCGTGGGAGGCTGAGGCCGGCTACTACTACTACGTCACCGAGGAGTACCGCGACAACCAGGGCAAGTCGCAGACGCGCCAGGTACAAAAGGTGCGGTGGGAGTACGCCTCGGGCGAACTCGATCATTTCTTCGACGACGAACCCATCCCGGGCACCAAGGGCGTGGACATGAACCTGCTTCGACAGGTCGAGCCGTTCCCCACCGCGGAACTGGTTCCGTACGACACCGCGTACCTGTCCGGGTACGTCGTCGAGCACTATCAGATCGTGCTGGTCGACGCGGCGAAACAGTCGCGCGACGCCATGCACAACCAGCTCCTCAGGCTGTGCGCGCAGCAGGTGCCGGGTGACACCCAGCGCAATCTGAAGATCAATCCCCAGTACTCGGGCGAGACCTTCAAGCACATCCTCGTGCCGATCTGGCTGCTGACCTACACCTTCGGCCGGCGCACGTTCCAGGTGGTTGCTAACGGCTACACCGGCGTCATCGCCGGCAAGTACCCGAAGAGCGCCTGGAAGATCTTCTTCGTGGTGATGGCCGTGTTGCTGGTGATCCTGCTCTTCGCCCTGGCGAACAACTAGCCCCTTCGGGGTCAGGTCTGAACTGCGACCTTTTCCCCCTCTGGGGTCAGGTCTGAACTGCGACCTTTTCCCCCTCTGGGGTCAGGTCTGAACTGCGACCTTTTCCCCCTCTGGGGTCAGGTCTGAACTGCGACCTTTTCCCCCTCTGGGGTCAGGTCTGAAGTGCGACCTTTTCCCCCCTCTGGGGTCAGGTCTGAAGTGCGACCTTTTCCCCCCTCTGGGGTCAGGTCTGAACTGCGGCCTTTCCATTCACTGGGGTCACGTCGGTTCGGCGCGATCCAGAGAATTCGGTCGGATGACGCTGTCGACTGGCAGAATCTGCCACCGGCGTCGGGCTGGGAGTACGCGAGAACTGCTCGCTTCCCCGAGACCAGACACGAATTGCCGCGAAATCGCCCGATACTCAGTTGGCACCAGCATTGCGATTGGGGGCTCCATGTCGAGACCTCTGCGCATCAGCTTCCAAGGTGCCGTTTATCACGTCATGGCTCGCGGGAATAACAAGCAGGATATCTTCCTCAATGAGGACGAATTCCGCGAATTCATCCGCCTGCTCGCAGCCACCGTCAAGCGGTTCGGCATCATCTGCCACATCTACTGCCTTATGCCGAACCACTACCACCTCGCAGTGGAAACCCCGGCCGGCAACCTCTCCGCCGCAATCCACTGGCTCAACTGCGTCTACGCGCGCTGGTGGAACGTCCGCCACGCAAGGTGCGGTCACGTCTTCCAGGGGCGATTCAAGGCGCAGATCGTTCAACGTGACGAGTACGTTTACGCGTTGAGCTGGTACCTCCACCTGAACCCTACGCGGCCGGGAATCGTGAAGGCCCCTGCGGAGTGGCTGTGGAGCAGCTATCGAGCGTACGCGGGTGTTGACTGCCCCCCGGATTTTCTGCGGATGGATCTCATCTACGAAGTGATTGGGGCGACGAACAGCGTCGATCGCGGAGCCGCCTATCGAGCGCATATGGCCAGCCGCCAGACAATGCTCAAACTCGCCACGTCGATTCGTCGGGACGACCGATGGCTCGGCGACGACTCGGCATTTGAACAGCAGCGAACTGGGGCCGCGCGCGAACCTGCATCCGGGTTGTGTCCTCGGGAGTTCCTCCCCTCCGCACCGCCGCTTGCGGAACTGATCGATCAGACTCGGTCGAAGTCGATTAGGAACGCACAGATGCTGCACGCCCATGTCGCGTATGGGTACCGCATCGTCGAGATCGCGCGATTCGTGAAGTTGGACAGGTCAACCGTGGGGAAGATACTGGGAGAAGGCAGTCCGGCTACCGAGGCAATCGCGTCGGAAGCAGAGGGCGGCAACGTGGCCCCAAAAGGGGGAAAACACCTCAGTTGAGACCTGACCCCAAAAGGGAATATGAGGATGGAAACTGGCGGGGTTGACGGGACTCGAACCCGCGACCTCCGACGTGACAGGCCGGCGTTCTAACCAACTGAACTACAACCCCGCGCAGGCGAAACGCGCCGGGCCCGTTTGGCGGCAGCCACTGTCACTGTGCTGCCCGGGTGACCGACACGCGCGGCCGAAATCCCGATGGTGCCCGAAGTGGTGGGCGGTACAGGATTCGAACCTGTGACAGCCGGCGTGTAAAGCCGGTGCTCTACCGCTGAGCTAACCGCCCCGACACGACCATCCAGCCGTCTCACAAAGAAGCGATTCTACCATCTAAGCGGCGCCGATGACAACGCGCCGGCGGCGGGCCGCGCGTTTTTTCGCCGATTTCCACCAGCCATACACCGTGCCCGTCCCGAGCACCGTGGCCATGAACAGTAACCCCGCCTGCGCCCAGACGTCCGGGAGCTCCGGCCGCAGCTTTGCCAGGCCCGGCGCACCGGCCGGGTACACGACGTCCACCTTCGTGCCGACGGGGTAGAGCCTCGCGGTGCTGGTCAGCTGTGCGGGCATTTCGTGCCAGTCGAACGGGCGGCCACTGTCCCGGAACCGCACGACGGCCCGGTAGACGCGCGTCGCGGCGGCGGTCTGGACGCCCGGGCTTGCCGCCGCCGGCGAGGGCGCCACCGCCGTCCAGTCCGCCGTCAATTCCTCCACCTCGCGCACCACAAGACCCTCGACGACAAGGCCGGTCATCGAAAACCATAGGGTCCGCGCGGCGCCGAACGCCGTCGTTACTGCCAGGAGCAGGCAGACAAAGAACACCGCCCGCGAGCCGAGCAGGTGAATGGCCCGCACGAGCAGCCGCTGCCCCTCCCGAAAGAACGACCGTGCCACCCCTGGATTGTATCCGCTTCGCGTTACACTGAGGCCCCATGGACCCGAAGTCGAGGGATTGCGTCCGCCGCGGCTGCGCCCGGGCTCTTACCGCCATCGCCCTGCTGGGCCTGGTCGGCACACCGCCGGCGGCCTCGGCGCCACCCGCCCCGCGACCGCGGGTCGGCCTGGCGCTTGGCGGCGGCAGCGCCCGCGGGTTCGCGCACATCGGCGTGCTCCAGTGGCTCGACGAACACCGGATTCCGGTGGATGTCGTGGGCGGCACGAGCATGGGCGGCCTGATCGGCGGCGCCTTCGCGACGGGCATGTCCCCGACAGAGATTCGCGCGCTGGTCGACTCGCTCGACTGGGCGCTGGTCCTCAGCCCTGACACGCCATTCGTCTACAAGACGTTCCGGCGCAAAGAAGACACCCGCGCCTTTCCGTCCCAACTCCGTTTCGGACTCAAGGGCGGATTCAGGCTGCCCAGCGGCCTGAGTTCCGGCGAACAGGTGGACTTGCTGTTCGACCGGATTGCCGCGCCGTACGGCGGCTCGGTCCCGTTCAATGATCTCCCGACGCCGTTTCGCTGCGTGGCCGCGGATCTCAGGACGGCGCGCCCGGTGGTCTTCGACGGAGGCTGGCTCGCCCAGGCGCTGCGCGCGACCATGGCGATCCCCGGCGTGTTCTCGCCGGTGCGCATCGGCGACCAGGTTCTGGTGGACGGCGGCGTGCTGAATAACGTCCCGGCCGACGTCGTGAAGGACACCGGCCTGGCCGATGTCGTGATCGCGGTGGACGTCGGCGCCGATCTCAGCTACAAGAAAACCTCGGACACCATCTTCAGCGTGCTCGGCGAGACCCTCGACGTCATGATGCGGTCGGGCACGGTGCGCGCCCTCGCGTCGGCCGACCTGGTGTTGATTCCCGACCTCAAGGAACTCGCGGCAACCGACTTCGGCAAATCCGACGACTTCGTGAAACAGGGTTACGCCGCCGCCGCCGCCCAGGCGGCTGCTCTGCTGAAGTACGCCGTCAGCGGGGCCGACTACGCGTCGTGGCAGGCCGCGCGGGCGGCGAAACGGCGCAACGCCCTTCCCGCCCCGTCGCTTATCCGCGTCGAGGGTCTGGGCGCCCGGCAGGCGGCCGAAGTTCAGCGGCGGTTGAAGGCGCACGTCGGCCGGCCGCTGAATCCCCAACTCCTCGATCGCGATCTCCTGCTGCTCACCGGTGCCGGCCGATACGACACCGCGACCTATCGCTACGCAGCGGAACCCGGCCCGCCGGTGCTGATCATCCGCGTCACGCCGAAGCCGCACGGTCCGCCGTTCCTCTCGGTGGCGCTCGACCTGCAGAACACGCAGGCCTCCGACGTCGAAGCAACCATCCGCGGCCGCATGGTGCTCTTCGACGTGCTCGGCGCAGGGTCGGAGGGCCGCCTGGACATCAGCGTGGGCAACACCATGGCGGCCTCCGCCGAGGTGTACCGCCCGATCAATGGGACCGGCCTGTTCCTCTCTCCGCGCGTGTTCGCGGAGCGTCGAGACGCCCCGCTTTTCGTGGATGAGACGTACACCGCCGAGTATCGCCGCCGCTCGGCAGGGGCCGAGTTGGACGCGGGGTTCGCCGCCGGACGGGTCTTCGAAGCGCGGTTCGGTTACGCCTGGGAACAGCTGTCGTTCACGAAGCGCATCGGCGAGAACACGCTGCCCTTCGTCGACGGGATGCAACAATTCGCCACGGTGCGCGCGGTGTTCGACAATCAGACCGGCCCGACGATCCCGCAGCGCGGCGTCTACCTCTGGACCGACCTCCGCCGGTACTTCCGTATCGCCGACGTCGCCTCGCCCGACGGCGCGACGATGGCCGAAGCGGATCGCGCGTGGTCGGGGGAAGGCCAGGGGACCTGGTACCATCCGCTGGGATCCCGCGGACGCCTTTTCGTGGGTGGCGGAGGCGGCACGTGGTTCGGGCACACGGCTCTGGCGAATCCGTTCACACTCGGCGGGCCGTTCGAACTGGGCGCCTACTACACCGGCGAGTTGCGGGGCAGCAACTACCTGCTGGCTAACCTCGGCTACTTCCACGAGATCGCACGACTGGCCGAGGGGGCCCTCGGCCGGTTGTACGTCGGCGCCTGGATCGACGAGGGCGCAACCTTCGAACACCTCAACGAAGCGAAGTTCCAGACAAACGCCAACGCCGCCTTCGTGCTCGAGTCGCCGCTCGGGCCCGTCTTCGTGGGCGGCAGCGTCGGCGCTCAAGGCCGCTACCGGATCTACGTGGGCATCGGTCCCTTCCTGCGGAGGTAGCGATCACCGCGTCCCGCCGTTCCCGCCGCTCCTGCTGCCGCCGCGCCGCGCGGCTTTGCACGGCGGCGGTGTGGGCGGCGGTCTTGGCCGTGCTGCTCGTGAGCGGCACGGCGACGCCGCGAGCCCAGCCGCCGATCAGCCCGGAGCCGGCCTACTCGGTGCTCCTGCGGGATGTCGGGTTCAGCCCGGGACAACTCGTCCTCGCCCGCAACGGTCAAATCGTCGTCAAGTTGCTGCCGACACCGCAGCCCAAGGAAGTGGCCGTGGCCGGCGTGACGCGCATCGCCGTGACCAAGGAGCAGTTCTTCGCGCGCTACCGGGACATCGTGCGCTTCAAGCAGCACGAAGCCGTCAAGCAACTGGGGCGATTCTCCCAGCCGCCCGACGCCGACGATCTCGCAAGGCTCGAGTTCAGCCCGGACATGCTGGACGACCTCCGCACGTGCCGGCCTGGCGACTGCAAGGTAAAGCTCCCGCACGCCTGGATGACGACGCTCCGCGAGCAGGTGAACTGGTCGTCGAGGTCTGCCCATACCGATGCGCAGGACCTGTTCCGCGCGCTGCTCGCGGCCTACGTCGCCGAGTACCAGGTGAACGGCACGAGCGCGCTGGTCGAGTACCGCGACAAGGAGGCGCCGGCCAGGCTCGCCGAGCAGTCCACCGCGTTGATTCAGCATTCGCCGTACCTCAACGCGCTGTCACCGGACTTTGCGCGCTATCTGATCGCCTATCCGCGGGTCCACCTGCCGGTGCTCGACAGTTTCATCTACTGGTCGCAGGAGCAGTTCGGGTTGAAGCCCGTCGTCTCGATTTCGCACGTGAGCGTCTACCAGGACCCGGCGCAGCCGTCGGTGATGATGGGCGCGTCGCGGCAGCTGTACGCGACGCACTACTTCGAGGCCTCGCTCGGACTGACCTTCGCGGTGGACGACGGCGGGACGATCCGCCCGGGCATCTACCTGATCTACGTCAACCGCACCATGGCGGATGCGCTGACGGGCAGCTTCGGGAAGGTGCGCCGGTCCGTGGTGCACAACCGGACGCGCGACGGCGTCGAAGAGACGCTGGCCGCCCTCAAGCGCAGGCTCGAGGGCGGCGAACGCTGACGCCGGCCTCGCCCCGCCTACCAGGAGAGGCCGGCGAGCAGCACCGCGCAGGTTTCGATGCCGCGCCAGAAGTGGCCGATCCGCAGGTTCTCGTCCTGCGCGTGCTGGCTGTTGTCGTAGTTCACGATGGGCACGCCGACCACCGGCATCCCCAAGCCGCTGAAGATGTGCATCGGCGCGCTGCCGCCGAGCGTCGGCTGCCTGACGACGTCCCCGAACGCGTCTCCGATCGCCCTGGTGATCGCCACCGACACCGGCAGATCCATCGAGGTGCGCGTCGCGGGATAGCCGTCGCCGTAATCGACCCGCACCACGCGCGCGTGGGCGCGGCGCTCGTCCGCGGTGGGCGCCCGGTCCCGCACCACGAAGTACCCCTGCTTCTCGATGTGCGCGACGATGCGGTCGAACTGGCGGGTCGGCTGGACGTCTTTCACCAGGCGCACGTCGATCGAGGCCTCGGCCTTCTCGGGGACAACGTTCTGGGACTGGTCGCCGACATACGCGCTGCGCAGGCCGCGGATGTTGAGCGACGGCTCGCCGATCAGGTCGGCCAGCGTCCGCCCGCCGCCGTCGGGCTCACCGAACTGCAGTTCGCGGATGAGATCGGCGTCAACGTTGGGCATCGCGGCGATCGCGGCTTTCTCGCGATCGCTCAGCGCCACTACGTCGTCGTAGAACCCGGCGACGAGCACGCGGCCGTCGGGCCCCTTCATGGACGCCAGCAGCTGGGAGAGACGCATGGCGGGGTTCGGGGCCCAGTTCCCGTAGTGGCCGCTGTGCAGGCCGCGCACGGGGCCGTAGACCGTCAACTGGAACTCCAGGATGCCGCGGTTCCCGAAGAACACGAGCGGCCGCCCCGTCGCGTGCACCGGACCGTCGCCGGTGACAAGGACGTCGCCCGCGACGAGCGCCGCGTGACCGGGGATGACCTGCGTGAGCCCTGGCGACCCGGCTTCTTCTTCGCTGTCGAGCACGAATTTCAGGTTGACCGTGCGCGGGATGCGTCGGTCGGCCAGCGCATCGATGGCCGCGAGCATGGCGACAATCGGCGACTTGTCGTCGGACGCGGACCGTCCGTAGATGCGCCAGTCGTCCTCGTAGGGCGTGCCTGCGGCGGGAAACGGACGCAGTTGCCCACCTGCGGCGATACTCGCCGTGCGCAGCGCCGGCTCGAAGGGCTTGGTGCCAGTCCACGCCGACGCATCGACGTGCTGGCCGTCGTAGTGCGCGTAGAAGACGAGCGTCCGCGTGGCGCCCGGCGCGGGCAGGGTGCCAATGATGATCGGCCCTCGATTCTTCACCTCGAGGAACTGCACGCTGGCGCCACGGCGTTCGAGCATCGCCTTCAGCGCCGCGGCGTTCCGGTTCATGTCGGCAGCATCGGCGGCGATGTTCGGCAGCGCGAGCAGCGCGGTCAACTCCCCGACGATTGCGGTCTCGTGCGCGAGGCGGTACTCGCGGACCGACGACGCGATCTCGCGGGGCGGGGTCTTCAGCAATTCCTCTTGCACGGCCCGGAACTCGGTGCCCGGTTTCCAGAGCGGGCGCGCCGGGCTCTGTGCCACGTCGAATCCCGTCCGGAACAGCAGGACCGCGTCCTCGACGGCGCCGCTGAGGTCCCAGTCGTCCCGGACCTCGTCAGTCACCTTGTGGTAGCCCTGCGTCGTGTAGCGGTCACGCATCTGCTGGCCGTAGTCGGCCGGCTTTCCGCGATACTCCGCTCCCGGGTGAAGGAAGTGGAGCGCCGGCACGCCGAGTTTCGCGAACTCGAAATGGTCCGAACGATAGAAGTAGCCCTTCTCCGACTCCGGATCCGGCAGGACGACCCGATCCTGCTTCGCCGCCTCAGCCGCGAGCACCTCGTCGAGCGTCGTCATCCCGAACCCGATCGAGACGATGGCCCGCGTCCGGCCCCAGAAGTTCATGATGTCCATGTTGATGTCGGCCACGGTGCGCGCGAGCGGCCAGAGCGGATGCGACGCGTAGTACTTCGCGCCGAGCATGGCCGACTCCTCGGCGGTCGGTGCGAGGAAGAGCAAGGACCGCTTCGGCGGCACGGGCAGTTTCGTAAACGCCTCGGCCATCGCCAGCATCATGGCCATGCCCGAGCCGTTGTCGAGCGCGCCGTTGAAGACTTGATCGCCGGTGAGCGACGCGTTCCTGCCGAACGAGTCCCAGTGGGCGCTGTACATCACGAACTCGTTGCGCAGCAGCGGGTCACTGCCCTCCAGGCGGGCCATCACGTTCTGGGACGCGATCTTCCGGACGGTGTTCGTCACCGTGAGGGTGGCCGTCGCCCCGAGCGGAACGGGCACGAACTGCCGGCTGGCCGCGCGGCTCTTGAGGATGTCGAAGTCGAAACCGCTCGCCGCCAGCAGCGCCTTTGCCCGGTCGAGCGTGATCCACATGTCGACGCGGGCGTGGCGGTCCGCCTCTCCCGGCGCATCCAGTCCGAAGTTCTCGCGGCCCCAGCTGCCCCGCACGACGTCGTACGGATACCCGGCCGGCTCGGTCTCGTGGATCAGGATGGCCGCGGCCGCGCCCTTCTTCGCGGCGATCTCGTACTTGTAGGTCCAGCGGCCGTAGTAGGTCATGGCCGCGCCGCCGAATGTCTTCGGATCGAGCTTCGACGGGTCGCCCGGGTCCGGCACGGGGGGATCGCCCACCAGCATCACCAGCGTCTTGCCGCGGACGTCGACACCCTTGAAATCGTCCCACCCGATCTCGGGCGCCACGACGCCGTAGCCGACGAACACCATCTCGGAGTTCGCGACGGACACCTCGGGCAGTCCCTGTCGGGCCACCGCCACCGCCTCGTCCGGAAACACGATCGGCATGCGGGTGCCCTTCACGTCGAACCAGCCCTCTGGCCTGCCCATGAACGCCGTGAGCGGCACGCGCTGCACGTAGGTGCCATCGGGATTACCGGGCTTGAGGCCGAGCCGTTTGAATTGCTCGACCAGGTAGGCGACCGTGCGCTCTTCGCCCACCGTGCCCGGCGCGCGGCCCTCCTTGTCGTCGGCCGCCAGCGCCTTGACGTGCGACAGGATGCCGTCGGCGGTGACCGATCCGGCCGCGCGGTCCACGCCGGCCGCGTCCTGCTGCGGCGCACCGATCGCCACACCCGCGGCGACGGTCACCATCACGCTGGTGGCGATCCAGTATCGGACGCGTGCTCTCATGTTCGGCTCCTCAAGAAACGGGCGGCGCGCATGGTGACTACTCCGTGAGGGGTTGGGCGGCCGCATCGAGATAGTGAATCTCGGACTGTGCCCGCAGACGCTCTGCGGCGGCCTCGGCGGTGAGATCGCGCTGCGGTTCGGCCGTCATCTCGTACCCGACGAGGAACTTCCGGATGTCGGCCGATCGCAGGAGCGGCGGGAAGAAGACCGCGTGCAGACGGCAGCCTGGCGACGCCCGGCCGTCGACCGGGCGCCCGTGCCATCCCATGGAATACGGGAACGGGCACCGGAACAGATTGTCGTAGCGCGCGGTGAGGCGCCGGATGATGTCGGCCAGCGCGTCGCGCTCGTCAGACGTCAGTGCGCGCAGGTCGTCGACAGCCCTGGCCGGCACGAGCATCGTCTCGAACGGCCACACGGCCCAGAACGGCACAACGGCCACCCACGACTCGTTGCGGCAGACCAGTCGCGCGCCGTCGGAGAGTTCGTGCGCGAGGTAGTCGCCGAGCAGATCGCGGCCGTGGCGTTCGGCGTAGCGCCGCTGCATGGCCAGCTTGCGCGCCGGGATATGTGGCACGGTGGCCGACGCCCAGATCTGGCCGTGCGGATGCGGGTTGCTGCAGCCCATCGCGGCGCCCTTGTTCTCGAACACCTGCACGTAACCGATGCCCGCCGTGTGCGCCAGGGCGTCGATCTGCGCGGCCCAGGCGTCGACGACCGTGCGGATCGCCGCGGTGTCCATCTGCGCCAGCGTCAGGTCGTGACGCGGCGAGAAACAGAGGACGCGGCAGATGCCGGACTGTGGCTCGGCCCTCAGCAGGTCATGGGGATCGACGGCCGGCCCGGACGCCGGGGCGCCGTCGCCGGGCAGCAGCGCGGGAAAGTCGTTGGTGAACGCGAAGGTGGACGCATATGCCGGGTTGCGCTCGCCGTTGGCGCGCGCGTTGCCCGGACAGAGATAGCAGGACGGGTCGTAGGCCGGCAGCCCGGAGGTGTGAGGGGTCTCGACCTGACCCTGCCACGGCCGAGCCAGCCGGTGCGGCGACACCAGCACCCACTCGTCGAGCAGGGGGTTGTAGCGGCGGTGAGGCCCGGGGATCAGCGGCGTCGGCAGCGTGCGCATCGACGGGCAGCATACACCGGGTCGCACGAGCCGGAAAGCGGCGCCGGCTTCAGACAGCTGGATCC
>Ga0315276_10002254_pt1 | contig 17601 bp, 8 predicted proteins | sample YL17G05_0_MG_FD_204542 | JGI IMG/M metagenome (GOLD analysis project Ga0315276, IMG submission 204542) | Sediment microbial communities from Yellowstone Lake, YNP, Wyoming, USA - YL17G05_0 | ecosystem: Environmental > Aquatic > Freshwater > Lake > Sediment | place: USA: Wyoming | collected... | reverse complement strand
CCCGCCATCTTCTCCATCATTGCGAAGGAGCGCAGCGACTGCGGCAATCTCTCCTATATTTAGCCTGCCAATTTTATTGGCAGGTTTCTTCCCTACAACCACCCTGTGCGCCTTGATTCGCACACGCTCCTCTTCCCCGACCGCGTAGCGGTCGAATATGCATAGCCGCGGGTGTAGGCCGCTAGGCCCAAACCCGTGGAACAACATCACCCCAACAATTTTAAGCCGGGTGGGCCTTAGCGTCCACCTACTTCCTTCAAAAGGTATTCTTGATTCCCTTATGCCTTTAAAAACCTAATAAAACAGCACCGCCACCGGCGGGGCCGGATAAAGCACTGCGTTTGCGGTCAGTCCCGTTATCATCGCATCGGCCAACGCTGCAATCTCTGGTTCTGTTCTCGGAAATCTTGCTATTGTTCAAATCCTTTCAATTAAAGTGTTATTCCGTTTTTCACCGCACCTATGCGGGGATATTCATGTCATCGTTTTCTACCGCCATGTCCATCAGCCAACGAATGAAACCACCGGACCCGTGAAGCGCGTCCGCGCGCCTTACGGGGTATAGTAGATTTCTTGGTTCGATACTCTTCTCGTTCCTAGAAGACCAGTAAACGCTGATGGCTCGACTCCAGCGACGGAGAGGACAGATAGTCAATGGCCATCGTCTCCTGTCCTACATGTTCCGCCAACTTCTTCAGGTCAATCCGCTTGAGGACGTCGATAGTGACCGGCCGCTTAGCGTCAGTGAAGACCAGTGCCGATATGAATCGCTGAGCTGTCTCGGAGTTCAGCAGTTCCTCAAAGAACTGGGCTTCTGACTTGGTGTTGCAAGGGAAAAAGTAGCAGGTGTCGTCCACCATGATAGGCTTACCACCCGCACTCCCCACTGCCTGAAACCTAAGGTTCTTGTAAAGCCCAGAAATGGCGACCTTTGCAGGTGAGAAGGAGTAGTCACCTACGCCGAAAACGGCGAAGCGCGCGCGCTTCGCATAGATGGAGCTGCCTCTCTTGTCGAGCAGCTTCCCCTGGTCGAGGAGGTAACGCCAGGTTTTCGGTGCCGTGCGCCTGATTTCATCCGTTGGGTCGCTGACCCGACGCTGTGTGAGGAGTACGAACCGAGTGGGGTGCAGTCGACCGTTCGCCAGATCGGAGGACTTCAGCAAAGGGAAGATATAGTCCTCCTCCAATTCACATCGTTCCCCGAGTCCGTTCACGAATGAGCCATTGTCTCGTGTGAACTCCATTACCTTAGCCGCATCGTGCTTCACTCCGGACCGCCACTTTCGGTACTCCAAGCCGTCCAGATCACGCAGCGTACGGTAGGCATCTATGTCCGAGACCAGCTCTCCCGCAAACAGACCGAAGGTCTGCAAAGGCTCGTCATAGGATAGGGTACGGTAGACCGTAGCTGTGGATTCGGTTTCTCCCATACCCGTGTGCGTGTACAGCAAGCATGCGTTCACCGACACGCCAAATTCGGCGGCGGCGTCGATCAAGTGAAGTGAAGACGGCCCTGCGTCAAGTCCGTTGAGCCAAGCATGCCGAAGCACCTTTCGAGCGGTCGCTGTCTTGCAGAGCATGGCAATTGCCGACCGTGTTCCCTGAAGTGCCTCAAGTAACCTCATGAGCATCCATTCGGAAATGTCGAAGTTTGCTTTTCCAGTCTTAGCGGCAAAGCCGCCATGCCGCTGGAAATTGGACTTCTCGGGCAGGTTCTTTCCTCCGATGACCCCCATCCCGGCGTTTGTGATCCATGGCGGATTGCCGATGATTAGCAATGGTTCTGATTGCTCAGAAAGAAACTCCTGCCAGTTGACGCTGTAGAAATCTCGCTGCTCAACAGTGGCTGTAGCTGGCCCTATTCTCGAAAGCGCAGCGCCCGCAGCATTGACGTACTCGGCATTGAGATCGAAACCCCAGTAGTTGGGGGTCTTGCCGAAGAGCTCGGCTGTTGCCTGCAGAAAGGCCCCAACTCCGCATGTTGGCTCGACGATGGTGCCAACGCGGCTGACATCTTCTTTGACCAGAGCGGCAACGCGTCGCGCCAGCGACAATGGCGTCTGGAAATCTCCGAATTCTTTCTTCGGGCTCACTACTGTTCGCCTCCTGCTGTACTACCAGTCAATTGTATCAGGATCTTTGATGAACCGCTTGGCAAAAGCCTCATGTTTCTTGTGTTCCTTCATTTTGTACTTCTCGTATGCCACCAAGAAGCCCTTGTAGAAGTCGCGCTTTGTCTGAGTAGGGATAACTATCAAATCACTGACCTCCTGAATCACCCCGTAGCCCTGAGCCTCTATCGAGAGACAATCCCAGCTAATGTGCTCCATGGGAATGAGGTCGGTTTTGTTCAGTAGTCTCAACTCGTTGCCATCCTCCTCGTAGTCGACAAACAGAAAGCTGAGCTCGTTGCGGTCCTCGAACACCCACTTGTGCATCTTCTTGATCGAGATCATGTTGGGTGAGTAGTTCTGCTTTGCTACGTTGTTGCTTTTCACGTTGACCGCAAAATACCAGAAGTGGCGGTATTTTTATATGTATACATTGCCTTTTGTTATATTTTCACCTAAACCTTTTATTTATAACGACTTACCTGCCTTTTCCACCTGCGCGAGGACAAGTTTTGCCAGTTTACAACGCCACGATGTAGGCTTACATTGCCATAATGTAGGATAACAATGCCTCAATGTAAGCCTGCAATGGCCTAATGTAACCTTACAAAGCCGCATATCACGCTTACTTTGCCTTGATGTAAAGCTGCAATTCCTCAATTATTTTCTTGTATAGAACTCATTTTCGATTGACCAAATGAAATCAACTAATTCAGACCTCGTCATTTTGCAGTTACCTTTGTTACTTTTGAACTCATATCCGGCTTCGTCAATCGTAAATTTGTCATGTGCTAAAGCATGACGGACAATGCTGATTCGTGTGTCATATTCTTTTCCTTCCTCTTTCAATCGTTCTCTCATCAACAGCAGTGGAAGAAGCCTGATGATACCAAAATACTGATTAAGCATATGTGGCATTTTTGTTTGGAACTTATCTGTAAAATCCTTCTTGATTCTACCTACAGTTTCAGAATCACCTGCAATATCTACGGCATGAAGTAAGAATTCAATATATTTAAGGTGTGCGTTAATGTACAACGTATGCATGGTTTTTCCTCAATTGTTAGTTTTCACAACACCAGTGCCACCGTATTACTCGGCTCACTGTCGCCCGCCTTATTTACGGCGATAATGCGGTATTCCAGTTCAGCCCCTTCCAAGAAAATTAAGGTGTCATAGTTTCTCTTTGCCTTCTTCCTATCTCCTGTCCCTATTTTTCAATCTAATCTGTAACAATCCGTCAAATCTGTGCCATCCGTGTTCTATTCTTCTTCCTCGGTGGCCTCCATGGCTAATTTTCTCAGTGGAATTTCACAAAAGGCCCCACAATTCCATAGCCTTAATCTCACATCGTATCTATGTGCTCAAATCATGTCAAGCATATTTCTGTAAAATATTTGCTGATTACACATTTTTTCCAGCCCTTCCCCCCATTCACCTTTCGCACCCTTCACACCTTTCTCACTCTTCTAACCTCTCTCCCAACTGGTCTGCCCTCTTCCCTCCCCCGACCCCTGACCCCCGACCCCCGACCCCTGACCCCCGACCCCCGACCCCCGACCCCTCTTTCCTTCCCCGACCCCTGACTTCTCCCCCTAGTGCCTCGTGACTGTTGCCTTCAAACTGAACGATTCGTTAGAATCGGTCAGTTTGATTATTTAAATATTCACTTGTATTTGGTATTGCCACTTGGTATATTGGATGTCGGTTGAGCCTGCTCCGGCTTGGGCGGCAAATAGTATATGATAGTGCTCCCCCCGGCGGTGCGTTACATGACACTGGACAGGCGGAATATCGCCAAGAAGAGCAAGAAAGCATGAGTGATTCACCAAACGAAAAGCAAAACGAAAAAGCAGTTCGCTTGATAGATTACCTTCTGCGCCTGGCCTCCCTGCGTACGAAGTTGATCCGCGACATTTCTGATTATGAGCGTACCCTCTGGATTTCCTCTGTTCCTCACGAGAAAGGTTGCTTCACTCAGGCGTGGGGCCGTAACGAAGAATATGATTCGGAGGTTTGGATAGAAGTTCAGAATCAAAGAGAGCCTGAGTTGCCCAGTGTGCCTGCTAAGTGCGAGGACTGGGTCGATAGAACCTCGTTGCGAAATAAGAAAGATTTACCCGAACTCCTATCTGAAATCACAGTACAAGTAAAGAATCCCACATGGCAGAAAGGCAGCGACGAACCGGAGTACCTCCCCCAAACCGAACGCATTGAGGATCATCCAGAAGTCCAGAAAGCATGGGAACGTTACGTCGAAAAGCAGTGGTTTCCCTGGAAGGAGGAACACGATCGGTGGGAAAGCATCCATGAGGTTTACTCCGAACTGTTCGCTATTCATCAAGAGCAGATTCGACTTGGCGAAGAATACGAACTTGTTCTAGGTCTTGGTCTCTTGACTTGGAAAACGCCAACCGGCCAGCGAGTTCGTCGCCACCTGATTGTTGCCAATGCCCTTCTTGATTTTGAGGCCCGTTTGGGGAAATTTACCGTTCGTCCAATACCGGATGGTGCAGTTGTTCGTCCTGAACTCGACATGCTGGACATAGAGGAACGACCAGCCAGGGCCGAGGAAACAGCAAAATCGTCACTGGCCAATGCCAATGACGATCCGTGGGAAAAGGATTGTATTGAAGGCGTACTCCAGGCTCTTGTGCATTCTATCAGTTCTCAGGGCGAATATGACAACAGATTGGAAAATAAAGACATCCAAGAATCCGATAAACCCATCGTTAAATACGCACCAGCCCTTATACTGCGGAAACGTTCTGCCAAAGGTCTTACCGAAACCCTCAAGAAGATCAAGGACAGTATTGAAAAAGGAGGAGAGATACCTCCCGAATTCATGGATATTGCCGAGATTCGCCAGAGAGGTGATTCCGAACCGAATATCGATCCAGGAAACACAAACTGTGAATTCGACGGCGAAGTGTTCTTTCCCAAGCCATCTAATCAAGAGCAACGCCGCATCGTTGACAAGATTCAGGCGGCAACCGGCGTTCTTGTGCAAGGGCCACCCGGCACGGGAAAATCACACACCATTGCGAACCTGATCTGCCATCTGCTTGCCACAGGCCAACGAACGCTTATCACAGCCAAGACACCGCGAGCACTTCAGGTACTCAAAGGACTTGTTCCGAAAGAGTTGCAGCCCCTTTGTATCAACCTCCTTGGCAGTGGTCTTGAGGAAAAACAGTCGCTGGAATCCAGCGTTGGCGGCATTCTCCGCAAAAAAGAGGTATGGAACGAAGATCAGGCAATCAAAGAGCGGGGGGAGCTTGAACAAGAATTACGCAATTTAAGAGAGGAGAAAGTCAAAGTTGATCGACGGCTTCGCGACATCAGAGAATCGGAAACTCATTCGCAATCCGTTGCCACGGGAACCTATCAAGGCACAGCGGCCCGAATCGCCCAAGCCGTCAACCGTGACAGAAGTACCTACGAATGGTTTACGGATGTTGCAATTTTGAACCAATCCTGCCCTGTCTCTGAAAGTGATTTGCTATATATTCTTACAGAGCTTCGCCATTTCACGCCAGAAAAGTTGAGGGAATTGAAACTTGTTTGGCCTGAATCCTTGCCAGCTCCTGAGTTCTTTGCCAGGCTTATTCAGAATGAGGAAAAAGCGACTGAGGAAGAACGCAGATCAGCGAACGGAGCCGATGAGCGTATCGCTAATCAGTTGTCCAAAAGTAATTCTTCCTCAATTGAGGCGATTCGCGATGCTCTTTCCGCTTTTCGAAATACGCAAAGAAACTTGATCGCGTCGCCGCACAGGTGGATGCGTAATGCGACTCGTGATGTTCTGGGCAACAATTCATCTTTATGGCGTGAGCTTTTCCGTACTACGAGTGAAACAATAGCTTCAATCGAAAATTTAGTTGCTACAGCAGACGACACCACCCTTAATTTTCCGGATGATATCAATATCCGGGCTCTGTATGAAGATGTCTGTACACTGAAAGCGTATATAGACAAGAGCGGAAAACTTGGCTGGGGACCATTCCGTTCCAAGGTTGTCAAAGAACGTATTCATGTAATCAAAACCGTTCGTATCAATGGGCGTCTCTGTTCGACCCTTGACCATTTTTCTACCTTGGCGGATGTGTTACACGTCCGTATCGAATGTGAAAAGGCCTGGGGTTTTTGGGCGGATCGTGCTGAAAAGATCGAAGGCCCTTACACTCTGCAATTACATGCGATCAAAGCACTGTGTGACAGCCTTGAAAACGCCTTGTCGCTTGCGGAGCGTATCGAAAAATGCTGTGAGGTGATGCGGCAGTGTCCAGACATGGGTGAGCCGGTCTGGTCTGATGAATCTCAGGTTAAGAGGTTGATCGCTTCTTGCCGTCTTGCACTCGCCCGTTATCACAAATGCCTTGCCTCCGAAGAAATCCAGAAGACTGAGGCTCTATTGTCCTCTATCGCCACCGGGAACAATGCGCACCCAGTAACGAACGATTTGCTTCAAGCGATTCGCAATCGTGACTTGGATAGTTTCAAGCATGCCGTAAATAAGGTGCGGAATCTGACTACAGAGTTGCAACGTGTTCAAAAACGGACCAGATATATCGAGAGATTGCGCCGTCCTCTTCCAAAACTGATCGGAGAGTTGAAACAGAGCCCGGATGATTCCCGCTGGGATGAGCGTCTGCCACAAATCCGGAACGCCTGGCGCTGGGCACAGGCACGGTATTGGATTGAAGAATATATCCGGCAAGAAGATGCTCCGGCACTCGCCAAACGTGCCAAACAGATTGAGGATGAGATCAATAGCGTAATTGCGAAACTTGCATCGCTTCATGCCTGGTCGTTCTGCTTTTCCCGACTCAAAGAAGAACATCGCCGCCACATGGAAGCCTGGCAACAGTCTATGCGACGCCTTGGTAAGGGAACGGGAAAACACGCACCACGCCATCGTCGTGAGGCTCAAGGACATCTGAATGAATGCCGCGAGGCGGTTCCGGCATGGGTCATGCCCTTGCACCGCGTTTGGGATACAGTTGACCCCGCGCCGGGAATGTTCGATCTCATCATCGTTGATGAGGCATCGCAATGCGGTGTCGAGGCGCTCCCGCTATTCTATCTGGGAAAGAAGATACTGATTGTCGGCGATGACAAGCAGATCAGTCCGGATGCGGTCGGCTTATCTCGCGATAAGGTGCATAACCTGATGGAAGAATTTATTTATGATTTTGAATTCAAATCGTCTTTTGATATCGAGAGTAGCCTGTTCGACCATGGCAAACTTCGATATGGAACCAATCGGATCACTCTGCGCGAACATTTCCGTTGTATGCCGGAGATCATTCGTTTCAGCAACGATCTTTGCTATTCAGACACGCCGTTGATACCGTTGAGGCAATATGGACCAGACCGTTTAGCACCGCTTGAACATGTCTTCGTGGAAGGTGGTTATCGAGAAGGAAAAAATAACCGTGCGATTAACAGACCTGAAGCCGATGCTGTTATCAAAAAGATCGTCGAGTTATGCAACAATCCTCGGTATGCAAAAAAAACGATAGGTGTTGTTGTCCTCCAAGGGGAGGCGCAGGGGGCTTTAATTGAGAGTCAGTTACTCGAACTTTTGGGTGCTGAGGAAATGGAAAAACGGCGTCTTGTCTGCGGGAACCCCTACAGCTTTCAGGGCGATGAACGCGATATTATGATTATGGCAATGGTGGCTGCCAGCAATGAGAGAATAGGCCCATTCTCCAAACCGGCGGACGAGAGGCGTTTTAATGTAGCGGCAAGCCGCGCTCGCGATCAAATGATTCTGTTCCATTCCGTCACTTGCGACGACCTCAGCACTTCTTGTCTTCGGCGAAGACTGCTTGAATTCTTTGAAAATATAAAGCCAAAGCCGCCAGGAATAATTGCCGGGATTGAACGGGATGAGCTTGAAAGGCGTGCATTCCAGGATAATCGAGGCGTTGTGAAACCACCCTCACCCTTTGATAGTTGGTTCGAGGTTGATGTTGCGTTGGAATTGGTGAGGAAAGGATTTGAAGTTATTCCACAGTATAAGTTTGCAGGCAAGAGAATAGATATTGTTGTCCAATACGGATCGCGGCAGTTGGCGGTTGAGTGTGATGGCGACCACTGGCACGGACCAGAGCAGTATGAGGAGGACATGCAGCGTCAGCGGCAGTTGGAACGGTGCGGCTGGGAATTCTTTCGAGTCAGCGAAGCTGCCTTCTATTCAAACCAAGAGGATGCGTTAGCCCCACTCTGGCGAATGCTTGAAGAACGAGGGATTCTTGCCGCTAACACAAAACCATCCAATGAGGCACCGGAAGAAGAGAGCGGTAACGATAAAAATGATTCTGATGAAACAGAAGATTACGAGTCTGACCATGATGGCCGCAATACATCACTCAGTGAAGGTTCTCCAGATATTCAATCCAAGCGCCACCCAGAGGAAATTTCATCACGTGAGATTTCAGAAGCGATTGTTCACACCTTAAAGAAGTGTCCAAATCATTCCTGCACGTTACATTCCTTGACGGGGCTTATCCTAAAAGAGGTAGGCGTACTTACTCGCGGCAAACCTCGCAAGAATTTTGAAAATCGTGTAATGCGTATGGTCAATGCTCTTGCTAACAACGATCTAATTGAAAAGTACAGAGCCAAGAATGAGCGGGTTCGACTGTTGAAGTCGTCGCATCAAGAAGACCTTTTTTTCTCTTCTTGAGCAGACACGTACAAATTAAAGGTATCCAGTGTAATGCTCCCCTCCCAACTCCGCCCTCTGCCTTCTCAAATCTCAAATCTGACCTCTTCTCTGTGTCTCGGTGCCTCCATGGTTAATCTTCCCTATCTTAACATCAAAACTCATCAAAACATAGTACAAACATGGTGCAAAGTGGGTGCAAACATAGTACAAACATAGTGCAAACATGGTACAAACCACATCACTTTTCATCAGAATTCATCCAAATTTCGCCGAATTTCGCACTTTTTTCTTACCTATCTTACCTAATCGTTATAATCGTTACGCAAAAATAAGCACTTACATCAATTCCAGCAACACAAAATAAGCACTTACAACAATTTCCAACCACGAAAAATAAGCACTTACGTCACTTCCACCACCCCATCATCCAGTTCACACACTCACTTACTAACTATACGCTATTTTTATATTGCCCGCCCGCTCCCTCTTGTTAAGATAAATAGGCTTATAAACTGGGGTTTTGCCCTGTGCGGCCCCAACCTAAAAAACACCATAACACTAGTCAAAAAAGGAGTTTAGATCGATGTATTTACTTGGCTACGACGTCGGAAGCTCATCTATTAAGGCTACCCTGATGGACGCACAGACCGGAGAGGCTATCGCCTCTGCCACCTCACCAAAAAAAGAAATGCCAATCACCGCACACAAACCCGGCTGGGCCGAACAAAACCCCAATATGTGGTGGGAAAACATCAAAGCAACCACAATAGAGATCAAATCACAAGGCAAAACCGTCGCCTCGGCACTCCAGGAAGTCGCCGCCATCGGCATATCATATCAAATGCACGGCCTGGTCCTGATCGACAAAAACCAGCAAATATTACGCGATTCCATCATCTGGTGCGACAGCAGAGCCGTACCCATCGGAGAAAAAGCTGTCGATAACATCAGTTCCCAAAAGTGTTTACAACACTTGCTAAACTTCCCAGGCAATTTCACCGCCTCAAAACTCAAATGGGTAATGGAAAACGAACCCAAAATTTACGCTCAGATATATAAAGCCATGCTGCCAGGCGATTACATCGCTTTCAAACTCACCGGAAAAGTAAAAACAACCCCCTCAGGCCTCTCAGAAGGGATATTATGGGACTATCAGAAGCAGGACATCGCCGACATTGTGCTCGAAAACTACGGCATCGACCCAGCCATCTTTCCGGAAGTTGTACCAACATTCTCAGTTCAAGGCGAACTCACACGCTCAGCAGCCGAACAATTGGGACTCAAAACCGGTATAAAAGTTGCCTATCGCGCCGGCGATCAGCCAAATAACGCCTTGTCACTAAAGGTTTTACAGCCCGGCGAGATAGCCGCAACAGCCGGCACTTCAGGAGTAGTCTATGGCATCGGTGAGAAGCCCAATTACGATCCTCAGTCGCGGGTCAACACATTTGTTCATGTCAACCACACTCCCTCAAAGCCACGTTACGGCGTATTGCTTTGCCTAAACGGAACCGGAATACTCAACAGTTGGCTAAAACACAACGTTATGAACAGCGATGACGATTACGACCAAATGAACGACCTGGCCGGGCAGGCGCCGGTAGGCTCGGATGGACTTAGAATTCTGCCTTATGGCAATGGCGCCGAAAGAACTTTGGCCAACAGGGACATCGGAGCATCGGTTCACGGACTGAACTTCAACACCCATCATCGAAGCCACCTTCTCAGAGCCGGTCAGGAAGGGATCGTTTTTGCATTGAATTACGGTTTGGATATCATGCGTGGGATGGGGATTGAGATCAAGACGGTTCGCGCCGGCAAGGCCAACATGTTTTTGAGTCCACTGTTCGGATCGGCGTTCGCCACGGTCACGGGGGCAATCGTGGAATTGTACAACACTGACGGTTCGCAGGGGGCGGCCCGAGGGGCTGGGCTTGGCGGTGGTATTTACAAGGACTTTCAGGAGATGTTTGTCGGCCTAAAAACCACAAAAACGATTGAGCCTGACCAATGTACGGCCATACAATATAAAGAGGCTTATCAGGATTGGCTGGAGAATATAATACTCCCCAAAAACTGGGCGCAAAATAAGCGATTTTAAGATGTATTTGTCACCTGAACCGATAATCAGTTTAAGTGATTCAGGAGACAAAAGTTATGAAAAGCAGACGTCGAAATCATAGTGCCCAGTTTAAGGCTAAAGTGGCTTTGGCCGCCGTTAAGGCTGATAAAACATCGGCCGAATTATCCAAACAGTTTCAGGTGCATCCCACCCAGATCACCAAATGGAAAAAACAATTGACGGATTCGCTGCCGGAGATATTTTCCCTCCGACGGGATTAGGTCCTTCAAGAGCAGCAGGCTCTGATCGACCAACTGTATCAACAGATCGGTCAGCAGAAAGTAGAACTGGACTGGCTTAAAAAAAAACTGTAATTTGCCCCTTAGACAAAAGCGTTTAATTGTTTACACCTGTTTTTATCGGATTCACCTTTGGCAAATCATAAAGATTAACTAAATTTCAGGGAATGTCCAATTTCGACTGAAGCATTACACAAAAACACGGCCAATTTTTGCAATCATATCCCCTTATTGATTAAGGACTTATGAGCGTGTAAAAAAAATTGCACAGGGATACCCAACGTACAGGGCAAAATACGGTGTTTTGTGAAAAAAGTCGGTCAAGTTTTTGATAAAATCGTGTATAATATAGGTACGTGAGTGTATGTTTCCCGGGTATTCCGGCGGCATGCCAGAATACATCTGGGGAGAAAAGAGTTTTTCCAACAAATGCAGAGGAATAATGTAGAGGGATAATAATTATGATGAAGTTGATTTTATTATTAGTGTTGGTTTTTGTGGTAAGTAATGTACAGGCTGTTACCATAATTACTACCGCCGAAGAGCTTCAGGCAGTGGGCGATGATTTAGACGGCAATTACATATTAGCTAATGACATTGATCTTAGCGGCTTCCCCTGGGAGCCTATAAGTTACAGAGAGAATGGTGTGAATATTTGTTTCACAGGCATTTTTGACGGCGCCGACCATATAATCAACGGTTTGACCTCAATTGACGCTAATGGCGCTTTAGACGGCAAGTATAAGTGTGCTCCCCTGATTGGCATACTTGCCGTGGACGGCGTGGTAAAAAATGTTGGTTTAACAAATGTCAATGTTTTATCCGATTGGTATGTGGCAGGTTTGGTTGGTGATTGCTATGGTACGGTATCCAGGTGCTATGTTAAGGGTGGGAGCGTGACCATTGTGGGCACAGAGGGGCGTGGCGGCAATTGTGGCACAGTAATAGGTATGACTCGTGCGGGTGGCATTGTTACAGATTGTTATGCCTCTGATGTGGTCATAACATTTGCGTCGAACCTTGACACTTGGAATAGTCAGGGCGGCTTCATCGGTGGCCAGCACGGCGGGGCTGAGGGCTTAGCGGCTAATTGTTATTTTGAAGGAACAATCATCGGATTCGCCATTGGTGAAAACTGGAGGGAGGGCGGTGGTTTTTTAGATCACAGCAGTGTCGGCAGTGTCACGATCAGTTGTTACTATGATATGGACCTTGCCGGCTTCGACGACACCCTGGGTTTTGGACGGACAACAGCCCAAATGAAGACGCAGTCCAATTTTGTTGGTTGGGATTTTGATAATACATGGACTATGACTGAGGGCCAAACTTATCCTACACTCATTCCAGAACCTCCCATAACGATTTACGTTGATGATGATGCTTCGCCCGATGGCGATGGGTTAAGCTGGGCAACCGCGTTTAAGTATCTATGGGATGGGTTGGCTGTCGCATCTTATGGCGATGAGGTACGCGTCGCGCAGGGCACATACAAGCCTGACCGCAACGGGCGCAACCCGGCCGGGACTGGCAGCCGTAACGCGACGTTTCAGTTGACCAGCGGTGTGGCGGTCTATGGCGGCTACGCGGGGATTGGCAAGCCGGATTCCAATGACCGGGATGTCGAGGCGTACGAGACCATCCTCAGCGGCGACCTGGCCGCCAACGATGGGCCTAATTTTGCCAACAACGGCGATAACAGCTATCACGTTGCTAACTGCAGCAACACAGACACGAATACCGTTCTGGACGGCGTTACCATTACCGCAGGTAATGCTGACGGCTCTTCGTCAATTAGCGATGGTGGTGGAGTACTTATCCAGGCAGGCAGCCTTGTGTTTAACAAATGTACGTTTATCGGCAACATGGCCCAAGGCAACGGCGGTGGGATAGCTACCTATTCGGGCTACCCCTGTCCGAAAATGAACAACTGCATGTTTATCGGGAATTCGTCTGGTAATGATGGTGGAGGATTTGGCTGCGGGCACTCCGAGCCGACTTTGATTAACTGTACGTTCATCGGCAACTCGGCTGATGGCGATGGCGGAGGCATCTGCAGTTTTGCTTTTGGAACTATTTTGACTGTTAAAAACTGTATTCTTTGGGACAACATTGCAAACGAGGGGCCGCAGATAGCATTGAAAAGCTTTGAGGGCAGTGGACTCATCGATTATTCCTGCCTGCAGGGTGGTGAGTTTGATGTTTACACTGACGATTCCGATCTGGTCTGGGGTCAGGGCAATATAGATGACAATCCTCAGTTTGTCGATGCGGCCAATGACGATTGCCATCTGCGTTGGGATTCGCCGTGTATAAATGTGGGTGATCCTGGTGGCAATTATGCTGGGCAGGTTGATATGGATGGTGAGCCGAGAGTAATGGATGGCCGTGTGGATATGGGTGCTGATGAGGTTGGTGAAAAGCAGGCTGATTTTACACGGAATGGGATAATTAACCTTGAAGATTTTGGCGTTTTCTCGCAGTCGTGGCTGAGCAGTCCGGGACAAGAGCGGTGGTATGTACTATGTGATCTCTACGAAGACGACGAAATAAACATTTCGGATCTCGCTGAATTTGCTAACGACTGGCTCTGGCAGGGGAGTTGGTACGAACCATGAAAGATATGGAAACAAGTCTCAAGCTATGGTTGGTGGGGTCGGTATTGTTGTTGTTGGTGAGTCCGGCGCTCGTGTGTGGAGATACGATCACCCCGTCGCAATACTGGAAGAACCAGATCGAGTTTCCCGACGATCCCTTTTGCTCACAAGCCAGCAGTATCGGCGGTTCGGAATGGGTAAAGTTCACCATTATTCTCCTGGAAAATTACGATCCCAACCTGGTTTATTTTCAGGACTGCGTGAAATATATTTTTCACTATGATTTTGCCGCGGCATGTCTCGATCCGTTTATGGGTATGACCGCGAACGAATACTATCAGGTTGCGCTATACGAACAGGGCCAGCAGGCGGCTATGGGTACGGTTATCATGCCGCCTTTGACCGGTTCCGAACCGGACTTCCAGGAGTACGGCATCCAATTTGTTCGTCAGGACCCATACACTCGTGAAGAAATAGTCGATATGTTCAATCTGGTCAAAGCGAACATTTCAGCCGACCCGGGCGTGACGGCGTTTTACTTTCCCACGTACGAACAGTCGCAAGTGGCGCAGGCTAACAAAGATTGGTTTGAATCTCAAGGTATTCCAGTCAGTTCCACATCCCGATGGTCTGAAGGTAACGCCTGCTATTCCGAAGGATGGGCATTGGGTGAGCTTAAATTCTTCGAGGCCGGCCAGATTGATACCGCCTATCAGAGCGGCGATTTGCTGCCGGGCGATATTCTGCTGACGGACGGCATCCCTGCCGAGATACCATTTGTGGCCGGCATTATCTCGCTGGCGCCGGCGACACCCAGTTCGCATGTAGCGCTCCTGGCCCAAACCTATGGAGTTCCATTTGTGCACCTGGCACTTGCAGAGGATGCGGACCGGGCCGGGCAACTCGTTGGTCACAAAATTGTTTTTAGTGCTTACGATGATGGATCTAACGTTTATGATGTAAGGCTGATCAACGTGGAAGGCGTTCTGACCGAGCAGCAGATTGAGGAAATCCTTGCGTTGAAAGAACCACCGGAATTGGGTATTTCACCAATGGCATCATATAGCGACTATAGCGAAAGCACCGACGGCCTGACGCCTGCTGATATCCAATATTTCGGCGGCAAGGCGTCCAACTTTGGAATCCTCCGTACTGCCATTCCGGACAACTCACCGGTTGCGATAGCATTTTCATTTGACCTGTGGAACGAATTTCTCGATCAAACCATTGCCCCACGTGAAAGTGTCATTATCGAACCTGGTGGATACCTGCTGTTTTGGGCTGATGAAGAAGATGAAGGCCCCACGCATACCAACTTCAAGCTTAATGCCGGAGGCTTTTACGATGATATCGGCTTATATGATTCCGATGGAACTACCCTCCTGGATGGAATCGAATTATTCCCTCCACAAGCCCAGGATATTTCCTACGGCCACTATCCCGACGGCAACGACAACTGGCAGTACTTCGGCAGTTCCACTCCAGGCTGGTCGAACTCCGGCGGCAGCGGCGGTCCGACAGAAGGCTTGTACATCAATGAATTTATGGCTGATAACGATCACATCATTCAGGACAACTTCGGTGATTACGATGACTGCATCGAGCTATACAACGCAGGAACAACCGCCATTGACCTGGGCGGTATGTATCTAACCGATCGTATAGACGAGCCGACCATGTGGATGATCCCGTATGGCATCAGCGGCAGTACCCTCCGTGAAGAGATCAATAACAGGCTCTCGGCCTATACCACCTATCCACCGGATGATATGGCGGCGTTGTCGCGAGACCTTGCAGCCATTCGCAGCATTATCAAGGACGCCGATCTCACCAGCTTCAGCCCACAGCTTCAAGCTGCCGTTATCGCCGCACTGGCGGGGTTCGACATTAACGAGAATATCCGATTTAGAAGTTCGACCAACGTCGAAGACAGTGAGCAGTTTATCGGTGCAGGAATGTACGACAGCTACAGCGGCTGTCTTGCCGACGATCTGGATGGCAATAACGATGGGCCGTGCCTCTGCGACCCGAACGAGGATAACGAGCAGGGCGCCTTCAAGGCTATTCGTAAGGTGTTTGCCAGCTTCTATAACGACAATGCCTTCCTCGAGCGTCTGCGCCACAGGGTGAACGAAGCTGATGTGGGTATGGCCCTGCTGGTGCATCATTCGTTCCCGGACGAAATCGAACTGGCCAACGGCGTAGCGACGATAGAAAGAGTTGGCAGTGGCTACAACAGCTACATCACCCTGATAACCCAGGATGGCGCAGTTTCGGTTACCAATCCTCAGGATGGTTCCATACCGGAGGAAGTCACCGTCAGGGTCTATTCATCCGGGAATATCGGCTCACCCAAACTAATTCGTTCGTCGAATCTCGTGCCCCTGGGCGATACGGTAATGGATTGGCCCAATGACTATAGGAACCTGACCGAATTGCTGGTCGATGTCAGCAACGAATTCAGTAATGTTACAGGAAAAACGCAATACCTCATTGACCTGGAATACAAAAAGGTCGCGCCTGGTGGTGTCGCTATGCCCGCGGGCGGACTGGTCATCAAGCAGGTTCGCGAAATTCCACAACTCGATGACACACCGAGTATCACCCCTTTCCTGATCAACGAACCAAAGGAATACAGCATCTATTCAGGCGAGTTCGAGTTTATGGATGACTGCGACATTTTTGCCAGTCATCGCCTCAAGACACGACTGACGCTGGAAACAAAAAACCTGTGGCTCGACGAACCTAATCTTGCCCAGGGCTTCTATGCCACTGCCAATATCGAGTACGTGGACGGTGATCACGTTTACACCATCACCGAGGAGCTGCCGCTGTTACCCTTTGCCTGGCATGATTTTGATGGTACGGACGCCACCGACAGCTGGCTCATGGACCACCTGCCAAATCCACGTGCCTGCGAGTTGAATACAACCAACATACCAACGTTGGTATCCCCAGCCCAAAACCCCATTTTAGCGCTCCGCGATTTCGGCGATCAGCCGGCCCAACTGGACGAACCCAGGTTCCGAGTCCTCAAATTAAACGTTGATTATGATCAGCCTGTTCGATCCTGGCTGGAAGGTTGTCTGCCCGATGGCATTACGAACAGCACCACAAATGAGCTTTATCTTTGGTGCTGTCCTGGGCCAAGCCCCGACGATATTTTACAGCAGCGTTTTTACGAATCGGATGGCATATCGATCGAAACCGAATTCTACCGACCGCCGCCACCGTCTGGATTTAGTAACTGGATGACCCACACCGCCCCGATGACTCGCTGGGTCGAAACCACCATCACAGGTTACACCACTGTGCCGATTGTTCTTAGCGGCTATTACTCACAGACCTATCAGGCATGGCACCACAATAAGTTGGAGTACTTCCTTTTTGAGCCTCGGCTGGAACCTGGAATATCACAGGACATCCTGGACGAACTGCAGGCCCAGGATATCCGCCTGATCTATATGATCATTGACAACGACTATGACTACCAGTGTCCCGGCTGCTTCTCAAACATAACAACCTACGGTTTCGATTACGTTCCCGGCGATTTTAATGGTGACAGCATAGTAAACATGGCGGATTTCGCTATGCTGGCACAGCACTGGCTGGACCCCGACGCCTGTGCAAGTGCCCAGGTCAACCTTACCGGCGATACCCAGGTGGACATGGAAGATTTACTGGAGCTTAGCAATAACTGGCTGCAAACCGAAAGTGAGTAGTTTTTGATCGTAACCCAACTTTCGCAGTTGAGGCGGGGAATTGCGATTTTTTTAATTTTTTCCCCGCGTAGCGTTTCAAAATCGCCATAAGTGTTCCAAAACCCTGCGTGGTGAAGACCTACCCTATTGCAAGCCTG
>Ga0315276_10002253_pt1 | contig 17604 bp, 13 predicted proteins | sample YL17G05_0_MG_FD_204542 | JGI IMG/M metagenome (GOLD analysis project Ga0315276, IMG submission 204542) | Sediment microbial communities from Yellowstone Lake, YNP, Wyoming, USA - YL17G05_0 | ecosystem: Environmental > Aquatic > Freshwater > Lake > Sediment | place: USA: Wyoming | collected... | reverse complement strand
CCATGCACCTGCTGCCAGAAAATGTGCTGGCTAATCTGCTGTCAGAAGGCTTTGCCATCGGCGCATGGGTCAGCCTCTGGCATCCATTCCAGACACTGTTCTTCGACTGGCTCCCATTATACGAGGAGAAGAAGAAATACTCCAGGCTCAGGGACATGAAACTGAGTTTCAAGTACTTCTAACTGTTCTGAAGAAATCAAGCCTCCGGGGAGATTTGAACTCCCGACCTGCAGATTTCTGGCGATGGCTACAAGTTTCGGCTATATCACCCTTTCGGATAAATATCTGCCGCACCACCACTATGCTACGGAGGCATTATGCTCTTAAGGATGAGAAATGTTTTAAAAATGTTTCTAAATAATCAGGTAGACCAGCACCGGTACCAGCACTCCGATGGTCGCTCCGACTAGCACTTCTTCAGGGGTGTGGCCTACTCTTTCTTCCAGCTTTGAGAATCCTTTCTTCCCTTCAGCCAGCCTGTTGATGGACTTGCTCTGCTCTCCTGTTATCCACCTGACCTTTATTGCATCATTCATGACTATCAGCGCCAATATCGCTGTGGCGACAAAAAGTGTCGAGATTCCCTCTTCGAGTAAGATGCACATCACCAACGCGACCACCAATGTCGTATGCGCAGAGGGCATCCCTCCGTCGTGCAGCAGGAAATTCCAATCAAACTTCTTCTCCTGCTTTACGTCCTGCAACAGCTTCAGCAGCTTTGCGAAGCACCATGCAGCCGCAATCCCGATTATCAGTTCGTATATCATTATTAAACCTCAAACAGTAATTTTCACTTAGACTCCCATACTAGTATGTGCATTTTTACTGGTGTTACTCCGTTGATTTTTGCTGGGAATGTGTAGTCGTATAGTGTGTCTATGTCTCCTGTTACTGTTGGTTTTAGTGTTGGGTATGTTGTGCTTGGTCCTTCGCAGCAGAGGGTTTGGGTGGTTATTGTTCCGTTGCTTATCATTGCAAGGTATTCTTTCGGCCTGTATTCGCAGTCTTTTATTAAGTCGCATGTTTCTCCTGATTGGTTGAATCCTTGGCATGATGGGTTGCATATGTTGTTGCTGTCAGTACAGTCAACATGGCAGTTAGTTCCTTTTTTCATGCTAAAGTCTGCTGTTGTTGTTTTTCCTGATATTATTGTTATTGTTTTTATGTCATCGATGTAATCCTTCTTGCTAGCAATGAATGTGTAAGTTCCAACCAGTGATTGGCTTATGCCGTATATTCCTTTGTAGTCTGATAATGAGCTCTTACTCTGGTATTTGCTTTCTATTGCTGGTATTCCTTTTACTGTTGCTCCTTCTATTATCATTCCTGGGTTTTTGTCTTCGTATATTGTTCCTGACAGGCTTCCAATGCAGTCATTGTCAATAGGGTAGTCTGTTAGTGTGTCAGCGTCGTCGTCTATGCTGTTGATGCATTTCTCATAAGTGTTCTCGCTTAGCGTGTCTGTTGTTCCGTCGCAATCATCATCGATGCCGTTTCCTAGTATTTCTGCAACGTTATCCCTGCATACTCCGTTGTTATCTATGCAGTCAGTGGCTTTGTCGCAGCAAGCCCTAAGGCCTTTTTCGTATCCAATTCCTGTTGTTATATAATGTTCGTTAGCGTCGTCTCCGCAGCAATAAGGACTCTGGATGCCGGGATTCTCCCAGCTCATGCTGATGTTTCCGCAGCTAGTTCCTAATGCGTTGTTCTGGCTGTATTTGTTATCGAACACGAAACCGTTACTGGTGCATACGTCGCAGCAGCCGTTGTCGTCCTCGTCTGTCTGGTTGTTTATCAAGTTGTTGTTAATATCATCCCAGCAACCCCTCTCAGTTGAATTGCTGTTATTACCGCTGCCCTCAGGACAATCACCATCGTTACCATCAATTGCTCCATCACAATCATCATCCAAAACATTATTACAAATTTCGCTTGTTCCTGATATTTGTCCTACACAAGTGCTCCATGCGCTCCATGTTCCTGTTGATGAGCAAGTTCTTGACTGAGTTCCTGACACGCACACGCCAGCGTCAGTACCGCAGCTTCTGTTCTGAGTAGCGCCGGGAGAGCATGATGTGTCGCAAGTAGTTAAGCAGATGCCGCCGCAATCAATGAGACCGAGGCAACAGCCAGCAACAGGATGTGGAGAGTAGCCTTCTTTTCCACAGCTAGCTTCTTGGCATATGTCAGATATACAATAAGAGAGTCTATTCCCTGATGGATCATATTCTAGACAACAATCTTCATCAGAAGAACATTTATATGTATAAGTTCCCGTTGCTGGTGCGCAGCATTTTTCTTTATCACATTTTCCTGTGCAGCATTCATTATTTGCGCTGCAGCTTTCTTGTATTGCTAAGCAGCACGTGTCTTTCTTTGTTGGGTATGCTGAGTCTATTGATGGTATTCCTAGTTGTGGGCATTCGCAGTTTTGTGTTGAGCATTTTCCTGCGCAGCACCCGTTTTCTCCTTGTCGGCATGTTGGTGGTCTTGTTACTCCTGAAGCGTTTCCGCAGTAATCTCCTATTCCTAGGCATGACTGGCAGGTTTTTTTGCAGTAAGTTCCGGGTATGCATATAGGCTGTCCTACTCTGCTTTCTCCTGTGCATGTGCATGTTCCGTAGCCGCAGAATGCTCCGCTGACGCAGTTGCTATTGCTTAAGCATTCAGGGCTGCATTCTTCGGTGTATTCATCGGTTTCTGCTGGTATTACGGGTATTGGTGGTACGTAGCCGCATAGTGCGCTGTTGGTTATTACTTGGCATGCTCCGTTAATGCATGTTCCTGTCTTGTAAGTGTATGTGTTTGGTATGCATCCCGGGTTGCATGTTATGCTTGCGCAGGGGTCTGGGCTTCCTGCGCAGCTAGGGTGATTAGTTAGGTCTATGCAGTCTCCTTCGATGCAGTAAGCATCTCTTAATGTTGTTCCGTAACAATAGCTTTCGCAAGTTATGCATTCACAAGGATCATCAACCAATAATCTCTGGATCTTAGTGCAGGTGTTCGTAGTGCTGGCGTAAGATAATGATGTTGAAAGAATCATTAATAGAGTAAAGATTATTATTTTATTAAAAACCACAGCAACAACACCTCACCTGAAAAGATTTAATTCATTTTTTTATAAAATTATTAGCCATACTGTTGAGTATAGTGTTAGAAATAACCTTAAGAAAAAGAGTTTAAATAATTTACGGATTAAAATCGGTTTGACATTCAATTAATTACTTGTAGACTGTAAATTGTAGTGGCAGAAAATTAAGCATTTTAAAATACTCATTTGTCACACCAGTATACTCTGCATTATTTGTGATGAATGTTTCATCCTCATTAAAGTGTATTCCTGGTTCACTCGCCATTTGACCTAGATTTTCAGCCATAAAATATCTTTTTATTTCAACAGTCAATCCGTGTATTTTGACCTCACTTCCGTTAATGCCTAAGTGTTTGCAATAATTTGTCCACATACCATCGTCAGAAACATTAATTACATGGTCTCCGCCAGTGGCTGAGAAAGTAAACACTCCTAATTTATTACTTTCCTCGATAGTATGGTCTCTTAATGCTCGAACAGTTTCAGTATCGGTTCCTGTATTTAGATTGTAACTGACTGTTCTATTTGGTTTACAGCCAATGCTTCCTAACATTCTTTTCAGCAAGTCCCAGTATGGCGTTTCATTTATTCCTTCAATGGTAAAAACTGATGCGTTGCTCGTGGCTATGCTGCTGTTGTAAGGACCGTCATAATCTACCCATCCTCTTACCGTTCCATTAGAATCTTTTATGATAGTGTAAGGATGGCCTGAGTCGCTTGTTTTTACATTGTTACCTCCCAGTGTTAGGTAGTAAGTAGTTCCTACTACTGGCAGCCCTTTATTTCTTCCTTCTTCTATGTCATTTGCTAATTCTATCTCGGTTATTTCCTTCCCTAGTGTTATTTGATGATCGTCTGTTCCAGGTCCGTCCATTAAGAGATATTCAGCATATTTTCCGTTTGACATTTGATTTCGGAAAGTCATTGTTTGTCGGGTTGAAGGGTTGTCTGTGTTGCATCCTATTCCTAGTGATGCGAAGAATAATTGGGCTCCTAAACATGTGTAAGAGAGTATTTTGGTAATTTTGTTTGGTTTCTTTCGGCTTATTGTGTTGTTGTGAACCATTTCCATTTCAACTATTTGGTCCAAGCCGAACATGTTGATGTCATATTTGCTTGTTTTGTCATCTTTCATAAGCATAGTATCATTCAGAGTTTTCATGTTCTGATTCACCTCATCAGGCTCTTATTTATCCTTTTTATTGTGCTTCTACTATATAAATCTTTCGATTTATTAGCTACTTCACAGTAGTTATTTATCTGCTTATTTGCAGAGAATGCTAAAGCCGCTTTACTCAAGGTATCCTCCTGAATCTTGTGCTGATGAATCCCCATTCTATGAATAGCAGTAGCAGCACTATTAGCATCAATCCGTAGCTCAGCTTCACAGGTATCATGGCTGTGTCAGAGGCCTCGCTTATTTGGGCGATTATTGATTTCATCGCTTCCTCATCATCTGCCTTGAAATATTTGCCGTTCGTCTGGTTGCTCAATTCCAAGAGCGTGTTCTCATTATATACTGCAGATACATTATAGTATTCCGGCAGGTATCCTATTGGGCCTCGCTCTGTGCCTACGCCGATCGAGTGTATCACCACATGGTTTCTCTTTGCGTAGTCCAGAGCATTCTTGACGCTGTCTGTGATGAATGCTCCGACGGTGTTGCTTCCATCAGTCATGATTATTATAGTCTTGCCTTTTTGGGAGCTGAGAAGCATGTTGGTCCCTGTTATTATGGCGCCGGCTATGTCTGTCCCGCCTGTTTTAGATATCTCTATGGCTTCTATGGTCTTGATCAATGTGTCCCTGTTGTCTATCGGTGCGACATCGATGAATGTTGTGCCTGCGAAGGTGACAATGCCAATCTGCGATTTGACCTTGAGGCTCTTCACGAGCTCTATTGCTGTGCTCTTCGCCGACTCCAGCCTTGTGGGCTGCAGGTCCTGGGCTGCCATGCTCGCACTGGAGTCGATGGCTATCACGAAATCATTCTGGCTTACCTTTCCCTGATACCATATGGTTGTGCCGCTCACGGCGAGAATTATGCATGCTATTATGAATGTTCTTATGATCAGGACCGTGAGGTTCTTTGTTATCAGCTTATCTCCGCTGACCCTCTTGAGGGCATCGAAGTTCGCGAACTTCATGGCTTTGAGCTTGGTATGCCTCATGAGATAGAAATGAGTGTAGATGAGAAACGGAATGCTTATCAGGTACCAGAGATACATTGGGTTGTCGAATGTTATGTCGATCATTCTATCATCTCACTGGCAGGCTTTGGCCTGTTCATCTGACCAGGGCCAATCTCTTCCTGAAATAGTTGATCACAGGCTCCTGGAATTCCTGGTCTGTCTTGAGGCTTATGAATCCTAGCTTTGACTTCTCAAAGCAGTTCTTGATGAACTCCTCGTCTTTCTTGTTCTGCGCCTTGTATATATTCGCGTATTGCTTCGAATCAATGAACATCTTCTTGTCGCTGTAAGGATCCTCCACAAGGAATTGCCCTCCGAAGTCAGGCATCTCGTCATCTCTTGGATCCCGGACCATTATGCCGATGATGTCATATCTTCCTCCGATGATGTGCAGATATTTGTTCCAGCCCTCTTTCAGCCCTATGAAATCAGATATTATTATTATCATGCTTCGGTCCTTCAGGAAGCTGCTGACGTATAGCAGCACCTTCTCAATGTCGAAATTTCCGCCGTAGTTCTCCTTGTTCATCAATTCCCTGCTCATCCTTGAATATACCTGTTTGCCGAGGGCAGGAGCGATCTTGGCCACCAGGTGGTCAGAGAACATACCGAGGCCGATGGCATCTCCGCTCTGCATTATGGAATGGGCCAGGCTGAATGTCAATTCTGCGGCGTATTCTGCCTTCAGCCTTCCTGTCGAGGAGAAGAGCATGCTGTTGCTTACATCCATCAGGAAGAAGACATTGAAGTTATGATATTCCTCGAGCTCTCGGACAAGTGTCTCGTGCGCACGCAGACTTGCACCCCAGTCTATCTTGGTGGCGTCGTCGCTGAAAGTATAGGCCCTGTAGCCTGCAAATTCCATTCCCTGGCCCTTGAAGATTGTGTTCCAGTTTCCCTCGAGCGCCTTGTTAAGGATGTCCATCCTTGCCTTTAGCTTCACCTCTTTGAATCTTGGATTGAGGTTTAGCTGCAGTTCTTTGATAGTCAATAATCTCACCTTGAAAATCTCTGTCTGGTGCGCGGGTCAGGAGCGGGCTTAGATGATCGGGACCTTATCAAGTATCTCCTTGATTATCGCGTCGGTCTTTATGCTCTCTGCCTCTCCCTCGAAGTTGAGCAGAATCCTATGCCTCAGGCAGTTATAGGCGACTTCCTTAACATCATTGGCCACCACATAACTCCTTCCTTTGAGCAAAGCATGGGCTTTTGATGATATATAGAGCGCGATGCTGGCTCTTGGGCTTCCTCCGACGTCGATGTACTTGCCTAGTTTGATGTCATACTTCGCCGGCTTCCTTGTCGCCTCAACAACATCTATTATGTAGCTCTCGATCTTCTTGTCGATGTATATCTTCTTGACGAACTCCTGCGCCCTGAATATATCGTCGGGAGTCAGGACCCTCCTGAGGTCGTAGTCATCGAAGTTGTTCAGCGTCATGTTGGTTCTGAGGATCTTTATCTCATCTTCCGGATCAGGGTATACCATCACCAGCTTGTAGAGGAACCTGTCCACCTGGGCTTCTGGCAGCTTATAGGTTCCAAGGTTCTCTATTGGGTTCTGTGTTGCCATCACAAAGAATGGCATTGGCAGCTTGAATGTCTCTTTGCCGATGGTTGCCTGTCGCTCCTGCATGCTCTCCAGAAGTGCAGACTGGACTTTTGGCGGGCTCCTGTTGATCTCGTCTGCCAGGACGAAATTGGCAAATATGGGTCCTTTGACTGTGAAGAATCCTCTTCCTTCCTCGTAGGTTGTTATTCCTACGATGTCGGTTGGCAGGAGGTCTGGCGTGAACTGAATTCTGCTGAAGGCGCAGCCGGTTATCCTCGCCAAAGTCTTCACAAGAAGAGTCTTTCCTATGCCTGGAATTCCCTCGACGAGTGTGTGGCCGTTAGAAATCAGCGCTTCTATGAGTCCGTCCACCACCAAGTGTTGGCCAACTACTGCTTTTGCGACCTCGGCTCGGATATCGTCGAATTTATGCTGATATGCCTTGATCCTTGCTTCAAAAGCAGGATCCCTCACCTCTTCATAATCCTCTTTTTCCATCCTCTTTTCCTGTTCAGTATCACTCATATAAAAACTTTTCTAAGGGTTGAAATACAAGAAATTCTTCAGTAATCAGCAGGATTCAAAATTTCCCATAAAATTTATATACCTCGGAGTCAGACAGTCATGTACGTATGGTAGAGAAAAGAGGTGAACCAGAGTCAAGCATAGAGAATAAGCTAGTTCTGAAGAAGGCTGTTGACACCAAGATAAAGCAGGTGAATGCCAAGGCTTTCATTTCTGAGAAGGAAGTTTATGATCTTGTCAGGAGCTTCTTCAAAAGATATCTTGATATAGACTATGAATTCACCTGTGATGAGCTGGTGAAAGAATTGAGGAGGGTCTATCTCTCTCCTGAATTACAGACCAAGATAAAGGTCCTGCTCGATAGGGTGTCTGAGATCGAGCACCTGAGCAGGGAATTCTCAAAGCAGGAACTCCAGCAGATGCTTTCTGATTTCAAGGAATTAGTAGATATGATGATAGTATCCCATTATGAGAAGCACTCTTTCTTCAAGAGACTGCGCGACTGGCTTGCCAAGCCTTTCTCTCGCCAGCACAAGGAAGTGTTTGATGACGCGGCCATGCTCTCTGAGAACGAGCGTCTGATTGTCAAGATGAACATGCTCCTGGATAATGCTAAGCGCATATCAGACACAGACCTGGCCAAGGCCAAGGATATCTACAAGGAATTAATACAGATATATGATTCGCTTGATCCTGATAGGAAACTGCGCTATTACAAGCCTGTTAACGAGCTTTATTCTCTTCTAAAGAACAAGAGCTTGTGATGGCAAGAACCTCTGATTAACTGGTAGAAATCTGAGCCGATCCTAAGGGTTTGAGCTCATGACCATCATGGCCAGTAGGGCTGCACTCCCTCCTCTTCCTTTCGCTTCTCTGCCTCAGCCTCTGCTTCTGCTTTCTTTTGCTGCGCACTCTTCCTCTTCTTCACGCTCAGCAGAGTGATGATTATTATCCCTGCCAGGGCCAGGAAAGGCAGCACATATTTCATGTTCTCTTTCCTTATTATCTTGGTGACTATAGTCTCAGGCTTCTGCTCAGACTTCTTTGATATGCTGACTAGGTATTTGCATCCCTCGATGACGCTGTCCACCATCAGGCCTGCTTCCTCTGTAGATCCTTTGCTGATCTCTTCCTTTGCCTTGGTCAGGAGCTCGTTGAGCTCAAGGCATTCAGGGTTCTCGTTCAGCAGGTCCTGAGCAAATGTCACCTTAGTCTGCACATCTTTGCCAATCTTTGATTGCTGGATGGTGTTCAGCATGACCAGCGCAGAGTCTGATGTGTATGGGTCGCTGACATTGGCATTTATCCTTATCTGATAATCCTCTCCTAGCCTGTAATTGTCAACCATCAAGGTCACGTTCCTCTTTTCTCCCTTGGGCAGCTCTTCGAAATAATCTTTGCTGAATGAGAATCCCACGCCTTCTGCAGTGGTGCTGGCAGAAAGATTAATTCTTTTGAGCGATGTGTTCCAGGTGTTTTGGATAGTCACAGGTATCAGTACTGTCTTGTTCTCGTAGGAAGTGATTATTTCAGGGACAACTAGCTCAAGGGCTTTTGGCTTCAGCTCCTCCTTCTTAGTAGGAGTTATTACTGTGCTACTTCTGCCGCCGCCACCTCCTCCTGTGCTTGGCTGGGGTACAGGCACCTCTGAGGTCTCATTAGGGACCTCTGTTATTTCAAATATGACTGTGTTGCTGTCAACAGTTAGGCTTCCAGGGTCTGTGGCTGTGAAGTGAACTGCGCAGCTGCCTATCTCAAGAGGCCTTACGGTGATATCATTCCCCTCAATGGTGAGGGTGGCGATGCTGCAATTGGTCCCAGTAATGTTGAGATGCGATGTCTCGTTCTGCTCATAGGCGTTGTTGCTGTTGAGGTCGTCATCTGGGTCAAGGAACCTTGTTGATGTATCCTCTATCTTGAAGTAGCTTGTGTAGGTCCTTGTCTGGGTTATGTTGCTCTTGTTCGAGAGAGAGGTGACCAGTATTGGTGCCCGGTTCACATTTGTGACCGTGGCTGACCAGCTCCAGCTCGAGTTCTCAAGCATATCGTCTCCTACAAACACAGAGATGTTGTAGCTGCCTGAGGAGAAATAATCATAGCTTCTGCTGAGCTGGCTTGCTGTTCCCGCAGTGGCTCCATTAATCGTCCAGTTGTAGCTCAGGGTTTCGCCCGCCTCATTGGTTATGTTGATGTTGTAGAGCAAGCCGGTTCCTTCAGGGAATGTTATGGTATTGTATCTGTTGGGTGAGAAGTTGCTGGTTTCCATGAATCCCGCTGATAATGATCCGTTGGCCAGCATGTAAGGGGTTATGTGCGTTATGTTGGGTGGGTTGCTCTTGGGCAGTACAGTGAGGTTCTTGTCTCTGCAGCTTGAGGCGCCGAATAAGTCTACTGCGCATATGCGAACGGTAAAATTGGCTGTGATGGCATCGGCAGGCGTCGGTATGAATGATATCTCTCCGTAGCTCTCATTAGTTTGGTCGTTCATCAATGTGCCTATGGTGAAGAGCGCTCTTCCGCTGATATTGGTGCTGTTGAATGTTATGTTCTCATATTTCAGATTGGAGGGCAGGTCATAGTCGTCATCATCAGCATATATTAGCTTGTATGCGGAGTGGGTTGCCACGATTGTTGAGAATGTGAAATCAATGAGAGTGGGTGGGTCGTTGGTGTTGTTTATCACAAAGGTTATTGTCTTGTTGTCCACCGCGCCCCTCGCATCCTGCACAGTGATTATCACGCTGTAATTCTTGATTAGGCTCTGCGTCGGAGTATAGTTGACGTATGCTGTGTGCCTGATGCTCTCAGAATAATTATTATTTATGTTGAATATCTGGGTGTTGTTGCTCGAGAAGGTCAGGTTGTCATTCTCTGTATCAGTTGCGTTGAGCAGCACAAAGCAGTAGTTGTCCTCTGAGCAGTTGATTATGTCTGCCAATCCCTGCAGCTGAGGCCTTGAGTTGTTCCTTATGGAGAGATTCATCGCCCTGCTGGCGTTGCTCCCATTGAGGTCTGTGGCTGTGATGTTTATAGAGTAGTTGCCGACATCATCCTGATCGGGCGTGAACCTTATGATGCCTGTGCTCGAGTTTATTACAAACAGAGCGGTGTTGTTATTTGAATAGCTCAGGGTGTCGCCTGCATAGGTCAGCATGTCGATGTCTGTTGCATTGACCAAGTATATGAATTCTGATTCGGCAAAGGCTGACTGGTTTGAGATGTTAGGCCCTGCCGTGTTGAAAATATAAGAGCTGAGGACTTCTACGATTGGGGGATCGTTTGTGTTAGAAATGTTCAAGAACACGTCTTCGGAGTCCTCAGCTCCTGCGTCATCGATGACAATGATTCTTATGTCCCTGCAGATCACATGGTTGTTGGTCAGCACAGATCCATTGACCAGCGCAGTCCCGTTTCTGCTGTTGTTTATACTGGTCATGTTCCAGGGATTATTGAGCGTACAGCTCAATGGTGTGACATTGAAATTCAGGTGGTCTGCGGCGTCAGGATCGTCTGCATAGACATTGAATGAGAATGCCGCGCCCTGGATGCCGGAATAGTTAGGTATTGCCTGGAGCACAGGAGGCTGGTCTGTCTGCTCTATCTCAAGGTTGAACGAGCTCATGTTCGATGCTCCTATGCTGTCCTTGATGGTGACGTTCACTGTGTAGTTGCCTGCCTCGTCGTATAGTGCTGTCCTGTTGCCGGTGAACATTATCAAGCCTTTTGTGCTGCTTGTGTTTATTATCGCGAGATCAAGGTAAGGTGTCACGTTGATGGTGAAGTTGAATGGTGTGTTGCTCTCCTCGTCGCCTCCTGTGACTGTGTAGTTCAATCGCTCTCCTTCCTTGATTATTATATTACCTAGGCTCGGCGATATGTAAGGCGCGTCATTCACATACTGCATGACGAACAGCACCTTCTTTGTGGTGATACCAGGATGCTCTCCATAATTGTCTGTCACATAAAATGTTATGTTGGTGTCATTGTTCACGAACTCCTCAGGAGTCCAGTTGAATATTCCTGACGCAGAGCCCAAGACTGCTCCTGTGGGAAGGCTTCCTATCTTGTCATAGGTGACTGTGTCGCCGTCAGGATCTGTTGATGTTATGTTGAAGGAGTTGACCATGTCCTCGATGACTGTTGTTGTGTTGCCGATCGTCGCCCCTGTGTTGTTCTTCATGGTAGGGGTTGTTGGCGGTGCGTTGGTAATGGTGACGTTGGCCATCTGAGTTACTGTATCGGTGCCGTTGCTGAGCGTGACTGTGCAGTTCCAGGTCTGCCCTCTCTTGGCGATGTTCGCTCCGATAGTGGATTGTGGCGTGGAGACATTCTCTGTCCTGTAGACTGTGCTTTCATTATACCAGGTAACATTCTGCTGCGTCGTGTCTGCTGATGTATTCCAGCTGCACACTAGGTTATATGTGGTGTCTGGGTTCGTAGGGCTTATGGCTGGATTGGTGGTGAATGCGACAGGATTTACCAGCGTAACTATGATGATGAGAGCTACTGCTAGCAAAAGCATAATCCTTATCAGTTTCATATATCCATTCATTTTCATCTCAGTGTCGTGCCTCGGCAACGCTCATCTCTTTTCGTAAACGCTTTTCTCCAGCGCCCTGATTATCAAATCCTTTAAGGGAATTCCTTCCATTGCCGACAATATCTTGATGCGCTTATGAACCTCGTCCGGAAGTTCAATGTTTATATTGACCAAAATTCCACCTCATAGAATTTTGTGAATCCAAAAACCACGTTTTTGATATTAACCACAGTTCCACTCTCCGAATCCCCCTTCTACCCCTGATTTTGCTATCAATATTATTCCTTCAGCTCTTGTTGAATTCCTTTGCCTTCTTCAGCAAGCGTTTGCTCTCTGAACCAGCAAGCCCCTCATCTGCCTGTTTCTCAAGAACCTTAATTATGTAATCTTTCAGTGTGGTATCCTGCACTATAGAAGCCAGCTTAATCTTCTTGTGAAGCTCCTCTGGAATCTCTATGTTAATGTTCACCATGTTGAAAGACCAAGCCAGACTAAGTTGATTAACTTAGCAAACTTAGTTAATTAAACTAAGTAAACTAAGTTACTTATAAAGGTTTTGGTTGGTGGGCTTTGGCTATAAACTCAGAAGTCGACCATTAACTTATTAGCAAAACCTTTATAATTCTCTCAGGATTTCTCTCGTATATGATTGAGACGACTTTTACATTTGTGAAGCCTTACCATGTCCCGGTGGCTTATCAGATACTTGCAGAGCTTGATCAGCACGGCGCCCGCCTCGCGACAGCTACAGTACCGTCAGTACCGTTGGAAGTCGTTGAGCTGCATTACTCATGCCATTATGGTAAGCCTTTCTTTCGTAGGATTACGACTGATCTTGCAGGCCAGACTTTGGTCCTCGCAGTATATGAAGGAGACAATATAATCGGCAGGTTCGTTGAGATCATTGGACCTACTGACCCTTCTAAAGCTCCGAAGCATACCATAAGAGGTAGGTACAGCACCGATTCAATGGCGCAGGCTGAGATTGATGGGAGGACTGTGAGGAACGTGATTCATCGCTCTGACAGCCAATCCGAAGCTGACAGAGAGATTTCTCTATGGCTGCAATACCTGCCTCCGAATTTCCAGGCAGCATTTCGGAGATAGAATACTACTTTATCAAGCTTATCGCTTTGTTCGGGCAGAGCTCTTGGCAGCAGTAGCATCGTATGCACTTACTGTAATTGTAGACCGGCGGCTCTTTCTTGTCATTGAAGCTCAGCGCTTTTCCCTCGATAGGGCAGATGTTCACGCACACCCCGCACTTAACGCATCTCTCCGGGTCTATGACTGGCTTCTTGTAGAGCATGTTTCTCATCATCGCAGGCATGACTGATTTGAAGGGATTGCCGGCTGCATGCTTTCTCAGTACATCGAATTTCTTGTTGATGAACCAATCAGCAGGGTCTCCGACGTATTCTATCTCGTTGGGATTGTAAGTGCCGAGCCCTGTCTTCTTTCCGAATGTGTTGGTCGGCACATATTCAGGATCCAAGCCTATCATCCTGCAGAAGGTGCTGTCCACTGCCACAGGATCTGTTGATAATATTATGCAGTTCATCTGCACAGGAGTTCCTCCTCTCGGGCCGTTGCCTTCCATCGCTGTTATTCCGTCCATTATGAATAGCCTTGGCTTTAGAAGGTTGTTGAGGTCGACAAGCATCTTTGAGAACTCTATGGGGTTAGGATACTTGACATGGAAGCCTGTCTTGTGCAGCCCCTGGACGCAGCCAAAGGTGTTCTTCACAGCCCCAGTCACTCTTGTTAGCATATGGGTCTTCATCTTCCCCAGGATTATTATTCCGTCGGCCTCTATGCAGGCGTTTGCTATCTCGAACTTCTTGCATGCAATTCCCTGTGAAAATTCCATGATCTTTCCATCGTCAAAATCTCCCTGCCTCACACCGTATCTCTCAGCCACCTCTGTGAATCCTGACGCAGCCAATGTATCTTTTGGCTTTCCGAATCCTGGCGAGTCTCCATAGGTCACAAGAATATTTTTTTCCTGCATAATCCTTATCATCGCGTTGAGGATCGAAGGATGTGTTGTGACAGCTTTCTCTGGTTTCTCCCCTGCAAGGTTGTTCACCTTGAGCAGTATCTTCTCATCGCTCTTGACGATCGAGCCGATGCCTCCTATCAGGTCAAGCCCTCGCTTCACAGCCTTGTATACTGTCTCTTCATCATAGCTCTCGCACCTGACTATAGACACCTTTGATTTATTCATATTATCTCTTCCCTTGCTATTCAACTTATCACTTATTCGACTCCTTTCCTATTGGTTCATTGGCTAGGTCTTATCAGCCAGGAATTCACATAGCTTATGTTGTCGTAGAGATGCGCAATGTCTCCGAACACCACTTCCTGGTCATTGAAAACCAGCTTCTCGTAATCTGATGTCATTTCAAGGTATTTCTTCTTTGCCACATCTATCTCAAGGAATTCCAAGGCGATGTATATGTTCATGATCTTTATATTCGTCTTCTCAATATTATCTGCTTTCTCAGGCACGGCAAACTCCTTGCTCTCCCTTGCATAATCAGCAGGCTCGACTGCTGATGTCTGGAGAGTTAAGTTTCTAAGCTCCTCCATCAGAAGCTTGACATTGGTCTTGGTGATGAGCGCTTCATTCTTTATGATTTCATCGAACCTTGAGTACATTGAGAGAAATATCTTCCTTAGCAGTTTGCAGATTCTTCTCTTCTTCTTCTCAAGGGCGGCTGCGAGATGGTCTTTTTCGAATTCAGGGAGCAATGCTCCGTCGCAGGCCTTCATAAGGTAGAATCTCAATAGCCCAGAATATTTGTTGAGGACCTCAAACAATTCAATCTCATTAAACCGCTTCTCCAGATTGTTGAGCTCTGCCAGCAGTTTCCTCTTATCCTCTGGCTGGAGCAGTATCTGCTTCTTCTTGCGACCGCTGAGCCACCATCCGGCTCTTGCAAGGGTAGCATTCACTTCCTTGCGGAAATAATGGTAAAGCAGGATCGCAGTCAGGAGCAGCAATATTATGCCTGTGATTATGTAGATGCCTATCCCCCGCTCTTCCTTGAATGGATACGGGACTTCTATGTTCTTGCATGATGAGCAAGGTCCTCCGCAGTCGATGCCCTCTTCACAGATTCCATTATGGCAGTTCTTTATACTGTCGCTGCAGGTTCCGATATACTCACAGCTCTGGACAAGCTCAGGGATGTTCTTCCTGGTGCCGCACTCATTGATGTCTGTGCAGTTCCTGTACTGCGTGCCATTCACCGAGCATTGGCTCCACTCAGAGCAGTTCCAGCTCTCATTGCAGAAAAGCTGGCGCTCATAGTTGCATGGGACTGTTAGGAAGACATCTCTTTCGCAGCCATGGATGTCGACGCACCTCTGGATTTTGGTGCCGTTGGGTGCGCACCTATGATAATCAAAGCACTCATATTCTGGTTTGCATGGGCGAGTGACTCCGCCTCCTCCGCTTCCTCCGCTTCCAGCCCCTGACGATCCAGGCGCCTGGGTCGGAGTTGAGATGCATCTTATTGATACAGCATTGCTTAGGTTAGAGGCATTGTATGGGTCTCTTGCCACAAATATAACAACATCAGAGATGTTGCATACAGGGCTGCTTATGACAACTTCGCTTGAATTATATACGGTTATTGTGAAGACATTGGAGGAGGTGATGTGTTGGTATGTGAGCGGGTCAAGGTCAGGGTCTGCGAAATAATCGTTTAGATAGAATGATCTTGATTCTCCTGCGTTGCTGAAGGTGATGCTGCTGATGTTCCTTGAGAGATAAGGAGCGTCATTGACATTGAGGACTGTCAGGTTGAAGATATCATCCTTGGCGCTGTTTGAGCAGCCAGAGTCGTCCCTGGCTGAAAACACAATGGTATAATTTCCGACCTCGTCATTTGTAGGGGTGAAATTGACGTATCCGTCTTCGCTGGCATTAAAGAACGTGGTGTTCATGTGGTTGAAAGATCTGTTCTGATATATGAAATAGGAGCTGAATATCAGGCTTGAGTTCTCATCATCAGTCCCGCTGAGCCAGCAATCATAGTAGTTATCCTGTGTGGCGTTTGGGTTGCAGTCAGAGAGGTTCAATGTCGGTCGGTTGTTGATGCACAGGCTCACGATACCTGATGCCTGTCCTGTGGGCTCAAAATGTTCCTTATAATAATCAACAGTCCTGTAAGTGTTCAGTACAAGCATGAATGACTGGGCCAGGACCATAGTTAGAACTACAACAATTAGTGTTTTACCAAAGCTTTCCATCTGCCTAGAAATCTTCTTTTAAGGTTATTTAAACCTTTCTAAATATACTTCGGATTACTGCGCTGGTTGCTGCTTTTTCTTCTTAGGTATCAGCGCAGCTATTAGAACTATCAACAGTATTAACAGCGCTGCTCCGAGTCCGATCAGCAATGTCTTGGTGCTCAAGAACCCTCCTGTCTTGCTCTTCTTTGCTTCAGGGGCTGGCGGCTCTTTTATTATGCTGAGAGGCTTCTCGTACTCCTTGAGATTGTTCTCGTAGGTGATATTTATTCTTACTGTGTAGTTTCCAAGCTGCAGGAGAGAGGTATCTAGGAAACCTTTCAATGTGTCTGTACCCCAGGGAGGGATGTCCCTTGAGATTGTCTCGACAATCGTTATGGGAGCATCTTTGCTGGATGAATAGTTGAACACTGTGGCGGTTGCCTTAACGTTCTTGACTGTCTCGCTCCAGGTGCTGTCCACCACCATGCTGAACTCCTTTATCCCTCCTATGATGACTTCGTCGGAATAATCCAGGAGATTGACGTCAAGGCCTCCTAGCTTGAAGGTTGTGGTTGCGTTGTTGGTGAGATCGTCATATATCAGCTTCAGCTCAGCCCTGTAGTTGCCTTCCCTGTTTGGGCTTGAGTTCCAGAATGCTGTCAACTCTCTCTTATCCTCATTTGCTATATCTTTCAGTGTCTTTGTGGTCGTTGTTTCGATGAGGTTGTTGTCCTTGTCATAGATGCTGATCAAACCATAGACTGTTTTTGCAGTTTCAACACCCTTGCCTATCATGACAATGTTGAAAGGCACCATCTCACCTGCGTTGGAATTCTGTGCAGTGAAAGCCAGGATCTCAATGTATTTTCCAGGGTAAGGGACTCTGATGTATATCTGGTGCTGGATCTTCACCACAGCGAATATGCTTCCGCTGACATCATCAGGGACTTCTACTGCGTTTATTGCCTGGATGTGCAATCCTGGCTTGTCGAAAGAAGCAGGCATCGTCATAGTGTAATCGATGCAGCCATGTATTTCCGGAGTCATGAGATTTGATATCTCATTATTCTCGTCAAGCCCCTTTATCTTTATGCTATCATTTATGTCGCCTTGAATTTCAAACCTGAGGCGTGCGATGCCGCTCAGGGTGTAGCAGGCTTGTCCTTCATACACATAATTAGGGAGAAATGACATCTCAACCCTTCCAGGCGAGACGCCAAGCCCGAACACATCAGAACTGCTAATGGCCAATGTCAACAGGAGCATAACTGTCAGAAGTATCTTTTTTGTCATTTTCACACGGCTCATATAAGACTGCCTTTTAATCTTATGCTACTTCTGTGCAGGTTATTGTTATTGTTGCTGTTTTTCCTCCTGCTGGTGTGTCTACGTCTATTGTTACGTTGTATTCTATTGTTAGCATGTCGTTTGCGTCTTGCCATGTTAGGTTGGTGCATATGTG
>Ga0315276_10002251_pt1 | contig 17605 bp, 15 predicted proteins | sample YL17G05_0_MG_FD_204542 | JGI IMG/M metagenome (GOLD analysis project Ga0315276, IMG submission 204542) | Sediment microbial communities from Yellowstone Lake, YNP, Wyoming, USA - YL17G05_0 | ecosystem: Environmental > Aquatic > Freshwater > Lake > Sediment | place: USA: Wyoming | collected... | reverse complement strand
AACCTGACCACGAGGGCTCTCTTAGAAAACGCTGGCTAAAAAGGGAGCACTACACGTGGTAGGGAATCCGCCTTGGCTGGCCTACAGGTACATTAAAGATACTACCTATAGAAGAGTAGTGAAAGACCTCACTTTTGGCTATTCACTCCTCTCCTCAAAGGAAGTAAAGCTCTTTACGCACATTGACACGAGCACCTTGTTTTTTGTGCATTGTGAGTTAGCCTTTCTCAAGCCACACGGGACTATTGCCTTTGTAATGCCCAAGACAACCGTGTTGCCTGCACAACAGCATTTGGCCTTCCAAGCCAGAGGGATATCTGAAATACACGACTTCTCCGATGTCACTCCCCTATTCGGAGTACGGAGCGTTCTATTGGTGAGGAATAAGCGTGAAGAGGGCGCGAAGGCGATTCCTCGCGTAACTTACAGTGGTATTCTTCCTGTACGCAACGCGTCCTGGCTGCAGGCGCGAAGTTGCCTTAAACGAACAGAAGACACTGCTGATTTGCGAATTAAGAAGCGGACGTATTCGCCATACTATCCGCTACTCCAACAGGGAGCAACCATTGTTCCGCGCTGCTTTTGGTTTGTTCAACCGGCAAAGGATGCAGCTCTGCATCGCGCGGCCCCCTATATGGAGAGTTCGGATGATGCCTTGGCGGAGGCAAAGGAACCGTGGGAGATTAAGCTGGAAGGGCGAATTGAGCGCCAGTTTCTCTTCGAAACCGTCTTAGGTAAGGGTTTGTTGCCGTTTGCAGTGTCGTACTCGGAACAAGTGTTTTTGCCAATTATCAAGAAGAAGGAAACGTTTGCACTAGCATCGCAAGAAGTGTTGCTGGAGCACGGCTATGATCACGCTGCCGACTGGCTTGCGAATGCGGAAAAGTACTGGAACAAGCTGTCAAGTTCTGACCGCCACCTTGTCGGATGGCTTAACTACAGTCAGAAACTTAGTAAGCAGCAATTAGATGCTCCAATTGTTCTGATATACAATACGTCCGGGACAAACCTGACTGCGGCAGTGTATTTTGGTGAACAGGCCGCGAAAAAACAGAGCAACGGTTTCGCTGCGAGCCATGTTACTTACTATTACTACCCATCTTCAGCAGAGGAAGCCTACTATCTCTGCGCTGTACTTAACTCAAGTGTGGTTAATACGTTGATCAAGGAACTCCAACCTCAAGGCCTTTACGGAGAGAGGCATATCTGCCGACGTCCCTTTGAAGCGTGCTCGATTCCAAAGTATGATAGCAAGAACTCTCTGCATGCTTCGCTTGCTGATCTCGGCGCAAAATGCACGCAGAGTGTCCTGAGCTACATACCCCATCTAAAGGGCAGGTTAGGACAGATGCGACTGGATGTGCGCCGGATCATTGCTGGCGAGCTTGCGAAGATAGACGCTCTCGTACTGAGGCTATTAGACGAGGCTGGACAGCATCTCTCGCAAGAGGATCTGAGTCAAGACTTTTCAAAGACAGACGATCTCTTTCGCGAAAGTTAATGGCACGGTAGCTCCCTGCTCTTGATGCTTTTCGCAATAATCAAATTGAACCTGGATTCCAGCTTTCGCCGGAATGAGGTGAGAAGAAGGCGGGTTCTGAGGCCGGACCCGCCCGTCAGATGTCAGGTCCCTAAGGGGAACTGACCTACAAGGACTAGTGAATCGGCAGAACCGCAAGGGGGTTCTGCCCTACGAGTACCACTATAGTTGCCGTCAGATTACGACGGGCACCACGGGTGCCCTCGTAATGACGTGGTCTCAAACCACTTAGGCTGACCGTTAATCTTTTTCTGGCCTCGGTTGTCTTATCCTCAGAAATTGGATGCATGGTGGAGAACGAAAGTGATCAGATTCGTGGACTGGCGATACAGGCCGCAAATGGCAGCCGGACGGCGTTTTCTGAACTGGTGAATAGACTGATGAATCGCGTTGTGGCACTGACATATAGGATGACCGGCGAACGGGAAGCGGCGCTGGACCTGACTCAGGATACCTTTGTATCGGCCTGGGAAGGGATCAAGAATTTCCGGCAGGACGCCAAGTTCGAGACTTGGCTGTACCGAATTGCGGTCAACAAGGCGCTCAATTTTATCGCTCACCGCAAAATTGCCGCAACCGATGAACTTACTGAAGAGCGGGCCGGATCGGTCGCCCAGACTGCCGATGATCTGCTAACGCAGAAGGAACTTAAGCAACGAGTACTGAAATTCATGCAGAGTCTTCCCGATCAACAGCGCGTTGCATTCGAGCTTCGTTTTTATCGACAGCTCTCCTTTGAGGAGATCGCCGAGGTTGCCGGGCGAGGGGTGCCGACGGTGAAGACCAATTATCGGGAAGCGATTCGGAAGCTCCGCCGCGTAGCGGAAGAAGAAGGATGGCGGCCGTGAACTGCCGTGAATGTCGCGACGAACTTGAACTTTGGGTCGGCCAGGCTGAACTGCCACCGGAAATCGCTGCCCATATCGGCGACTGCCCCGAATGCAAAGCGTACTGGGATGAGTTGGGAGTGCTGGCAGGCTCAGTTGCCGACGACCCGGCATTTCAGGTAAATGCAGCTGAAGCCTCCCGAATTAAGGCCGGCATCGAGCGACGCATGCAGTCCGGACAACCGACCACTATCACGTCGTTGCACTGGCTTCGTGTGGCGGCGGTCGCGGCGAGTGTGATTATCGTGGCGGGAATCGGCATCACCGGCTACCACGCCAACTGGTTTAGTCATGGCGCGGGCGTGACCGATACGACCGTATTCGCAGAGGCCGATACGCAAACCGGGAATGGAGCAGCCGAGGATGTTTCAGAAGGGTTGAGCGATGTCGATCTCTCGGCGCTCGAGAGCGCGGTCGATTCCACTACTACCCTTGATAACGCAACTGTTCTTGACAGCTTGAGTGACGAACAAATTCAATATCTGGAGTCGCATCTGGATGTTCGAGGATTGATATGAGATCTTTTAGCACAATGCATTTGACACTGTTGGCGTTCTTACTGATTCTCGGTTCGGCATTCGCACAAATTGATCCGCCGCGTGACGGTCGGCCGCCGCACGAATGTCCGGAGCTTGGGATGTCGGGCAATGATCTAGCATGGCTTGATGCTCCGGATTCGGATGCGCCAATGCCTCCTCCCGGTGAGATGCGGCAGGGGGAAGGCCCGCACGGAGGAGACAGGCGCGGATTCGAGCGGCTGCGCTTGAGAAAGCTGGCTGAGTTGCTCGAACTTAGACAGGATCAGAAGCAACCGTTTATGGAGGCGTTTCGGAAGATGCGTTTTCAGCAGCGGGAAATCGAGCAGCAACGGAGACAACTTCTGGACGAATTGTCACAGATGTTGAAAGACGATCACATCGACGATAAGGCGTTGGCTATCAGGACTGATAAACTGGCGGCGCTCGATCGGGACCGACTCGCTGTCATGCAGGAGCTGTTTCAATCGGCCCGACGCATTCTCACGCCGGTGCAGGTCGCCAAGATGGCAATCTTTCAGGAGCGGTTCGAGGCTGCCGCGCTGAGAATGGTAAGGGAATTCAGGCATCGTCCGGGCGGTCCCGGCGCGCCGAACAGGCCAATGCCTCCCGATAGTTCTGATGGACGGCCATAAACACAAGGCAGTAGAGGAAAAATAGGCGAGACACAATGAAGAAGGAGAATACATCAATGAAGAAACTGATTCTACTCACAACCGCGTTCGTCATGGGGCTGGTCCTTGTCGTCTCGGCCCAGCCGGGACCTGGTGGCAGCATGTGCAAGCACGATGGCCCCGGAATGAACTGCGATAAAGTGTGCGGTGGCCCCGGTATGATGTCCGGTCGTGGCGGCAGAATGGGGGATGGTCCGGGTCTGGAGCGGATTCTGGAAATGGCGGACAAACTCGAGTTGACCGACGCCCAGCGCGAAAAACTCAAACAGATGCACGAGACGTTTCAGTTGGAGCAGATCGACCGGCAGGCCAGCCTGAAGAAGGCCGAAGTCAAACTTGGGGGACTGATGCGGGATGACAAGTCATCCGCTACGGCGGTCAACAAGGCTATCGACGATGTGTCAACACTGAAGGCGGATATGGCTAAGATGCGCTTCCGCCATCGCACTGAGATGCGTACGGTCCTGACCGACAAACAGCAACAGATGCTAAAGGACATGCGCGTTGAACGGCGGAAGGAAGTTCGGGTCCGCGTCATCGAAAAAGATGATGACCTCAAAGAAATTGACGAGCCGGATACACCGCCGCCGGGCGGATCGCACTGAAGCGTGATCAAGCACTAACCAAGGCAAGTGCGGAGAGCCGGCATTGACCGGCTCTCCGTGTTCTTATTGCGCGATAGTGAAAATCTCGCGACGCCCTGAGATCACCAGATCAGAAAAGCGGCGATACCATGATTTCCAACTCTCCGACTGACCGGTCGAGGTATGCCCTCGTTCGAATTCTGCCAGATTGGCAAAGGTCAGCTCCATAACCAGCGTATAGTATTCGCCGGTAATGTCCGTCAACAGCCGGGACTGCTGCTGACCGGAAGCGCGAAGGATCGGCTCTCCTTCCTTCCACAAATCCAGCGCTTGTTTCATGGTGCCGAATTTCAGTTGAAAAATGTTTCGAACCAGTATCATGTCTGTCTCCTTTTGCCGGGGTAGACCGGTTAGATGTACTATAGGCATTATACGAAAAATGGACTAAATCGGTCAATGAATTTTATCGAAAGAGATCACCTGCGCCTCGCCAGTGTCCACACAGGTCTCATTGGGTATCGCGATGTCGGTGTCATCAGCCTGTCTCGTGACTTGCGGTGAACGATGCAATGCGGCTGCCTAATTGGCATATCTGTCCTCTCTTCTATTGACACGCTTAAAGTTACACCATACATTTCTGGCAGTCATGGATAGACAGATAATCCTCAGATACATAGCAGCCGAAGCCGACCGCCCGATGAAAATGAAGGAGTTGGCCAAGGCGCTTCAAATCGAGGCCGCAGACTACGGCCTGTTCCGACGAGCGGTCAAGGAGCTGATCGAGTCCGGCGAACTGGTCTATCTCAAGCGGAATAGAATCGGCGTAGCCGAGAAGCTCAATGTGGCTGTCGGTGTCATCTCGATTACCCGCTCCGGGTCGGGCTTTCTGATAAGAGAAGGGGTAACTCCGGATATTTTGATTCCTCAATCCAGTCTCGGAACCTCGTTCGATGGCGACAAAGTGATGGTTCGCCTTGGGGGACAAATCGGAGACCGCGACACAGGGGTTGTAATCAAGATCCTTGAGCGCGCGTCCCGGAACATTGTCGGCGTGTATCGAAAAGGAAAGACGTTTGCCCACGTCACGCCGGACAACCCGCGGATACATCGGGATATCTATATTCATGCGGACAACAGTCTTGACGCCCAAGACGGTGAGAAAGTCGTTGCCGCGCTATTGGTGTGGGATGATCCGTATCTCAATCCGGAGGGGAAGGTTATCGAACGACTTGGCTTCCCCGGTCAGCCGGGCGTGGACATGCTTACTGTCATGCGAACGTTCAATCTTCCGGATGCTTTTCCTCCTCAGGTTCTTGATGAGGCAGAGCAAGCCGCGGCCCGACTGGCCGAGACCGACGGCTCCGAGCGGATTGATCTCACGCGGGAGTGCATCTACACCATCGATCCGGCTGACGCTAAGGATCATGATGACGCCGTCTCGGTTGAGAAGATTCCCATCGGCTATCGGCTGGGCGTGCATATTGCCGATGTTGCCCATTTTGTGATCGAGGGAACGCCGCTTGACGCCGAAGCGTATCGGCGGGGCAATTCGGTGTATCTTCCCGGAATGGTCGTTCCCATGCTGCCGCACGTGTTGTCGAGCGATATCTGCTCGCTGAAGCCGAATCGGAAGCGGCTGGCGCAGTCGGTCACGATTGACTTCGACACGAAGGGGAAGATGCTCCGGTGGACGCTGTTCGACTCCGCAATCAAATCTCGCGCCAAGCTGACGTACGAGGAAGTTCAGGAGTATTTCAAAGACGGTATTCGATCGGAAGGGATAGACAAGACGGCGGCGAATCTCGATATCGCTCGCGAACTGGCAAATCTGCTCAGCGCCCGCCGGTGCGCTGAAGGTTCGCTGGACTTTGATCTGCCTGAGGCAAAGATTACCATGAATGAAAGGGGGGAAGTGATTGAACTGGGGCACCGGGTGAGACTCGAATCGCACCGCCTGGTTGAGGAGTTCATGTTGGCGGCTAATCGCGCGGTGGCACTGGAACTGTTTCGCGCCGCCCGTCCGGCGCTCTATCGCGTGCATGACAAACCGGACATGGAGAAGCTGGAAGCGTTTTCGCTGATGATGAGTCGACTGGGACACAAGTTCCCGGTCTCTCCGAACATGAAACCGATCCAGTTCGCTCGTTTTCTGGAGAGTATCAAAGAAGCGCCGGAAGCGGATTTCATCAACGAACTGATGCTCCGCTCAATGCAGAAAGCAGTCTATCAGCGGGAGAATATCGGGCATTTTGGACTGGCGTTCAGCCATTACGCTCATTTCACGTCGCCGATCCGCCGCTACCCGGATTTGGTGATTCATCGCTTGCTCAAGAAGCATCGATCCGGCGAATTCAGCGCCGCCTACACGCGGCAAGTCGTGCCGCATATCGACAGTGCCGGTCAGCATTGCTCCGAAACAGAACGGAACGCTGAGGCCGCCGAGCGGCAGGCGATTCGGGTCAAGCAGGTACAGTACATGGCCAACCATCTGGGGGAGGAGTACGACGGCGTCATATCGGGCGTCATGCCCTACGGGTTCTTTGTCCGCTTGAACAATCTCGGTGCGGAAGGACTGGTCCGGTTTTCGGCGATAGATGATGATTACTACTTGTACGATGAGAAGAATTACCGCGTGACGGGGCGTCGCCTGAAGCGGACGTTCCGGCTCGGCGATACTATTCGAGTCGGCGTTCTCAAGGTGGATCAGATGCGGGCGGAGATCGATCTGTTTGTTCCGGCTCCGCCCAAACCAGCACGAGAGAAGCGCGTGACGGCAGAGAAGCCGAAGAAACTGTCACGTCGCCAGGCCCGTGAGAAAGGCCGAGAGCGGAAACGCAGGTAGAATGCGAAATGAAGCCAGGGAGAAGGATAAGCGGGTCGAAACCACGTGGTTTTGGGCTACAAGTCTGGATGTAGATAGACTATGGTAAGTCGAGTTGTTATTCTTATTGATTCGTCGGGGGGGCGAGCTGATTCAATCGATTGGAAGTTGCTGGGAACAGTTGTCTCAGAAATCGGCGAACTGTATCAGACGGTCAAAGAACAAGACACGGACCTGATTCTGGTTGACGAAAACCGCCATGACCTGACCAATGCGGTAGCGGTTCGACTCCGCAGACCCAACGGTCTTACTGAAATCCGGCGCGTCGGCAGCGGTGAAGAGCCGGCGTTTAGATTGGAACCATACATCGACGGTTACCTTTCGCGCACTCTTGGACAGGATGGAGTGGGTCAAAAAGTGCAGGATATCCTGTCCGACAAGGCACTGCTTGAGAAATTCCGGATGATCGGGCGATCACCGGCGATGAAGATGGTAGCCCGCACGATCGAGCGGATTGGGCCGACTGAGGTACCGGTGCTGATAGTTGGTGGGTCCGGGACCGGAAAAGAGCTGGTTGCTCGGGCGTTGCACGAGAGTTCGTCCCGCAAGACGAACTCGTATGTAACGGTCAATTGCGGCGCGCTGGCGGAAGGGGTACTTGAGTCAGAGTTGTTCGGTCATGAGCGAGGTGCTTTCACAGGTTCGGTAGCGAAACGGGAAGGGCTGTTTCATACGGCTGAAGGGGGCACGATCTTTCTTGATGAAATCGGAGAAACCAAACCGGATACACAAGTGAAACTCCTTCGCGTGCTCGAGGACGGCACTTACTATCCGGTTGGATCGTCGGTGCCTCGCCGCGCCAAAGTACGGGTGATTGCCGCTACCAACCGCGATTTGGCCGAAGCGATCGCGGAGCGGCAATTCCGGGAGGATCTCTATTTCCGCATCAGCGTGGTCAAGATTGTGCTGCCGCCTTTGATCGAGCGACGTCAGGATATCCAGCCGCTGCTTCAATTCTTTTGGCGCGACAATCCGAAACTTGAGTACGCCGATTCCGCTCTCGAACTATTATGCAAGTACGACTGGCCGGGGAATATCCGCCAGCTTCGCAATTTCGCGTCCCGCATGGCTGCGCTCAAACCGAAAGGGACGGTGGACGTTGCCGATGTCGAGCGGTTCATTGCCGAGCAGCATGCCGGTGCCACTCATCTACCGGTGACCACCGGAAAAACAGTCGAGGAAGCCGGGCAGGAGCTGATCTATCGCGCGATTCTGTCTCTCGGCAGCGAAGTCCGCATGTTGCGCGATCTCATTACTTCGCATCTTCCTTCGGAGGGGATGGGGGTGGGGTTTGAGCCGCGTTCCTCCTTAGAGCCCAAATCGGGAACTATGGAAGAAATGGAAAAAGTGATGATTGAGAAAGTGCTGGCCGACACTGACGGCAACCGCAAAGAGGCGGCGCGGCGGCTCGGTATCGGCGAGCGGACCTTATATCGCAAATTGGGCAAGTATAGGCTGAGATAACATTCGGGGGATCGTTGAAACGGGCAATTCTTCTTGGGGCGATCTGTCTCCTGATGCTGGCTCCTGCCATGGTGTTAGGTCAGGAATTGTCGACGGACGTGTTTCCGTCCGAGGACGAACTCCTCGAGGCGCTGATTGCCGGCGATATCGATTACGACCAATACATTCTGCTGTTAGATATCGCCCAGCACGGTATCGACTCCACCGACCTCTATCTTCTCGATCTGGTACCTAATCTCTCATCGCTTTCAAGTCGCGGCGGTAAAGCAAGCCTCGAATCGGACCAGCAAGAATTATTCATTGCGGCCAATGATGTCAGGATGTCAAGAATGAGATACGGGTATTATCGAACTCTGGACAGTAAAGAGCAGTCGCGGTATCGCGTCGACGGCCGTTTCCGTGTTTCAGAAGAGTGGACCGCTCGATTTGCCGTCCGCAAGGAGTTGAGCGGGCGAGAGCGATTTGTAGACCGTTCCCTGGTCTACAAAGGAGATCATGGCCTGATGCGCGAGGTTGTGATTGGATCGATTACCGAGCGATACGGCCTCGGGTCCGTAGTAGGCTATCGAACGAAGTTGTTTTCTTACAGCGATCGCCTCAACGGTGAGTCATTTGTTTTCCCCGATTATGGGGGCTTCAACGGGATCGCGATTGATACGCGGCAGAAAGAATGGCGGATCAGAGGTCTGGCTTCCTACACACGGGACAGCGCCAATGATCTCAGTACTCTTGCCGGAATGGCAGAGCGAACCCACGGAGCGATTCGCCCATATGTCACGTTCGGCAATAGTCGTCTCAGGAATCGGCTTGACAGAAGACAGCTTGACGATTTCAAAGTCGCCGGCGGGTTCACAAGCAGGTATCACAACGGAAATACAGCAGTTGAGTACTGCGTCCAGACGGGAGACGGTCGAGAATACGGAACTCTTCTCGCTGAAGGAACCTACAGGCTGTCGCCTGCTCGACTTGAATATGCGGGCTGGTGGTACGGCGACAGATATCTTGATCTCGCTTCAGGGGGAAGGGCGGCGGACATTCGAACTCAGGTTAACCTGCCCGAAGTGGATTTTGCTCTTCGCAGCAAGCGCATGGGGCAACGAGGAATTCAACTCAAGGCGGAGACCGGTCTCGGTCGGGGCACGCGGCTGCTCAGCTCGGTCATCGTGGCCCGTCGCCATGCTGATTCCTCCAATTTCCAGTGGTTGGGAGGCATGGAAAAGGAGTTGCGGAGCCGCACAACGATTCGAGCCGACTTTCTGCACAGCTACAAGAGGCGAGACGTCGTCGGCGGTGACAAGGACAAATACACACGCCGGGTTCGAGTGGAAGCACGATTTGCTGCTGACCGGGTCAGGATCAGAAGCTATATTGCTTTCAGCAGTACAAGTTCTTATGGTGACTACGTGTCCTTGTTTACCGATGTCAAATTCAATGTCAATGTAGGAACCGAAACGGAACTCTGGTCCGATATTTCGCGGATGACGAAGGGCCGAATCGACTACTGGTACCTGTTCGCGAGGCTGAGACAGCGGTTGACCGACGGCTATTCCCTTGCAGTGAAGCTGATGCACCGGTACGACTGTCGAGCAACTATTCGTAGCAGTAGCGCCGTTTCGCTGGAGCTTGAAGCCTTATGGTGAATCGGGTTGTACATCTGCTGGTTATCATTGCAGGCGTTCTATTCATCTGCCGAAGTACGCGGGGTGCGGTGGTCGTGAACGAAGTACTGGCCAACGAACCCGGATCGCAGAATACGCTCGAGTGGGTAGAACTGTACAATTCAGGTCAATCGCCAGTGAACCTGGCACTATGCCAGTTGACGGTAGGTGGATCGTCGGTCCCACTAACCGGCTCAATGGCTCCGGGATCATATCTGATTGTCTGCCGCCGTCTATACGGTAGCGGAAATACGTCAGGATATGAATCGGTCTGGGGTAATAACTCCGGGGTCTGGGGGGATACGTCCACGGAGAACTATCCCACGCCGATAGAAGCATCGTTTTCACTTACCAACAGCGCTGATACGGTGATGGTGATTCGGGCCGGTCTGGACAGTTCGATGCTGTTCTGGTCGGAGGCCGGCAAGGACGGCTATTCATGGGAGCGGGTGCAACCGACACAGAGCGACATCAGGCAATCGGTCGATTACTCCGGGTGCACACCCGGTTTTGTCAATTCGGTAACGCCGCTTCCGAACGATTTGTCAATCGACACCATCACCGTCACACACGTTGGATCCGGCGCCGAAATCGATTTGACCATAACGAATATGGGGATCACCAGCGGGGTCGGCCGACGATTGCTCATTTGCGCGATGAATCCGGCGATGCCGGACAGTCTGGGCGAGATTTTTGATTCACTCACTCTTCCGGTTCTGTACGGCGGGTTTGGCACGGACATTGTCCGCTGGGTCAGCGTCTCAGGGGTTTATCAATACCTGATGGCTTCACTCGATACCGATGATCGTATTCGCAACAACCGCCGGGCTTTTGTGGTGCCGGGCGCAGATTTCCCACCACTCATATTGACTGAGATCATGCCAAATCCTCGACCTCCGTTGACGACAGAATGGATCGAGTTGTATTGCCCACTGCGGACGCCGTTCGATTTTCAGTCGTGGCAAATTGCGGATTCAGCCGACACGGCGCTTCTTTCCGCCGATCCGTTCGCTCTGGATGCAGGCCACTATGCCGTGCTCGCCCATGATTCCACTGCCTTTCGGCAATTTTATCCCGATTATCGGGGTACGCTGATTCAGCCGCCGCAATGGCTGTCATTGAACAATGATGGTGACGTGAGTCGACTGATTGACCGGTACGGCATACTTGCCGACAGTTTCAGCTACGCCAGGTCGTATGGCAATAATTATACGTGGGCGCGCGTTCTTGACAGCGGATTCGGCGAATGGGGTCGATCGGTGGCGTCGGGTGGATCGCCCGGACGGGTCAACGATGTTGTGATAGAGCCGAATGACCAGCGGCTGTCGCTTACTATAGAGCCGCGCGTCTTCTCGCCGGATGGTGACGGCTATCAAGATGTGGCCGAGATAACACTTGAGGCTCCACAGGCTGCAAACTACACGCTCAAAATATACGATCGCGAGGGGCGCCCGGTACGGACGCTGGCTGATAATGCCGAGCTGGTTCGGCGGAGTTATGAATGGGATGGCCTGTCTGATTCCGGCCGTCGGTTGCCGATCGGTATATACATATGCTATCTCGAAGCATCGGGTGTTGAGGCGATCAAGAAAACTGTGGTGATTGCGCGGTGACATGATGCGTTGGGTGTGGACAATCTGTGCCGTATTTGTGTGCGCAACATCGGCGGCGGCATTTGAATTCGTCGCTCCGACCGGTGTAAGCGCCGGTCGGACAATTCAACTGTCTGCTCCGGGTCCGGGGGATCTACTTAACCTGCCGGTCGGCGCCGCTACAGTCAAGTGGTGGCGTGTGGAGACCGGATTGAGCCGAAGTTACGACCTCAAGGACCTTGATCAGGTGTTTGCGGTTGGAGGATATCGGCGCGGCAACATCACGGCAGTGCTCGGCTATTCGCAGTTTGGCCATTCTGAGCTCTATGCCGAGAAGCTACTCAAAGCGAGTCTGTCACTTCAGAAGAATCCATGGTCGGCCGGTTTGAGCGGATCGTTCATGTCGCTCGGTTTTGGTGGGGGATACAAGAGTCTGAACGCGGCTGCCATCGGATTGGCCGCTGGATGGCAAAGAGCAAGTTGGCGGTTCGCTGCGTCTATGGATGACATCAACTCTCCGTCATTCGCCAAATCCGATCCGGCGCGATTGCCGAGAATCTCGCTGCACGGCGAATTCGTGTCCGGGAAATCGTATTCTCTTCTTGGGCGGATGACTTTGCAGAAGAATGAACGGGCGCAGTTCGGCGGCGGTCAGCGTATCCTCCTGCGAAGCTCAAGCGCTCTCCTGTGGGGATTTACGACAGCGCCGTTCACGTTCGGCGGCGGCATCGAACTCGGTCTTGGTTCGAGCCGTTTGACCTATTCGGCGAATTATCACCCGGTACTGGGGTTGACACAGATGATCTCAGTATCGTATGGTTCCATAGTGAAGAAGACTACGGTGGATGATGGTCTTAGATAGTCGCGAAGCGATCGAACAGCGCGAGACCGCGATTCTCGCGCCGTATGCGGCGCATTCGGCGCAGTCGCTGGGGCGGACTTATCCGCAGGCGGAACACCCGTTTCGCACCGCTTTCCAGCGCGATCGGGATCGGGTCATTCACTCCACTGCATTCCGTCGAACGGAATTCAAGACGCAGGTGTTTCTGCCGCACGAGGGGGATCATTTCCGCACTCGACTGACGCACACAATTGAGGTTGCCCAGATCAGCCGCACGCTCGCACGCGCGCTTCGACTAAACGAAGATCTTGCCGAGGCGATTGCCCTGGTGCATGATCTCGGTCATACCCCGTTCGGACATGCGGGCGAAGATGTGCTCGATGATCTGTTGCATGATTGCGGCGGGTTCAACCACAATAATCAGTCGCTCCGCGTAGTCGATATTCTCGAACAACGGTATTCGGGGCATCCGGGGCTGAATCTGACATTCGAGGTCCGCGAGGGAATCGCCAAGCACGAAACCAAAATCAAGATCAGCGGCCCGGAATTTGCATCACACACATACCCGACTCTTGAGGCTTCCTTGGTCGATTTAGCCGACGAAATCGCCTACAATGCTCATGATATCGACGATGGCCTTCGCGCCAAAATGATCGCTCTCGATGACTTGAAACCGCTCGCCATTGTGGCCGGTAGCAACCTCAGTGGGACGAAGATATCTGCGACCAGAGGAATCGTGTCCGACCAGGAAACGCAGAATGATCTGGTACGTTATCTCGTCAACACGATGGCAACCGATGTTCTGCTTGAAACAAGTCGCCGCATTGAATCTCACAGTATTACCGATATTGACGCCGTGTATCATTCCTCAGAACGGCTCTGCGGATATTCGGCTACGGTGACCGAGCAGGTGATCGAACTGAAAACCTTCCTCAGGCAGCGGATCTACCGACATGAGCGATTATTAGCGATGTCCAATCGAGCACGGGAGATTATCGACACTTTGTTTGCGCAATTCGACGAATATCCTGACAAAATGCCCGCGCGGTATCAGGCGATGCTCCGGACCGAACGGAAGGAGCTGGTCATTGCAGATTACATCGCCGGTATGACCGACCGGTACGCGGAAAAAATATATGAGGCCGAACAGTAGGAGGCTGCGATGAATATTAACATTCGAATGGCCGTCAGCTCTTCACTAAGTCTTCTGGTCGTTGTGGCTTTACTCTCAGGAGTCGCGTCAGCGTTGACGACGACCCTGAAGCTTCAAGACCAGGTTGTGAGGATCACGGCACCATTGCTGTTCAAAGGCGAAGTGAAGGGGAGAGTGAGCGCGGTCACCGGCGACACTCTAGTAATGGAACGGTTTCTCAAAGGCGAATCCAATTACGTGCGAGTGCTGTTTTCGGAGATTACGCGCTGTCGAGTAAAGGATGGCACAAGGCCGAATACCCTTGCAGGCGCACTGATCGGCCTGGGAGTCGGCGGCGCTGTCACATCCGCGGTTACGCTGGCGAACGACTTCGCAGACGATAAGGCAGCGACCATTGCTTTAGGAACTGCGGGTGGGGCGATTCTTGGCGGTATAGTCGGCGCGCTCGTGAAATCGGATCGGTGGCAGGAATTACCGATCGGCTCGCTGCGCATAGACCCGCAAATCATCGGCAGTCTTGGGCTTAACCTGTCACTGAGATTTTGAAGGAGCGCAATCTCTCCCTGCGCTCCTCCTCGTCAACTTCAGGATTTACTTGATCTGCCCAAGCGGCAGCACCGTGCGGCCGTGCGATTCGTTCAGCACTTGCGCCAACGCCGTGTACACCGCCGAAAGTCCGCAGATAATTCCTTCGATTCCGGCTATCATCTTTAGTCCGGCGCTCTCTGTCGCATCGCCAAGCGCCAACAGGAAGAAGAGAATAGCCAGCGACATGAATACGAACTGCAGAGCTCGATTGGCCTTGAGTGTGCCAAAGAACATCACCAGCGTGAATACGCCCCAGAGGCACAGGTACCACGAAATTGCAGGGACAGTGTTGGCGTCGGCCCAGCCGAGTTTCGGCAATGTCCAGAGTGCGACCAATGACAACCAGAATATGCCGTACATGCTGAAAGCGGTCGTGCCAAACGTGTTTCCTTTCTTCCATTCCATGATCCCGGCGAAAATCTGGGCCAGCCCGCCGCAAAATAGCCCCATCCCGACGATCATACTGCCGAGCGGAAAGAGGCCGGCGTTGTGAAGATTCAAGAGTACGGTGGTCATGCCGAATCCCAAAAGCCCCAGCGGCGCGGGATTGGCGGTCTTATCCTGAATGGTCAACACGCTCACGGCGTTTTGTCTTGTCAGTACATCGCTTGAATTCTGCATTACGGAGCTCCTCGCGTAGTTAGTATACAATACAATCCATATTGAACCGCAAAGATAGGTGGTCAACTCCGGCAGGGCAAGCTCCGGTTTTGAAACAAGATGACGTGGAGGAGTTTTAGGGCGCAGGCTTGTCGCGCTACACCTGATTAGCTCTTCTGCTGCCCTTTTTCGATCTTCGCCCAACTGTCTTTCAACGACACGATGCGGTTGAACACCAGTTTCTCCGGTGCGCTGTCGGTGTCCACGCAAAAATAACCGTGACGAATGAACTGGAATCGGTCACCGGGACGAGCGCTGCTTATATTCCGCTCGATGCGGCAGTCGGGCAAAACTTCGATTGAATCCGGGTTCAGGTTGTCAAGCCAGGACTTGCCTTCCTCGACATCCCCCAAATCTTCCTTCAATGACAGGCGGTCATACAACCGCACCTCCGCGGCTACCGCATGAGCGGCCGAAACCCAGTGAAGTGTCCCTTTTACTTTGCGACCGTCTTTAGCTTCACCGCCGCGCGAATCGGGATCATACGTGCAATGAATTTCGGCTATCGTTCCGCCGGCGTCCTTTGTCGCGCCTACGCATTTGACAAAGTAAGCATGTTTCAAGCGGACTTCAGCGCCGGGGAAGAGACGGTAATATCCTTTGGGCTGCGTCTCGCGGAAATCATCCTGCTCGATATACAGCACTTTGGAGAACGGCAGCTTGCGACTCCCCATCGATTCATCTTCGGGATTGTTGATTGACTCAAACTCCTCAATCTGGTTGTCCGGATAGTTGTCAATCACCAACTTGAGCGGTCGCAACACGGCCATCATGCGCGGCGCCCGTTTGTTGAGATCCTCGCGAACGCAGTCTTCGAGCACGCCGACCTCGATCATCGTCTTCCGCTTGGCGACGCCGATCCGCTCGGCCAGCATGCGAAGGGACTCCGGGGTATAGCCGCGACGGCGCATCCCACAGATAGTCGGCATACGGGGATCATCCCACCCGCTCACATATTTCTTGTTCACCAGTTCAAGCAGTTTCCGCTTGCTCATCACGGTGTAAGGTAATTCAAAGCGGGCAAATTCGATCTGCTGCGGATGGTAGACCTGGCACTGATCGAGAAACCAATCGTACAGCGGGCGGTGATCTTCGAACTCCAGCGTGCAGATCGAGTGCGTAATCTTCTCGATAGAATCGGAAAAGCAGTGGGCAAAATCATACATCGGGTAGATACACCACTTGTCGCCGGTCCGGTGGTGAGTAGCCCGGAGGATGCGGTAGATGACCGGATCCCGCATGTTGATGTTGCCGGATGTCATATCAATCATGGCCCGGAGTGTGCGAGCACCATCAGGAAATTCCCCTGCTTTCATCCGGCGGAACAGATCCAGATTCTCATCAATAGTTCGATTTCGGTACGGGCTGTCTTTCCCTGGAGATGTCAGGGTTCCGCGATACTCGCGCATTTCATCGGCGCTGAGATCACAGACATAGGCTTTTCCAAGTTCGATGAGTTGCACGGCATACCGGTACAGCTGGTCAAAATAGTCGGACGCGTAATAACAGCGATTCTGCCAGTCAAAACCGAGCCAACGGACATCTTCCTGGATCGACTCAATGTATTCAATATCTTCTTTGCTCGGGTTGGTGTCGTCGAAACGCAAATTGCACAGTCCGTCGTAGTCTCTCGCGATTCCGAAATTGAGGCAGATCGATTTGGCGTGCCCGATATGAAGATACCCATTCGGTTCCGGCGGAAACCGGGTGTGGACGCGGCGATCAAATCGGCCCGACCGGTTGTCTGCGTCGATCATCTCCCGAATGAAATTGGATTGTCCGGAACTGCCGGGACCGGAATTACGGTCATTGCGGTTGCTTTCTTTTGGGTCGTTCATGCTCCTGTGTCTCTCGTTTAACCGGTGCCTTCAGGGGCGCCGGTGTCCGGTGAATGTAGCGTATTTGCTTGATCGTGCAACCAAAAAGAGAACGGCTACCGGTAGCGCCGGCAGCCGCTTCTGAATACTGAAAGCATCAAACTAATGAATCGTCAGTTCCTTCATCAGACCGTCCAAGTGGTACACTTTGTCCAAGACATACAGAATATAGCGCGAATCCACAACTATGGTGCGGTTCATCTGTGGGTCGTACGTGTAGTCCGAGGCCACTCCCTCATAATTACCGTCGAAGGCCAGTCCGACTATTTCCCCTTTACCATTGAGCACCGGGCTGCCGGAATTGCCGTTGGTGATGTCGTTGGTGGTCAGGAAATCAATTGGGATGTCGTTGTCGCCCGGCTCGGCATAACGCCCGAAATCCTTGATCGAGAATGCCGTCTTGAGTGCTGCCGGCACGACGAACTCACCTTGTCCCGTTTCCTTTTGAAGGACACCTTCAAGCAACGTATGGTGGTGGTAGGCCACGGCATCCCGGGGAGCGAACTCTTTAACTTCACCAAAGCTCACTCGCATTGTGCCGTTGGCATCGGGGTACATGGTGCCGTTTTTCCACTCGGCGTATGCCTGGACGAGCTTAGGAGCGAGTCTGGTCTCGACACCGCTGAACGCCTTGTCACGATTCCGCATCGCTTCCGACTCGGGGTAGAGG
>Ga0315276_10002250_pt1 | contig 17611 bp, 13 predicted proteins | sample YL17G05_0_MG_FD_204542 | JGI IMG/M metagenome (GOLD analysis project Ga0315276, IMG submission 204542) | Sediment microbial communities from Yellowstone Lake, YNP, Wyoming, USA - YL17G05_0 | ecosystem: Environmental > Aquatic > Freshwater > Lake > Sediment | place: USA: Wyoming | collected... | reverse complement strand
GTTCTGAATCCGATCAACAAACTCTGCCTGGCGGTGCATGTTACGGGAGGTCTCTGTCCCATGGGTCTACGCTGCCGGCACGTCGGGCGATCGTCCGGGAGCCGAGCGTTCGGTTCCGGCGCGCGAGGAGGGAGGAACGAAGCCATGTCCTCAGTAACTCTGTTTGACTGACAAGGGAGAGCCCTTCGAGGCCTCACCGATTTCCTTATGGTGGTTTTCTCTGATCTCTTCACTATTTTGAAATATTGCGCAAGGGGGACAGAATCGGGGCCTCTTTAAGCTGGATCAGGCTGCGCTTGCCGAAAGTGTCCATGGAATAGAATTCCCGCGATTCGGGAGGAGAAGGGCGGAAGACCGGCGAGAAGTTGACTTTTGTCGCCGATTTGTCGAAATTATACAGATTTCGCACTTGGGGCGAGCTACAGTACTTAATTTGTGGAGAAATGGATGACAGAGCAAAGACTTCGCGGTGCGGTGGGTGTCTTCTTGATCATGGCGCTAGTCCTGCCGGGATTACTTCTGGCCCAGCAGGGCGTTGACGACGCAATACGGGTTTCGCGCCAGGGCTTGATTTTCAATGCCCGTGCCCTCGGCATGGGGAACGCCTATTCAACGATCGGCTACGATTTTACGGCGCTCCGCATGAATCCCGCCACGCTCGGGCTCTCCGAGGGGACAACGTATACGATGTCGGTGAACACAAACGGATTTCTTTATCAGAACAAGTTCTTCGGGACGCAGGATAATTTCGCAACGACGAACACGACGCTGAGCCAGGCCGGGTTCACGATTCCGTTCAAACTCGATTCGCTCAGGCATGCGGTCATCGGACTGGGGTACACGCAGGACAAAGATTTCAACATGGGGGGGAAATACGACGGATACAATGCGGGGAGCACCTCCTTCGTCGGGCTCCTCACCGACAACCCGAACCCTGTCGCGCGCAGCCTCGGTCTGATCTATCCGACCTATGACAATGCGGGCCGATATCTCGGCGATCAGACCATCCTCGCCGGGAACTTTCAGGAGCACGGATACGTGCTCAGTGCCGGAGAAATGCTCCACTTCTCCGGCGGGCTTTCCTTAGAGGCCGCTCCCGGCGTCTTCTTCGGCGTGAGCGGAAGCTACAATATCGGGACGTACGCCAGCGACGGAGAATTCACCGCCACGAATACCAGGCTCACGTATCCGGACTCCCTCCGGACCGTCCCCTCTGACCCCCGGACGGCGGGTTTCAAAGATGCGACGTACCGGGATGTCCGCAACGCCCAGTACAAGGGATGGGACGTCAGGTTCGGTCTGGTCTACCGCTTCTACAACTTCATCGGGATCAGCGCCTCGTTCAAGGTTCCCTTCCCCCACACGATTGACGAAACGCGGTACCTGAGCGGGACCTCGAATTTCTCGACCGGAGCCTCCTTCACCGCTGACCAGATCGCCACGACGCAGAGCTATCAGATTAAGCCCCCCTACGAAGCGACGGTCGGGGCGATGGTGAATCTCTGGATACTGACCGGGACCGCGGAGGCAACGTACGTCGACTACAGCCAGATGAAGATTTCGGGCGGGGTCGCTTTCCCGGAGCTGAGCGACATCAACAAGCGGATCAAAGACGAGTTCACCCGCGTCCTGAATCTCAATGTCGGCGGGGAGTTCCGGCTTCCCTTCACCGGGCTCATCGCGCGCGCGGGCGCGATGTACCGCCCTTCACCGTTCAAAGGTGATCCCGGCCGTTACGATCAGAAGTTCTTCACGCTCGGCTTCGGCATCAATTCCGCCGACAGACTTTCCTTCGACATCGGATATCTGTACGGCTGGTGGGATTCGCCGAAAGCCGAGGTGCAGGTTGCTGCCGATCAGACGGTGGATCAGACGATCGAGTACCACAATGTTCTGCTCACGATGAAGTTTGTTTTTTAGGGGGGGGGCGAAACGGGGAGGGCGTCCGCTGCGGGGTTAAGCCCGGCGCATCGGCAGAGAGGTGGGTCAGGTGATCATCGTTGACCTCTGCCTCGCCATACCTTACGACGGTCCGCACACGATACCATGACGCTCATGCGGGAGCAAGTCTGTGGTCGCGTGCCGAAACTCAAAATCGTTGCGGGCTTGTCGGCACCGCGGACTTCTATTTCTTCTCCAGCTGGTGAATGAGGAGCCGGGCGTAATCTCTGCTGGCACTGCCCAGGTCCGAAGGATCGTACGCGCTCGATTGCATCGACCAGCGTATCTCCTCTGATACCGCATCGTACAGGTTACCTTCGAGGAAGTACCTCTTTTTGGCGTCGTAATAGCCGGGTGTGGATGTCATCGGAAACGAGAAGGCGACGTAGGTGGAATAGGAGCCGTAGTAGCTATAGGAGGAGTACGGCGAATACCCATACCCGCCGGCATAGGTCGTGGCATCCGGGATGAATCGTTGTTCGCTCTTTTCATCAAGCAGCGACACGGTAAACACGGCCTCGCATTTCGATTCTTTGATCTTCTCCCGCACCTCGTCCTTCGACGGGAGAATGTCGTTCGTAAACTTCCCCGGGAAGGCATCGATGCTTCGTGTTACGCTCAGCCCTTTGGCGTTTGCCGCGATGGCGAGGTCGGTTTCTACAATGTTGCGTGCGTCCCTGTCTGGCGTCACCGCGATAATGAAAACGGATTTGTACTTCTTCTCCTGAGCAGACTTGGGGTTCTTCCAGAAGCTGATCACCTCCTGTGAAGACCCGCATGACATGATGAGTGTGCATGAAGCGAGAAGAATACACGAGATTATCATTTTCATGATGACGACCTCCTTCGTCGTGGGGGGTGAATATGTGTTCGTCTCCGATAGGACGTTTGTTCGAAAGCCCGCCCCGTTCTTGTCAGAATACCCCCGCACTGTCCATTGAGATGGTCGTCCTCTTCGGTCTTCTCTGCAATGGGAGTGATGCAAGCATCATCGGGACATGACGGCCGGCAGAAGCGGAAGAGCACTATGCGTCACGCCCGCGCCAGCGACGCGTGGGGTTCATACATAAGTATGAAAACATAAAGAAAAAGAAGAGAAGAAGCAACGGGGCCTGGAAAGGGATGCGCCGCGATCTGAATACATCCCGGGCTCCCTCTTCGCGTCTTGTCTATGATCGTTGTACACTCTACGATCTCTTCGGCCAGTATCAACGACAAGGGAATTATCCAATGGACTCAATCCGCAATCCCCTGATCACGGTTGCAGCGGCGATGATCATCGTCGCCGGCATGCATGCGGCGGCCCCGCTTGTCAACATTATTCTGACGGCGTTTCTCGTCGCGATGTCCCTCACTCCCCTGATGGAATGGGCGATCAGGAAAGGGGTCAAGCCCGCACTTGCCGTGACGATTACCATCACGGCGGTGGTGATCGGCGGCCTCCTGCTTTCACTGGTCGTCGGCGGGTCGATTTCAAGAATGATCGAAGTACTCCCGACCTACCTACCCCGGCTTGCAGAGATACGGGATTCGATCATGAAGGTTCTGGCCGGTTTCGGGATCGACACCGGACGCTTTGATGTGGCTCGTTATCTCGAGCCTCAGCGCATCCTGGATTTGGCCGCCGAGGTACTTTCTGCAGGACTCGGGGTTGTCAGCACCTCACTGGTCATCGTCCTGGTCATGGTATTCATTCTGATCGAGGCCGCCGGGGCTATCGCGAAAACCCGGCGCGGCGAAGAGGTGCACGGTATCATGTCCCGATACGCGCTCTTCGGGAAGGAGGTCCGCAAGTACGTCTCGATTGTGTCGCTGACGGGGCTGTTCGTTGCTGTGGGAAATACCGTTCTGCTCCTGGTGCTGGGGGTGGACTTCCCCGTTCTCTGGGGGGTACTCTCCTTCTTCTTCAACTTCGTGCCGAATCTGGGATTCATTTTTTCGGTTTTTCCGCCGGCATTCCTGGCCCTCATCGTGTTAGGGTGGGAAAGAGCGCTGATCGTTGTCGTGGGATTTTTTCTCATAAACGCCTTTTCGGAGAACGTCATCAAAACCCGATTCATGGCGAAGGGGCTGGATGTCTCTATCCTCCTCATCGTGATTTCGCTCCTCATCTGGACCTGGGCCCTCGGTCCGATGGGAGCAGTCCTCGGCGTCCCCCTCACGTTGGTTCTGAACCGGATGTACGTAGAATTCACCAGAGAGGAACGTGCAGGCGGAACGACGGGAGAAGCACCCGGGAAAAGCGTCTCCTGATCACTGACAACCGTCAGGTGTGCCGGATGCAAAGGCGGCTTTGACTCCCCATGTGACGTTACGTTGCTCCTGACGTCCAAGATCTGCGATGATGAATGATACATTGCCCGTGTTGACATAACTAAGGTACCTTGGCCGTCGTTCACCTGTGAAGGAGGTCCTGATGATGCATTCACTTCGCCCACTACCAATCCTCTCGCTGGCTCTGTGCATGACCCTGTTGCCGGGAGTTGCCCTGTTGCTTTCACCGGAGGGGAGCTCGCTCTCCGCCCGGGCGCAAGGGGGCAAATCAATGTGGAGCTTTCTCAGCGAAGGAGATTTCGAGCCGATCCTCGAAGCGTCCTACGGGTACGGACTTTTCGACCATAAACTCTTTAACGCCGACTTACCGACGGCAGGGGTCGCCGGATTCAAGATCGGATACCGCGAGATCAAGCCGTTCAAGTCCTGGGGAAAAAAGCTGGATGAGAGGTTTATCGTCGGCGGTTATGCAAAATCCACCATGCCTCCCGGGAAGAAGAATTCCGGCGGTATGGAGGGGGAATGGTGGCGAGTGGGTACCGGCCAGCGCTCAGGCTATGGATGGGAGATCGGGAACCAATCGGTGATCCCGTATCACCAGTACGCGTTCAGCTACATCGAGCCCAAGTTCACGAATACGACGTCGCTGGGGTCGGACGACTCCGCGAGGGTGGCGCGTGTGATGGGTGACGGCCGTCTTCTCATGTCGACCGAGGGGGGGGCAACCGTGGAACTGTTTTCGAGCCTCAGCGCATCAGCGGGGTACGAAGCTTCGGTCATCTACACCCGTCTCGTGTTCCCCCAGTGGGTCTGCAGCTACCTCCTGCTCGGGTCGTCTGTGGTCATCATATCGGACTTCGCACAGGATATCGCTTCGTCCAGCCCCGTTCTGGGACCGATCCTCTACTTCGTGCTCCGGAATGCCGTTGCGTACGGGTTTTTCTATATGTTCCGCGGCGAGATGAACTGGCCGTTTCATTCCGAGACACCCTTCATGACCCATACGTTCAAGATAGACGTGAGTCTGAGGTTCTAAGACACGCGGCGTTGAGCGGCTATGATCCCCGTGCTCCACGAAAGCCAGCGCGGGGGAGATGTCCACGCGTGATGACGGCTCTCCAGAGCTGATCAGGCCGCACCGGGACAACCTTCCCGGCAAGACCGCATTAGACCCGAAAGAACCTTCTTATCCTTCAGAATCCGGGAGACACGTGGGAGACAAGAAGCCAATGTTTCCATTGAAAGAAGAGGGGAAAGCAACCGAGTTCAATCGTTGGTTGGTCGAACTCATGGTGAAGTTGATTCTCATTGCCGCTGGCGTCGGAGCGACGCTGTGTGTCCTGTTTCTGTCATTCGAGCAACAAAGAGAGCTCCTGAAGATGAATCTTCATGCTCTCCAGCAGAATCTTGACACGTCTCTTGCGACGCAGAAGGCTATGCTTGACACCGCTCTGAACAACCAGGCCGCCTCTCTTTCCATAACTCTTTCGGAGCAACAAAGGCTGCTGGAGAGGTCTTTACGGGGACAAGTTCGAAATCAGCAAAGACTAGACAGAATCAGACTGATCAACGTCCTGAAACAGATACGCGGTGAAATCGGCAGCAACATTCAACACATTACGGATGAAGAGAGGTATGGGTTGATGGGGATGAGACTCCAGCTTGAGTTGAAGGATGAAACTGTGCTCTTGAGCTATTCCCCGGACTGGAGATTCAAGACGACAATCTGGGAGAATGCGAATACGAAAGACTATTTCATCGCCCACCGACCTCTGAGCATCTACAACCTTGCTGCGGTGTATGAGGAGTTCTCCCAATTCAACAGGTTTGCTGATGAGTTCAATGAGCAGGTGCTCCTGATGCGTTCAATGGCGAGCAGAGATGGCAGCGCGCGTCTGGAGTTCGAGAACACTTTTCGATTCACGAGCAATCTGAAAGAGGCCGCCAACCAAATTGTGGACAGCCTGAAATCAGCACAAGGGGAATTTGACAACCGGATAGAAAGGGACATCCGTCAACTCGAAGCGAAAAACTGACCACCACTAATTTCTTCCGGCCCGAATTCGCGGACGGGCATGGCTCACCCATATTCCAACGGACCATCATCTGACACGTATCATCCGCCACCGTTACCACTGCATAGCGCTGCAAGCGGCGTGGAAGCTTATGTCTGCAGTCGCTCTGCTTTTGTGCACAATAGGCAGCGTTGCCGCCCAGACATCCCCGATGTCAAGCGACACGTTGACAGCGAAGAAGGCCACAACCCGGCCCTTGCTTGATACAACCGTGCCCGATAGTACCGTACGACATGCCGAGAGGGCCCGTGTGGTGATCGACACGCTGGCGGTGAAGAAGGATACGACTCAACTCCTGTATGTAACGACCGCCCCCGACAGCACCCGTGGTCAGGCAGACTCGGCGCGTGCCAACGAAGGGCATCCTCAGGATTCGCCCACCGATCGTGGTTTCTTGCTGCGGACCGGAGATGGGAAGGCTGAACTTCGCATCATTGGCTCCGTCAGGCTGAACGGAATCTACGACTTCAACGGCTTGCAGACGTCGATGAGCTTCAACACCTATGCCATCCCGGTCGGGGACGCCAACAGTCAGGAGGCGAGTTTTCAAATGAGTGCCGCCCAGACGCGTCTCGCCCTCGAGGCGACGAAGAAAGGGGACGCGGGAGACATATTCGTCAAGGTGGAAACGGACTTTCTCGGCCCTTCAGATGCCCTCCGCTTGCGTCAAGCCTATGGAACATTCAACCGGTTCCTGATCGGACAGACATGGTCGACATTCGATGACCCCTCTTCGATTCCGTTGACCGTGGACCTCGATGGCCCCAACAGCTCTGTCAGTGCGCGAACGGTCCAGTTCAGATACATGGGCACGATCAATCCGACACTGACGTGGGACGCGGCGATCGAATCGCCGAGCGTTGAGTCGTCGATACCGGACTCGGTGGGGCAGGAGCCGTCATTTCAAAGTTTTCCTGACGTTGTCGGGCGGATGAGAGAATCCGGGACCTGGGGGCATGTCCAGCTCGCTGCTGTTCTCCGGAGTATCAGTGTGAGAAATCCCCAAGGCGATCTGGACGTTCTGGCGGGGTATGGCATGCTGCTCAGCGGGCGAATCTACCTCGGGGGATCACGTCCCCACCGTATCCTGTATCAGCTGGTGGGCGGGAAAGGGATATCCCGGTTCATTACAGCGTTGTCAGGAGAAGGTCTGGATCTTGTCTACAACCCTCTCTCCGGGTCTGTGGAGCTGACCCAATCGGAGGGGGGATATATCTCCTATGCCCGGGAGTGGGTACCGTCTCTGTTGACATATGTCACTGCAGGCTTTCTCCGGATACGCAACATCGACTTCTTTCCGGATGACGCCTTCAGTTCGAGCCAGTATGTCTCCGCGAATCTCTTCTGGGATCCCTCGGCCGGGACGCGCATGGGGGTCGAATACGCCTGGGGACGTCGCGTGAACAAAAACGGCGACGATGGTACCGCAAATCGCGTCTCGTTCATTGTAAGATACGATTTTTGAGGGCGTCTCGATCGGCGAAGTATTCCGTTTCCACGTAGGAGACGGCTTTAGTGTCGTTCCGCTCCCCATGGGACTCAGTGGATCGTGGGGCCCGCTGCGAATTCCCCCCCCCCTCGGCTGCCGGGCACGCTCATTCCCCACGTTGAACATCTCTGAATCGAAGTCCGCCATCGATTGCAGCGCAGCGGTTTCAATTGAGTCCTCCTGCTTCCGCTCTCGCTCAGGCCCGAAAGTGATCCGCCCGCCAGGTTTTGATCGCCTTCTTGACGTCCTCGCGTGAAAGCTTCTCTTCGGCGGCCCGTTTGGCGAGAGACAGGAATTCCTCGTCCGAGGCAAAGCGGAGCGCGATGATCTGTCCCATCGTCAAACGAGTGTCAAAAAGCTTTCCCGTGATTGCAAAGTGGCGCAAATTCTCTTCAGCCCGGATCGCCCGGTCCTGCACCTTCGTGGCGAACGCCCGGCTGTACCAGGACTGGATCAGCCCGCAGATCGTGAGGACGGTGATCAATGAGGCGCTGTAGACTCCCTGATGTTCACCGAGGCACACATAGAGGTTGACGAACGAGCCGACAAAAGCGGCGAAGAGCAGGAGAAACAGCACCCCGTGGTACATGGGGACATAGCGACGATGGTTTGCGTAGTTCTGCGTTTCCATAGGAGGGTTCTTTCTCGTGATGGGAGGATGTGATACAGTCAACATTGACTGTCGCCGTCGTGTAACGAGGATAAGATACGAAAGATTCAGGTCCCGTTCAGTCTTCTGGCTGATCATTCGCTGTGGCTGAGGGCGCCGCAAGGGATGATGCCGGGTAGCATCCGCATCAATATCCGGTTTGGCGAACGAAGCAGTGCGGGAGGATGCGAGCGATGATTGCATGTCGGCAAAGAAATGCCGTACACCATATAGTCTGCGACAAGGGAGGATTCGTGGTGCGGAGTCACCGTCGCGTCTGCCGGTTTCCCGATACGGGTCATTGGATTGAACGCCGATACCGCACAAGCGAGCGCCATGTCTCATGCGTCGACCGGGAATTTCGGAATCCCGGTGATCGGGATGGATGCCGGCTATCATGAGGCGCGGCTCGAGGCCGCCGATCGGGCAAGCGGGGTGGATTTCTATCGGCTGCGGGATGACACATAGCGTGGAAGGCACAGCGGCCGGAAACAAAAAAACCCCCGCTTCAGGCGAGGGTTTATTGTCATCAGTTCGCCTTTAGACCGTTCTTTAACGTCGCGGCAAGTAGCGTATAAATGACGACGATTCTTCTCTGAACTCAACATACGACAGGCATACACAAAAGTCAACTGGCTGGCCTGGTTCCCCCCCCCCTTCACATGAGGAACAGATTCCCGGAATCGCTCACCGAGACGTGAAAAGAGAACGTGATCTCTCGTACAGATCCGTCTCTGAGCTGTGAAACCCGTGCAGTGAAACAGCCCGTGCGGACCTCTGGTCTCTCACCCTTCCGGGAATGTCGCTGTTGCGAGGCCCGGTTGTGCGTTCTCAGCGCACAAAACCACGGGCCGTCCGGATCAGGACGCGAATGTTTTCTGAGGGGGTTGTGGGGGGGATTGCGCAGCCTGCGTTCAGTATGAAGCGGGGCGTGTCCGCAAAGACCGTGAGGATTTCCCGTGTCTTTTCCTCAACCTTGCGGGGGGAGCCCAGCGCCAGAACGCCGCTCGGGTCTATGTTGCCGACGAAGGCCACGCGGTTTTTCAACGTCCGGTGGGCCAGGAGGGGGTCGGTCTTGTAGTCAATCTCCAGACCGTCTGCGCCGGTCGTGATCATGTCGTCGAGGATCGGCCCGGTGTTCCCGCAGATGTGAAGGATGTACGGCAGTCCAAGTTGGTGCGAGGCCGCGACGACCCGGCGCTCATACGGAAGAGCCAGGCGCCGGAACAGGGAGGGGGAGACCAGTTCGGGCCCGGCCATGCTGTCGCCATTGGATGCCATGTGGGCCCCGGTGGTGGCCATGTGGCGTATGAACTGCAGTGTCACGCCTGTGCAGTAGTCCAGAAGCCTGTGAATTCTTCCTTCGTTGTCCGGATCGAGTATATCCATCAGCCAGGAGTCCATTCCACGCACCAGGCTCGCGAGCGTGAACGGGCACTGATCGCAGTTGCCCCGGATATAGATCTCATCGCCAAAATACCGTTTCAGTATGCGGACCGACTCGAGCCAGACCTGCACACCCACGGAGCTGAGCAGATCGACCTCGGGAAGGTCATCGATCTCTTCCAGCAAACCGAGCATCCCTCCCTTTGCACGCGCGGGCTCATCTTCCGGCGCGTCGACAGGGACACCGACGGCGCCGGCAAGCGTGACCGTGTCCACATCGACCATGATTCCGTCGTACCCGTACGTTTCCACGGCCTGTATGAACGATCGGGCGAGGGCCTCCGGGTCGGACCGGAACCGGCGCATGGACACACCGGCCTCACGGGCGGCCATCATGAAGTTATGCAGCATGATGGGGGTGGAGTCAGGCACTTCCCCGCGGAGAGCCGCTGCTATCCGTTCGTAGCCGTTCATGGATGCATCCTCTTGATTTCATTCCCCCCGTTTTCCATGCCCCCCCCCGGGGGGGGGCCTTCAGACCGATCGCTGTTCGAGTCGATTGATGAGCACCGCCAGCAGGATCAGGGCGCCGCGCACCACATGCTGCCAGTACTCGTTCACGTTCATGAGCGTCATGCCGTTCATGATCACGCCGAGGAAGATCACCCCTACCATGGTCCCCCAGACCCGTCCGACTCCTCCGGTGAAACTCGTCCCGCCGATGATGACAGCGGCGATGACGTCGAGTTCCCAGCCTTTCGCCGTCGTGGCGGTACCCGACATGATTTCAGAAGACTGCATGACGCCGCTGGCAGCCGCAAGGGTCGCGGTCAGGGCGAGCACCATGGTCTTGACCATGCTGACGTTGATGGCGCTGAGGCGGGCGGCCTCAGCATTTCCTCCGACCGCATAGACCGAACGCCCGAAGGTCGTAAAGTTCATCAGGAGGTGCGTCACCCCGAAAGCCAGGAGGAAGACCAGAGCCGGGAACGGAATGCCGAAGAGGTAGCCACCGCCTATGAAGTTATACCATACAGGAAAGGGGGTCAACGGGAAGCCGTTGGTGATGAGCTCCGCGGCACCGGTCAGGGCGGTCAGGAGTGCGAGCGTGGTGATGAACGAGGGAACCCCGTACTTCGTGCGCAACAACCCGACCAGTGAACCGAGGAGGAAACCGGCAAGAAGCGAGACGAATATTCCGGCGCCGACGGCAATGGCGACGGGGAGGCCGATCGGGGGGGAGCTCAGGGAGACCGTAAGCCAGGCGGTCAGGCAGCCCGAGAATGCGACCATGGAACCGACGCTCAGGTCGATCTCTCCTGCAATGATCACCGTCGTCATCCCGAGGGCGATCAAGCCCTGCATGGAGACGTTCCGGAGGACGTTCAGAAGGTTTTCCGGGGTGAAGAAATGGGGCGCGGCGAATACGAGAAACAACGAGAGCGCCACGAGGACGATCTCGAGTACAGCCGAACTCACGACGGCGCGAAGGCGGGTTATTCCATGCATACGGAAAACAATTGCTCCAGTGTCGAGGACTGCGGATCCATCTCCCCCGCGAGGCGCCCCTTCTTCAAGATCAGGATTCTGTGGCAAACTTCCATGAGTTCCTCCAGCTCGCTCGAGACGACGACGGAGCTGATCCCTTTCGCGCTCAGGTCCCGGATGATCTGAAACATCTGCATCTTGGCCTGGATGTCGATCCCGCGGGTCGGTTCATCAAGGAGGATGATACGCGGTTGCGTGTTCAGCCATTTGGCGATGACGACCTTCTGCTGGTTTCCGCCGCTGAGGGAGGAGACGGATGTGTCAACCGAGGTAGCGGCAATGTCGAGCTCCCGGACGAACCGGGCGGCAATGGCGCGTTCACGCCCGGCGCTGGTCACTCGCACGCGGGAGCCGAGACTGGCGAGACAGACATTGATCCGGGTGCTGAGCGTCTGGACAAGCCCTTCCTCCTTCCGGTTCTCGGGGGCCAACGCCATGCCCAGCCGCTTCATCTGTCCCGGCGAAGAGGGGGAGACCGTTCTGCCGCAGATCACCACGCTCCCGCTGTCATGGGTGTCCGCTCCGAAGAGGGCCCGGAGCAGCTCGGTCCTCCCGGAGCCGAGCAGACCAGCAATGCCCAGGATTTCCCCCCGACGAACGGTGAACGCAATATTCGCGAAAGCACCGCGTCGGCTGAAATCCCTGACCTCCAAAACCGGGTCCAGACCCACAGGGGTCTCTGTATGGTGCTTATGCTGAAGCGTGTCGCCGAACATCATGTGCACGATCGTTGAGGGGGTCGCATCGTCGATGCCGACCATGCCGACCAGCTCTCCGTTTCGAAGAACGCTCACCGTATCGGCGATCCTGTGGATCTCCTCGAGGCGATGGGTGATGTAGAGCAGGACCACTCCGCGTGCCGCAAGGGTTCGCAAGAGCGCGAAGAGGCGCTCTGTTTCGTGATGCGCAAGCGCCGAGGTCGGCTCATCGAGCAACAGCACAGAAGGCGTGTATGACATCGCCTTGGCGATCTCGATCATCTGCTGCCGCGCGATGCCGAACCTGCCGGCCTCTTCGCGCACGTCGATCACGACCCCCAGATCGCGGAGGACTCCCTCCGCCTGTCGGTAGGTCGCGGGCCAGTCAATAAGGCCGGAGGGACGTTTGGGGAGACGGCCGAGGAACATGTTCTCCGCCACGCTGAGGCCGGGGATGATGCTGAGCTCCTGGTGGACGGCCGCGATGCCGTGGGTGAGTGCCTCGCGCGGCGATTTGAGGCGCGCCGCCTTGCCATTGACGAGGAGGGACCCTGCCGTGGGCTGCACCGCACCGGCAAGTATCTTGACGAGCGTGCTCTTTCCGGCCCCGTTTTTTCCGAGCAGGGCGTGGATCCTCCCCCCGTCGAACCGGAGCGAAACATCACGAAGCGCCACCGTGCCGGGATACTCTTTGCGGAGTGCAACCGTCTCCAGTGTATGGGTCGCCAATGGCACGGAGGATCCTATTTGTTCAGCTCTTTCAGCCGGTTCTTGAATGCTCTGACGCCGTCCGGGTTCAGACGGCTCAGCAGGAGCCCGGGGAGCGAGACGGTTTTCTGGACTTTCTCCCCTCTCAGAGCCTTGAAGGCAAAGTCGACCGCCATGGATCCGATCTCGAACGGGCGCTGGCCGGTCACGGCCTGAAGGATCCCGTCTTCCGCAAGCAGAAAATCGGCGATCTGCTCCCCGGTGTCAGTTCCGAAGACGGCGACCTTGCCGGCTCTCCCCGAGTTCTTTACGGCCATCACGGCTCCCACCGTGCCCCCCTCGTTCGCGGCCCAAATGATGTCGAGGTCAGGGTGCGCGGTGAGCATATCCCCTGCCTTTTTCACCGCCTGCTCCGCGAGCCATGCGTCCTGCTCGGCAACGATTGTCACCCCCGGAATTCTCGCCATCTCTTCCTTGAACCCATTCACCCGCATCATGCTCTGCTCGGGGGCCTGTGCCTGAAAGGCGAGCAGGGCGACCCTCGCTTTGCCACCGAGGTGCTTCGTTATGTACTCGCCCGCGACCACACCCGTGGCTCGTCCGAGATCCCTCTGGTCGCTCTCCACATAAGAGGAAGGGGTATCCCCCTCCACGTTCGTGTTGTAGGTGACAATGATGATGCCTTTCTGTTTCGCCCGCTCGAGCGCGCTCATCGACGCCCGGGCACTCAGTGGAGAAACGACAATGGCGTCAACGCCGCTGGCGATGTAGGTGTTGATCAACTGAATTTCCCTGTCGGGTCTTCCGGCACTGTTGGCTTCCAGCAGTTCCGCACCACCTTTCGCAGCCGCCTCACGCATGCCAAAAAGGACAAGCCGGAAAAATTGGTCTTCCTGGAACACAATGCCGGCAATCTTCTTCTGGCCCGGGACATCGGGCTTCTTCGAACAGCTCAGCGCGAAGAACAGGAGCGAGAGCATGAGGCAGCAGGCAACAGCGGGGAGGGAGAATTCCAGAGTTTCCCTCGTCGGCGGGTCTCCGGGGGGCCGGGGGAGGGGACGATGGATGAAGGTGGGGGGGGGACGGCGCACGGGAATTCCTTTGCTGATGGCAGATCCAGAAACGGAAAAGGCTTCCTATCCTAAGGGGAACGGAGGCCTCTGACAATGAGCACTGAAGTTTTCAATTGTCTGAATCTAATACAATGCGTACAGGAAAGCAACGCAAAAGCATTTTGACCTATGCGTTCGCGCTTCCGTGCATTCAATGCAGTGGACGGGTCCCCCGCCGAAAACCTCCGTCGGACCCCCCAGGATGTATCGCAAACTGCCCACAATGTACAATTCCATGACACTTCGTCCTGCGGGGTATATTATGCCAGAACTTCTCACGGGAGCCGCCGTGCAGACGAATCTATCAGTGCTTGTCCATCTGGCCTTCGCCCTTTCCGCCTCGGGCTGCGGCTTGATCGGATACGGCATCGGGGCCGCATCTGATGCTAACGCCCCGAAGGAATTCACCCGCCTCACACCGCTGGATGCTCTCTCCGTGAGTTCTCCCCTGACGCTGATCACTACATACGGCGATACCGTCAGAGGAGAACTTGTTGGATCGAGAAAGATCTAGGAGTGCGACGGCAGTTATCGCAACAGGGTCTCAGGCACCCCGCTGGGCGATGTCGTGCCGGCTCTTCAGGTGCAGGTGGCAGTCGTGGCTCACGGGAAGCAGCAACTTTACGGGGCCCGCCAGTACAGATTCCAGGCCAAAGTCCTTGGATTCGATCCAGGAATCATCCGTCTGTTGCCGGTCAGCTCCAGCGACAACCCGGTTCTCCCCCTTGACGAACTGGACTCACTTCTGAGCGATGGGGGGCACTCCAGTGACGTCGCAACATTGGTCAGAATGGTTGAAGGCCAGGAGGTTCCCTTCATTTCGTAACTTGGGATCTCGACACCTGGGATCGGGGATCTTCTCGAGACTCACTGGATCCACGCTGGCGAGATCGGTTTGATCATCGACGAGTCTTCTCACAACGGAGCCATCACGCGTGTGCTCATCGGAGCCACCCTGGATGCGTGCGTTATCATCGGGGGCGCGGCGGCAATGCATACTATGCATGCGACAAAATGATAGGGAGGCCCTGAAAGACCTCCCGTCTGCTTCAAAGGTCCCGTCTTGCGCGTCACGCCTTGACGGGGGGGCCTTCGGGGGTCGCTTCCGTCTTCTTCAGTTTCGAGATGACTGTGTACATCACGGGGATGACGAACAGGGTGAGAACGAGGGAGAAAAACAGACCGCCAATAACAACAATACCCATTGACACGCGACTCTTCGCACTCCCCCCCAGTGCCAGGGCAATCGGCAGTGCGCCGAGAATGGTGGCCAGACTCGTCATCAGAATAGGCCGGAAGCGGGCGACCGCGGCGTGCCGTGCTGCTTCGAGGAGCTGTTTTCCCTTCTCTTTTTGCTGGTTCGCAAACTCGACGATCAGTATCCCATTCTTCGTCACCAGCCCGACAAGCATGATGATGCCGATCTCGCTGAAAATATTCAGTGTTTTGCCGAACACCCAGAGCGAAAGCAGCGCCCCGGCCAGAGCGAGCGGGACGGTGAGCATGATGGTGAACGGGTCTCTGAAACTCTCGAATTGTGCCGCGAGGACAAGATAGATCAGCACCAGCGCGAGCAGGAAGGCGAAGACGATGTTCGATGAGCTCTCCGCGTAGTCGCGCGAAGGCCCGGCAAGGGCCGTCGTGAACGTCTCGTCGAGTACCTTCTTTGCGATCCGGTCCATTTCCGCTATCCCGTCGCCGATCGTTCTCCCCGGCGTGAGGGCGGCGCTCACGGTCGCCGATTTGAACCGATTGAAGTGGTAGAGCTGGGGGGGGGCGCTCTGTTCGTTCAGGACAAGCAGGTTGTCCAGCTGGACCAGCTTCCCCCGGTTGTTGCGCACGTAGAGTGATTTCAGGTCGAGAGGCTCGTCGCGGTCCTCGCGGTTGACCTGTCCGATCACCTGGTATTGAAAGCCGTTCATTTCGAAATAGGAAAAACGCATACCGCTGAAAGCCAGCTGCAGCGTCTGCGCTATATCTATGACTGACACGCCGAGGCTCCTCGCCCGGTCGCGGTCAATGGTCAGGTCAATCTGTGGCTTGTTGAATTTCAGGTTTACGTCCGAATTCTGGAAGACGCCGCTCCTGTTCACCTCATCGAGGAAGAGCGGGAGCGCCTGGCGGATCTTCCCGAAATCCTGGTTCTCCACCACATATTGCACGGGCATGCCGCTACGCGCCCCCCCGCCGCTGGCCGAGATGGTCTGCTCCTGATTGATGAACACACGCGCCTCTGTCAGGGCGCGGGTTTTCGTAGTGAGGTAGTCTGCAATCTGCTGCTGGGAACGTTGTCGCGTTGACGGGTCCGAGAGGAGCAGGCGGACGCTGCCGGCATTGACAGCGCCTCCACCGTAACCCGGAGCGGTGACGTACAGGCAGACCCGTTTTTCCGGGATGGAATCCCCGACAAAAGCCGACAGCCGGTCCATGAATGCGTCGGTGTATTCGAAGGAGGCGCCTTCGGGGGCGGTGACATTGAGGCGGAGAAAACTTCTGTCGTCAAGGGGCGCCAGTTCGGACTGGAGGGTCCTTCCGAAAAGGAGCATGATCAACAACGAAAGCGCGATGATGGCCACTCCCCACCAGCGATGCTTCAGGAACCGTGCGAGGAGATGCTCGTACAGGGTGTTCATCTTCTCGAAATACGGCTCCGTCGCGTCGTAAAAACGGCTATGAGTGCGCTTCTTCCGGATCATCCGTGCATTGAGCATCGGTGTCAGGGAAAGCGACACGAACGCCGAAATAAGTACCGCCCCGGCGATAACGACACCGAATTCCCTGAAGAGCCTCCCGACGAATCCTTGCAGGAAAATGATGGGGAGGAACACCGCAGCCAGCGTGATGGATGTCGAGATGACGGCAAAGAAGATCTCCCTGGACCCCGTAAATGCCGCTTCCATCGGAGACAGCCCTTGTTCGACCTTCTTGAAGATGTTCTCGGTGACCACGATCCCATCATCGACCACGAGCCCCGTCGCGAGCACGATGGCCAGGAGGGTCAGGATATTGATGGTGAACCCCATTACGTACATGATAAAGAAGGCCCCGATGAGCGACACGGGTATGTCGATCAGCGGGCGGAATGCGATGATCCAGTCACGGAAGAAGACGTAGATGATGAGGATGACCAAAAGGACGGCGATGAGAATAGTCTCCTGGACTTCCTTCACGGATTGTCTGATGAAGCGGGTGTTGTCGATCGCGACGTTCAGGACGTAATCCGCCGGGAGATCCATCTTAATCTGTTCAAGCCGTTTGTAGAACTCATCCGCGATTTCCACATAGTTGCTTCCCGGCTGCGGCACCACCCACACGCCAACCATCGGCACGCCGGACTGCTTCAACATGGTCTCTTCATTCTCCGGACCGAGATTCGCGAACCCGATATCCCGGAAGCGAACGGTGGTCCTCCCGTCGGCCTTGACAATCAGGTTGTTGAACTCTTCCACCGTTCTTAGCCGTCCTCTCGTATTGACGGTAAGTTCGGTTTGGTCGCCTATGATTTTGCCGGAAGGAAGGTCAACGTTTTCGCTCGACAGCGCGTTCATCACATCGAGGGGGGTCAGCCCGTATGCAGAGAGTCTCGAGGGATCCATCCAGAGGCGCATCGCGTACCGCTTCTGTCCCTGAATCTGCGTCGAACTCACTCCTGGGATCGTTTGCAGGTTCTGCGCGATGACATTTTCGGCGAAATCGCTCAACTCGAGCTGGTTCTTGGTCTCGCTCCGGAT
>Ga0315276_10002247_pt1 | contig 17617 bp, 17 predicted proteins | sample YL17G05_0_MG_FD_204542 | JGI IMG/M metagenome (GOLD analysis project Ga0315276, IMG submission 204542) | Sediment microbial communities from Yellowstone Lake, YNP, Wyoming, USA - YL17G05_0 | ecosystem: Environmental > Aquatic > Freshwater > Lake > Sediment | place: USA: Wyoming | collected... | reverse complement strand
ATAGTAGTAGAGCGCGCAGGAATGGGGATCATTCTCAGGGCACAGACTGAGCTTGGCCTTCACCAGACGGCTCAAGAACTCGATGAGGGCCCAGGATCGATACAGATCGAGAAATCGCGGAGCCTTCTCCATCACCGTATAGTAGCTCACGCTCCCGCCCTTTTTGTGGCCGGGAATGTAGTTGCGGTTCAACTCGCTCTTCACCCCTTGCGCCTGAGGAACGAGATACTCTTCCACCACCGACCGAGGGAGAAACTGTGGAATAAGCAGGAACTCGTTCTGGTCCCAATACTCACGAGAGAGTCGATCGAAATCCAACCTTTCGATTGCCTGATCAACCGCTTCAACTAAGGAACCGACCATTGGCTGACTCATACACTCACCTGCTCCTCGATTGTCCAATTGACATCCTCGAACACGTTCCCATCAAATTCACTGTGGGGTATTGAGCACCGGAGCCTTCACCACTTCCACATCGGCCGGCAACTTCAGATTGAAGAGTGAATCGCCAAGACCCACGTTGGATTGGAGCGACGAAAATTCAAAACTCGCGACATTGCCGCTGACTTCATAGAGAGAGATCGTCCGAATGAAGTAGGTCTTGGGAAACACTTCTAGCACGATCCGTTGCAACGATCTCCCCGCATCACCCTCCTGCGACTTAGGCAGGAGGGTGAGCAGTCGGATTCCTCCCACACCTCGACCCTTCCCCGGCGTCGGTTCGATGTCGTACGACTCATCCAGCTTAGCCGCCCCTAGCAAGAGCTCCAATGGAGCCTTAGAGGCTGCCATCTGCGTCAGCCTTCCCACCAAGACTTGCTTGTGCTCCGGCACATACACTTTAATATCATCCCGATTAACATAGATGTCCTCGACCGAAGGGTCGAGATAATTCCACCGTAACCGGCCGGGCTTCTTGATATAGACCTTCCCCGAAGATGTCACGGGCCGCTCGAACCCCTCGATCGTAGTCTTCTGCGTAAAGTCCGCCTGGAGATCTTTTGTTTTCTCATACCGCGCCTGAAGCTGCTTGACCACCTCTCGCACTTCCTTCAACGCTTTCTCGTTATCCTCATCCCCGACAGCAAGGGCCGGGGTCAGTAACAGGAGGCCACAGAAAACAACATGGAGAGCCGACCAGATTGCCCTGCTCTTGAGCCCGTCCAATGCATACAACATCATCGGGTATGTTCTTTCATAACGAATCTCTTCGGATGAAGCGGGCTTGGGAAGTGCCATTGCGCGCATCGAACGAGCACCGTCTCACCATGCACGTTCTGCGAGCACAGCAGCTCCCTGGCCCACTTCATGCCTCTTCCTCGGCTCCCACCGGCCCTCGTCGCCCAACAACCTCTCTCCGTCCATCGCGACCAGCCGCGCCCACGAGGCCATCCGTTTCCATTTGCTCGATCATCCGAGCCGCCCGAGGATAACCCACCCTCAGCCGACGCTGAATCAACGACGCAGAGGCTTGGCCGGTAGAAAGGACCAGTTCTTTGGCCTGTTCATATACTTCGTCCAACGCCTCTTCCTCTTTCGCGTCTTCTTGTTTCAGCGCAATCTGCAACTCCTGATTGTAGGCGGGCTTTGCTTGATCCTTTACGAACTCGACCACGCGACGGACATCCTCATCCGATACAAACGACCCGTGTCCCCGCATGAGACGTCCAGTCCCCGAGGCCATATACAGCATGTCTCCACGACCCAGAAGCGCTTCCGCACCGTTGGCATCCAGGATAGTGCGTGAATCGGTCTTCGACGACACTTGAAAGGCAATGCGAGCCGGAAAATTCGCTTTGATCAAACCGGTCAGCACGTCGACCGACGGACGCTGCGTCGCCAGCACGAGATGGATACCTGATGCGCGGGCCATCTGCGCCAAACGCGCAATCTTGTCTTCGACTTCCTTCGGCGCCACCATCATCAAGTCCGCCAACTCATCGATCATCACGACGATATAGGGTAAGGGCTCCGGCGGAGTCGGCGGCGGCAAGAATGATCCGGGACTGCCATCCGGAAGCGCCGTCTCTCCGGCAGAGAGTCGTTGATCTTCGGACAAAAACTGAATAGGCAATTCCGGCTGATCCGACTTCGCTGCTGACTCCGCCTCCAGCACACCCTGCGCCCCTGCAACCTTTCGATTGTAAGCATCGATATTTCGGACCGCTGCCTCTGAAAGCAATTTGTAACGCCGCTCCATTTCGACCACGACCCAGCTGAGTCCGCGCGCCGCCGACTTCGGATCGGTGATGACCGGCCGCAACAGGTGAGGAATGCCGTCGTACGTTTGAAATTCGAGCATCTTGGGGTCGATCAGGAGCAGCTTGACCTCATCTGGACGAGCTGAGAACAGCAGGCTCAGAAGCATCGTATTGAGACTGACGCTTTTCCCGGCCCCGGTGGCCCCGGCGACCAGCAAGTGCGGCATCGTTTTCAGATCGACGATCAATGGGGCTCCGAAAATGTCCTTCCCCAAGGCCAAGCTGAGCTTCGATTTGGCACGTGAAAACGTCTCGCTCGTCACCACTTCCTTCATCGACACTGTCTCGCGATACAGGTTCGGCACCTCAATCCCGACCACGGATTTTCCAGGAACCGGCGCAACGATCCGGAGACTGACCGCCTTCAGGGCCAGTGCCAGGTCGTCTGCCAGGTTCACAATGCGCGCGACTTTGGTTCCTGCCGCCGGCTCGAACTCATACATCGTGACGACTGGCCCAGGACGAACTTCCGTCACCTTCCCTGCAATGCCAAAGCTGAGCAGTGCGCGGGTCAACACATCCGATTGCGCCTTGATTTCCTCTTCCGTGACGCGCCCCAAGGGTCCTGACGGTTCGCTCAAGAGCAGGGCTGGATCCGGCAAGATATAGTCGCCCGCATTCGCTTGGACGTTAAAGACCCGTTGGTCGGACTCCTCCTCGATTGCCTCAGCCGGTTCGGGAGTTGGTCGTCGCGATGGCTGAATGACCGGCCAATCTAATTCCGGCTCCGCGGCCGCTTCAGGAAGCATCTCCTCGATCACCGCACGGATGGATTTCGATGATTTTTGTTTGGCTTTCCGTGGAGACTCAGGAGCGGATTCTTCTCCCGGTCGTTCCGGGATATACGCACGCACTTGGTTGATTATCCAGTTGCCCCAGTCTGGAAGCCGCTGAGCAATCTCCGACAGAGAAATGGACGTCGTGAAGAGGAGCGAAACCAACAGTCCCGCCATGATCAGAATATGGGCGCCGGTACTCGCAAAATGGGCTCGTAGGCTCTCGGCCAGCACTTGCCCGAAGAAGCCTCCGGCCATCCCTCGATAAATGAGGCCGCTTGAGAGCGTCGGCACCGCCGTGATTTCGAGATGGAGAAAACCACTGAGAAACAGGAGTGCCGCCAGCGAAGCGCCGGCGTTCCGCAGACGGATGGATAGGTCGCTCTGAGTGAAACAGCGGACGCCCATCAGACCGAGCAGAATGGGGAAGAGATAGGCTGCGCCACCGATCAACGAAAAGAGTGTCGCCGCGAAGAAGACCCCGACAGATCCGATGAGGTTCTGTGAAGCAGGCGAACCGACAGCCGCTGACCCCACCGCCGTCGAGTTCAATCCATTCGGCACGAAGGAGACGAGACTGAGGAGCGTGAGCAGGCTCAACGCGATCAGGACGACTCCGATCACTTCTCGCTTAATGGGTGATGGAGGGGAAGCGGCGCGGCGAGCCTCGCCCCGCTTGGCCGAAGTGGTGACAGCCATGATCGCGATGCTAGCACAGGGGATCGGTCATTTCAAACGAGAGCCGGCCGAAGCGAGCCATCAGATGGCTCTCCCGTCTCGTCAACCGAGCGCAAGAGCGAACCGGATGAAGTCCTCAACCGACAACGTCTCCGCCCGGCGAGCCGGAGCAATGTCCAATCGCTGCAGCGCCTTTGCCACCCGATGAAGTTCATATCCTTCGTCTCGCAGAGAATTGACGAGTGTTTTCCTGCGATGCGCAAAGGCCGCCTTCACGAGCGCGCGAAAGGCAACCTCTTCCTGCTGACTGAGCCTCATGTGCTCTTTCGCGCGCAGCAGCACCACCGCCGAGGCGACTTCCGGCCTGGGTCGGAAACACTGGGCTGAGACACGAAACGATTTGGTAATGTCGGCTGCGTACTGCACCATCACGGAGAGTACGCCATAATCAGATCCACCCGGCTTTGCCACCAAGCGATCGGCCACTTCGGCCTGCAGCATGAGCACCATGCGGGGAAACCGTCCACGCTGATCGAGTAATCGGAACAGCAACGGGGTCGAAATGTAGTAGGGCAGATTGGCAACGACGACCGTCCCCGTTGGCAGGCGCTCGACCGGATAGGCCAGCGCGTCATCACAGACCAATTCCACATTCGGAAACTCCGCCTGTCTAGTTTTGAGATAGGCATGAAGCCGTGCATCCACTTCGACCGCCGTCACACGACCGGCTGAGTGGCACATTGCCTCTGTCAGGATGCCGCGACCTGGACCGATTTCCAACACGTGGTCGCTGGAGCCCAATTCTGCCAAGGCGACGATTTTGCGCACGATGTTGGGATCGATGAGAAAGTTTTGGCCGAGCCGCTTGATCGGTGGGGGGAGATCAGGGGTCGACACGAGTCAATTCCCGCCGGAAGGACGAGAAGCTGCTTGTGCCAATTGTTTCGCGAGATCGGCAAGCGGGGTTTTGAAATAGTCGATGAGGTCAGTAAACTCTTCCACCATGTCGTTGGTAAAAGAGGGCCCCGGCTGCAGGGCGGCAAACTTCTGCCCTTCCTTCTGGCCCAGAGATTCAGTGATGAGCGCAATCGTCCTGGCTTTCCACTTTGCCACTCGTTCGGTTCCTGCGACGGTATTGAGCGTCTCCATAGTGTCTTGGAAAATCGCGTCCAATTCCTTCAACTGCCTCTGAAGTATGTCACGCGCCGCGTCCGATTGGTTGGTCATCAATATGCTCCTGTTGCTCTGGTCTGTTTGGTTTATCTTGTCTGCCTTGTTTGTTTTGTTTATTTGGTTTGTCTCGTTTGAATTTCATTCAACCAAACAAGAGAAACCCTTCACCGACGCCGGGCGGCTAGCCTAGCGGCCAGCGTGATCGCCTCGACCAGACTGCCAGGATCTGCGATGCCCTTCCCTACGATATCAAATGCCGTTCCATGATCGACCGACGTACGAATGATCGGCAACCCCACCGTCAGGTTCACGCAGGTGCCGAAGGCAACAAGCTTTAAGGGAATCAACCCCTGGTCGTGGTACAGGGCCACCACACCGTCGTAATCGCCCCTCGCCGCCTTGCCAAACAGGGTATCTGCCGGTAAGGGATCGCTGGCACGAATGCCCTGGGCCTGCGCTGCACGAGCTGCCGGGAGAATGACCCGTGCCTCTTCGTCCCCGAACAGTCCATGTTCTCCGGCATGGGGATTCAACGCGGCGACACCGACTCTCGGTTTCTTAATCCCGAACAGGTCCCTCAACGCCAGATGAGCCAGCCTGATGGCTTTTTCGATCTTGGCCTGGGTGAGGAGTGACGGCAAGTCTTTGATCGCAACGTGGGTCGTCACGAACATGATTCGGAGCGGTCCGCCGACAATCATCATACCGGAGTCCTGAGTCTTGGTCAGATCTGCCAGCAGTTCTGTATGACCGGGGAAATGACAGCCGGCCATGTTGATCGCTTCTTTGTTAATCGGTGCGGTGACGATGCCGTCGATACAGCCAAGCTGCGCAAGCTCCACGGCTTTCTTGATGAACAGCACGGACGCAGCCCCGGTCTCAGGCACCGCGACCCCTCGTGGGAACCGCCCAAGTGGATGATCGAGCGGATCCAGCACAGCGAGATGATTCGACCGTGGAGACACTGCCTCGTGACCCTCCACTCGAATCACGTTCATCTTGAGCTTCAGACTCTTGACCACCTGCTGCATGACCGGAAACGAGCCGATGACCAGAGGGCGACAGAGTCGTCGCACCTTTGCCCCGGCTAAGGCCTTCGCAATCACCTCAGGACCGATCCCAGCCGGATCGCCCATCGTGATGCCAAGGAGAGGTTTGGCTTTCGTCTTCGTCATGCTTTTCTTAGGACTCATCACCCTTCACCAATCACTCGTCACGTAGGATGCTCAAAAACACTTTTCGGCAAGGCCGCAGCGAGCGCAGAAGCGAAGCGTACCCAGCGCGGTACGTTGAGTCTCTCAGCGATGCGAGAACGAAGCTGGAGGGGTTTTTCAGCATCCGGTTAGAAGCCATAGAGGTACAACACATACCCGATATATAGGACGGCACTCCCGCCCAGCAACCAGGGTCGCCAGAGACCGCCCCACGCAGCCTGCACCAATAAGAAGGCGGCCGCCGTCACAGCGAGCACCATGGTGATCAATGCCGTCGGTGCCAGCGCCCAATCCGTGCCCAAGAGCCCGATAGAGACCGGGATTGTACCCTGAAAAACCATCGCGCCTGTGACATTACCTACTGCCAGACGGTCTTTCTTTCGGTAGAGCCAGAGAAAACTGTTCGACATCTCGGGCAACTCGGTCGCCAGGGGCGCGACGAGGAGGGCCAGGATTAATGGCGAAATCGACAAGACCCTGGCAATGGTTTCTGCAGCGAGCACGAAGAGATGCGCTCCGAGCGCGAGACCAGCCAAGCCCAGGACTGCTTGAAGACCGATGAGTCCAAACGACGGGACTGCCGCCTTTCTGGCAAAGAACAGCGGCTCCGGTCCTCCACCCTCGCCTCCCTCCTCAGCCACCTCACTGAATTTCAGCTTTACATAATAGAGGTACAGGCTCATCAACCCGACAGCGGCCAGGATGTGCACCAGTCGAGAGGGGATAAACACACAGGCCAGCGCGACGCTGTACGCCGCTACAAAAAAGGAAAGATCGCCCTTTACATCATGATAGTTTAACTTGAAAAAGGCGGTTCGCTTCCCAAGTCCTGCGTAGACCACCAGCAAGATCGCCAGGATGGGGATCACGAGGGTGCTCAACATAAAGGGCGCCCCGAGGATCGCGCCCAAGCCCACCTCCGCTTCGGCACGGCTGGCGCCGAAGAAAATAGCGATGATAGGGATCGACGTTTCAGGAAGTGTCGTGCCGATGGCTGCCAACACACCGCCGACCGCACCTTCGGACAGATCGAATCGCTTTCCCAACCACTCAATGGCGTTCGTGAAGAGCGTGCAGGCTCCTAACGTCACCGCGACGGATACGAGGAACAGGAGGCTGTAGAGTAGAACCGTCATCGCTGGCCCGTCGTCCGAGTCACCCGCCGTTTGGCGTAGGCGAGGGCCGCATCGTCGAGCACTGTCTTCACGGACCGACCCGTTCGCTCGGCAATCCGCTTGCAATCGAGATATTCCGGAGCCGCCTTGGTCGTCGTTTCATTCACATCGGCAATCTTCATCCGGACGACTCCTCCAGGCACCTTCACCGACATAAACCGCCGGGCGAGGATCTGTCGCATCACCTCACGAATCCGGACTCCCAATGCCGTGGTTTCTTGAAACAACACATCAAGAATCCGATCCAGCTCCCCCGGGGCCACAAGACAGGTCAGCACGACGCCGGGTCGTCCACGTTTCATGATGACTGGTGCGAGCGTCACATCAAGCGCGCCACGAGACAATAACTGATCCATCACATACTCATAGATTTGGGGATTCACGTCGTCGAGATTGGTTTCAACCTGCAGCACGGTATCCTGTTCGCGCGTTTTCCTGGATGACGGTCGCGCAAGAAGTACACGCAAGGCATTCGGCCAGCCGTCAGGATCCGCATCGCCCGCTCCATAGCCGATCGCTGTCGGCGTCATGACCGGCATGGGACCGAACTCCGATGTCAGCGTGCGCAACAGCGCCATACCGGTCGGCGTGGTGAGTTCCCGGGCAGGGCCGGCACAGTAAATTGGAATCCCTTTCGCCAAAATTGCGACCGCCGGACCAGGCGCCGGCAGAATCCCGTGAGCCGATTGCAGCATTCCCGTTCCAACATTGACGGGGGAGGCCGTCACACGAGTCACGCCCAACAGATCACAGCCGATCAGCCCGCCGACGATATCGACAAACGAATCCAGGACCCCCACTTCATGAAAATGCACGTGATTTTTGGCCACACGATGGGCATGCCCTTCCGCTTCGGCCAATAGATCGAACACGGATCGGCTTTGCTGCTTGATCTTGTCGGGGAGCCGACTCGTGGAGAGGATGGCGTGAATCCGATGAAGCGAAAGCGGCTTGCGCAATCCTGTCGTGATCACGACATCCACTTTCGTGGCATGGATCGCCCCTCGTTGCACCCGCCGCTTCCGTAGCGTGAAACCGCCAAGCCGAAGTCGCTTCAGCCCGCTCACCAAGTCGGAAAATGGAACGCCCACGTCTACGAGCGCACCGAGGGTCATGTCGCCGCTGATGCCGGAATAACAATCGAAATGGAGATGCGCGCCCACGTACGTCCTTTCTCTACTTAGTTCAGACCGCGTCCATCTTACCCAAGGCGCGCTCGAACGGCAATCGGCTCAGGGTGAACATTGACAGCCTATCAACGCTGTGTTATCCCCACTGCACTGGCGCGCCAATTAGGCGCTCTGTAATAACCGACGGCTCACGTACATAGCCCTATGACGATCTGCCACTCCTTGATCATACCCTGTTCGGACCTATTCAAATCGTGGAATGCTCGGGTCGCCTGGATGCTGCTCTGCGCCTCGCTGCTGCTCTGGAGCCCACTTGCAGCCTCGGCAAAATCGAAGCTCCACCATGGCCCACGCCCCGAACCGGAACTCAAGATTGTCGACCTAAACGTTGCTCCAAGCCCCTATACAATCTCCTCCGGCCCGTTGCAGTTTTCCGCTTTGATCCAGTTGCCTAAGGAGCTGAACGGCGCCACCCTTCTAGAAGTCTCTTCATTCATTACATCACCGTCGAAAAATTCGCTCCGTTTTCTGACGACACGGACGCCGCTAGGACCACACGCCGCCTCAACCGACGGCACCGCCCCTCCACGAGTCTCTGTCGTGCTGACATGGGATGGGCTGGATCAGAAGAACATCGCGGCGCCGGCAGGGCTCTATCATTTCGAGGTGCGGGCCAAGTTGCTGGCGAATGGCGAGAAGGGCCCCAGGACGCAGATGGTTGGCTGGCTGAAACGCGGAACGATAGAAGTCAAATAAGCCGAGGCGGGACGCGCGAGACAGGCGCGACTGGCGAGAAAAGTAAGAACCGTCACTCGTTCAGCAGCTCACCTTTCGCGCTTGTCGCGCAGTTCTCGCTCGTCGCCCCTCTCGCCTAATACGTTGATCCGGTGCGCTAGGCAGCCAGCCCCGAACCCGTTGTCGATATTCATTACGCCGACCCCCGCCGCGCAGGAGTTCAGCATCGTCAGCAACGCAGCGAATCCACCGAAACTCGCGCCATATCCCCGACTCGTCGGCACGGCAACGACTGGGCAGGGAACCAACCCGCCGACCACGCTTGGTAAGACTCCATCCATCCCTGCTACCACCACGATCGCCCGGGCTTGCATCAGTCGGATCTGACGCTCCAGCAGGCGATGGATGCCGGCCACGCCCACGTCGTAGAGCGTCTCAACCCGACTCCCCATCACCTCCGCCGTTACTCTCGCTTCTTCCGCGACAGGAATATCCGACGTGCCGGCTGTAATCACCAAGATATGTCCCTGCAGCCTCCGCTTGGGGTCACGGATCGACACAATGCGCGCCTCGTCATAATAGACGGCTCGACGATCAAGCCGCTTGATGAGCGTGGCGACCTGGCGAGTCGCGCGCGTCGCCAACAACGGACGATGATGTTTCAACAACGCCTTCGCAATGGCGCGAATCTGGGCCGACGTCTTCCCCTCGCAGAAAATGACCTCGGGGAATCCCTGCCGTAACGACCGGTGATGATCGAGCGAGGCAAACCCGAGATCTTCATTGGGCAACGTGCGGAGCTGTCCGATGGCCCGCGCCACAGACAGAGTGCCCGTTCGCACCTTGGTCAGCAGTCGTTCCAGCGCCTCGGGATTCACGGCTGCCCTTTCTCTGGCTTTGCGTCGCGCTCCATCAGATCCGTCACCGCCTTGCGGCAGGACTTGCCCTCGAACAACACCGCGTTGATCTCTCGCACGATCGGCATCTCGACTCTGTGGCGATAGGCTAAGCCAGACGCCGCCCGGGCAGTCCTCACGCCTTCGGCCACGGCCTGCATGCTGCCAAGGATCGTTTCCAACCGCTCGCCTTTCCCCAGTCTCACGCCGACCGTGTGATTCCGACTCAAGGCTCCGGTGCAGGTGAGCACGAGATCCCCCACACCCGAGAGCCCGTAAAAAGTTCTCGCATCGGCGCCCATCGCATTCCCGAGTCGGACCATTTCAGCCAACCCTCTCGTAATCAGCGCGGCCCGCGCATTATGACCAAGGCCAAGTCCGTCGACGATCCCGGCAGCTAAGGCCATCACATTCTTCAGTGCCCCGCCCAATTGGACACCGATCATATCGCTATCCGCATAGACCCTTAGCACGAGCGTCATTAGCGCCGCTTGAAATGCACTTACCAGAGGAGCCTCCTCCCCCGCGAGACACAAAGCAGTGGGCTGCCCCTGGCTCACTTCTGCCGCAAAGCTCGGCCGGGACAAGACCATCAGCTTGGGATGCAGCGTCGCGGGTAGAACCTCCTGCATCACTTGCGTCATCAATTTGAACGTCTCTTCCTCAACACCCTTCGTCGCACTGATCACAGGCATGGAAGGGGACAAGATGGGAGCGAGCTGCTGGAGGACGAGCCTGGCCACATGCGAGGGTACGACGAAGAGGACGCCTTCGCAGTCGCTCACGGCTTGCGCAAGAGAATTGGTCGCGGTGAGCGAGGGCGGCAGGGTAATTCCAGGCAGGAAGACCCGATTCTCGTGCGTCTGGTTGATCGAATCAACGACGTCCCGTTCATAGGCCCAGAGTCTGACGTGAAGTCCTTTTCCCGCCATGTGCTTGGCAAGAGCAGTGCCCCAGGCACCAGCACCGATCACTCCGATACGATTGACTGTCTGCATAATGAGAGAAAGTCGCCTAGGGGATGGGTTACGACCAATAGAGTTTGTGAGTCAGTCATCTGGCGGGCGGATTATAGGAACCCCCTCTTTCTCCTGTCAATGAACAGGCCCGTACAAAACGCCTGCTAGACCAGACAGCCAAGGAGGCCAGTTGGTCTATCTGACCCTGTAAAACAGAGAGAAACCCCTTCTTCACTCGTGGCACATGGCTTGCTGATCCCCTACAGAATTTCAAATTTTTCTTCGCGCTTGCAAGACGAGCCGATAGGATGATCCTGGGTATGAACTGTGCGCCTGGAGGGTGTTCTATGAAGACAGCACAAACAGCCAGCTTTCTCCTCGGGTGTAGCCTGCTCATAGCCCTGATCCACACTGCGCTCGTTCCGTCAGCCACCTATGCAGAAACCTATGTGGCGGGGCAGTTCGGCGTGACCCTTCCGCAGAGCCTGAGCAACGGCACGGTCACACAAGATGGATTTGGGGGACTTAGCCTCTCAGATCAGCCCTTAAAAACCTCCGCGATGGTGGGTGCCAAACTCGGACACTACTTCACAAAAGCCCGTTGGCTGGGCATTGAGACCGGATTGTCTTACACCACCCCAAACGTTAAAGAGGGCTCACTCACCTTTTCAGGTCCTGGAGGGTCACAAACAATTACCGGGCTAGCTGGCTTGAGTCAGCGTGTGGTTACCTGGGACATCGCGACCATTATGTTTCGCTATCCAGGGTATCGCCTTCAACCGTATATCGGTATCGGCCCATCCCTCTTCTTCGCAACACTGAAAGGACCTGATGCCCCTCCAGGACAGTCAGCCATCTCATTCGGCTTCAATGCGGAAGGAGGTTTACAATACTACCTCACGCGCCGTTGGACCCTGTTCGGGGAAGGCAAATACAACCGCGTCAGGATGAACTATTCCTCAAACCATAGCGATCCGAACGCTGACCCCTTCGGATTTCGAGCGAACTACAGCGTATTCATCCTCTCCGTCGGTTTCGGCTACCACTTCTGAGTATTGGATCAATCCAGTCCCAGCCCCATCTAGCAACTCAACGCGGTTCCGTGTAGCCTAGGCACGGAGCCGCCCATGAAAATCTGCCCATCCTGCAGACATGAACTTCCTGAGATCAGCCGCTACTGCACGCAGTGCGGCCAACGGCTTCATGCCGACCCCGTTGAGCTTCCCCCGCCGCCGCCACGCGTCGAGCCACAACCGGATCAGCTGAATCTCCAATTTCTTTACGGCATGGTGGCTGCGCTGTCTCTCGCAATCCTGTTCCCACCATGGGAAACCCCAGCGTCACAGGCGCCCGAATTCCTCGGCCTGCATTTCATCTTGACCCCACCGACGCCGGAATCCGTGGTGAGCCGACTCCTGCTGACGATCGAACTCGTCACCATCGCCATCGCCGGACTCTACGGTTCATTTTTCTTCAGACAAAAACCCTGAATCGACAAACGAGATTTCTCATTTTGTCCTGATTCTGCATGCGCAGCCTAGCAGGCGATCACAATGTCCACCCTTCTCACCCACCCAGCTCCAGCGCACCAAGATTCGCCTTCAGTTCCTCTTAGAGGTGGCTGGGATGATCCCCACTGAACGCATCGACCGGCACATTCTGATCGTGCGCGGTCTGCGAGCACAGGAATCACCTCAGTTACCCCGCTATTTTTCAGCAGCCGCTCGAATCAGTCGAGGGCGAGAGTCAAACACTTCGCCGATCCGCCTGACTTCATGAATTCGTCGAGCGGGACAGGGTGGGGGCAATAGCCACGCGCATCGAGGAGCTGTTCGGTACGAGGACAACCGGCTGGGAGCACGACCTGTTTGCCGACGCAGACGGCATTACAGGCAAACTTCAACGCCTCATCTTCTGGGACGGCCAACCTCTGCTCCGGCGCAATCCGCTCGGCAATCGCTGCTTGTCCATACCGGTCGAACGCGGTGGGATAATACAATAGGTCGCCACCACTCAAGGGGCAGAAGCATGTATCCAGATGATAGAACCGGCTGTCTATCAGATCGAGTGGAAGAACCTCTTGGGTAAACCACTCGCTGAGGATCGGGAACGCCCGAATATCCGACCGCTGCCCGTAGCCACCGAACCACTCATCGGGAAAGCCGAGCAGGTCACCGGCCCCTTCAAAGGCTAGTCCTTCCTCCAACGTGAAGATGTCGTACCCATGTGTGCGAAACCAGTCCTCAAAATACACCTCTTCCTTCTGCCGTTCGGCATAGCGAAAACGGCTCAGCACCGCTTTGCGACCCCTTACGACCCCGGCATTGGCCGTGAAGACTAGATCCGGCAGGCCTGGAATCGGCTGCATCCGTTCCAACCGCACGCCCACTTCCTGCTCCAATACCCGCATAAGGTTATGCCACTGACGGACGGCCTGATCCGAATTGACGGCGTTCGAACGGCGCATCCATGGATTAATCTCGTATTCGATGCCGAAATAGTCCGGCGAGCAGACCAGCAAACGACTCATGACTTCCACCCCAACCCGCGCGCCAGCTCGCACAGAAACGACGCGGCGTCCATGACCAGCCCGACTGCCTGAAAACTTCCTCGATCTGCAAGTTTCGTCGGCACGGCCGGATTGACATCGACGCAGACGGAGGGGATCGTGGCAGGCAATAAATTACCCGTTGCCACAGCATGCAACGTCGAGGCGACGAGTAAGGCCAGTCCGATACCGGGGATTGCCGCACGCATGGCGTCCTGGGCTTCTACCGAATCCGTGATCACGCCGGGCAGCGGGCCGTCATCACGGATCGTGCCGGCCATGATGACGAGAGCACCACGCCTGACGCAGGCTGCCATAATTCCGGTCTTGATAACTCCAGACCTGACTGCGGCTTCGATGCTGCCGATGGCCCTGATCCGATTAATGGTTCGCAGATGGTGCTCATGCCCATGCGGCACAACGCGACCAGCCACATGCCCATAGCCGAGGGACGTCCCGTAAAGATCGACTTCCATATCATGAGCTGGCAGCGCATTCCCGCAGAACAAGATATGGATGAATTCTTCCTCGATAAGCCATGTCAGCGCCTCACGCCCTCCGGCGTGAACAATCGCCGGGCCTCCCGCCAACAACACCTTGCTGCCAACTTTCCCCTCTCGGAACTCTGTTCGCAACTGCATGAGGCGCTTGGCGATATCGCCGATAATATGCCCATGAGGCCGCTCGGCCGAAACCTGCGACTCCATGAAGCTGAACACATCCCGGTCACGCGGCCGTTGCAACGGGATCACCCGCACGCCCTCACGACCAGTCACAATCAAATCGCCTCGCTTCACCTGTCCCATTGGAACAGTCCGCGCAGTCAGGCGAACAGGGTCTACGCAAATTCCCACGTCCATCTCGATCCCCTCTACCTCCACCCACTGGTCAAGCACTCGTACCTGGGTAGATAAATGGGTTGTCGCGTAGAACTCGTCGGGGAAAATGCCGTCCGCCGGCGCAGCAGTCAGGCGGCAATCCCGCTCACTCTCGACCGACGCACCGTGGGGTTGAATGGCATGGAGAATCTCGCTGAGCAGCTTCGCAGACGAGGCCTGTACGATGATCCTGGTGCGCGACGGCTCCTCGCGCATCTTACCGATCTGCACGTCCTGGAGATCGAACGTCCCGCCCATCATCAGAATCGTGTCCAGGACCTTCGCCAGGATCAGCGAGTCGATAATGTGCCCTTGCAGAATGACGGTTTCTTGGTCTTGCATCATGGGCCAGACTCCAACCGGATAGGTTCTAGACAAATTCTACCACCCAGCTTCAACCGCTGCAGATCAGACCCTGACTGTGCTCCTAGACTCGCTTCCTCCCAAGCGTGGCCACTCACTTTCAGTTCCTCTCAGGCGTAAATGGGGTGATCCTCGCGCAGGCTGCTCAAAATGACCGTCCAACAAGGCCGCAGGTGAGAAGAAACCGGAGGCGTAGCCTCTTGGCTACGTTGAGGGTTCGTTCGAGCCGAGAACGAAGCTAACGGGCATTTTCAGCAGCCTGCGAGTCGGTTTTCATGAGTTCGCGGAGAACGTTGGTCGCATAGGCACCGGGGGGAAGTGAAAAGGAGAGAGTGAGCACAGTACCCTCTAAGCTCCAGTCCAAATCGGCAAGGGAAGTCCGGAGCGAACGCCGTTCACCGCGAAACCCGCAGGCCTTCGCGGCTTCAGTGAGGCTCTCTGGCGTGGCCCCACTCTCAGAAACCACGGCCCGTTCGATCTCGCCCTGTTCTCCGCTGGCCCACGAGACGCGCGACCCGAAGAGGATGCCGGTGGGACTGATCTCGAACCGGTCGGCCCTGGGCTGTTCCGCCGCAGCATCCTCGACCAGAAAACAGGCGCCATTCTCCATTTTCATGGCCCAGTCTCCATCCAGGATGCGATCAATCCGATCCAGTCGTCTTGCCAACATGTCATTGAAGAAGTGCGACTGATAGGCATTGAGATACCACATGCGCTTGGACCGGCTCAGCTTGTTTCGGCGGGCAGGGTCCGCCAGTAATTCAGCTCCGGTCTGGTAGTTCTGCCCGCTCCGTCCCTGCCGTTGCGGGCCGAAATAGTTCGGCACCCCGCGCCGCACCAGCATGCCCGTGACCAGGGACACCGTCTCGCGGGCGTGGGGGGCGACAGCCCGAATCACCAACCGGAAGTGATTGCCCGCATGGTGCCCTGGACGCAACCGATTGCGATGCCAGCCCAGCACCTCTACGGACAATAGCTGCTCGTCCAATTTCAGTCGCTCCAGCCGGTCAGACGTGACGCCTAGAAGCGAGACCATCTGCGTGGTTACGGCCCTGGCGTCTTTGAGGCCTGCCACACCGATCGCTTGCGCTTTTACCCCCAAGACCGAAGATAGTCGCAGGACGAGATCCGGGGTCGAGAGCAGGCGTTTTCTGATCTTGATGTAGAGATGCTCACCCTCTCCACAAGGGAGATAGAGCGGACGTTCCTCGACCTGGAAGTCTTCCGGAAGAGTCCGCATCTGTCCGCCGATGCCCGGCAGGGCATCGGTCAAAAACGGCATAGTCATCGTGCAACAGGCCCCTTCTTTATTTGCGCGTATTCGCCCTCGCCTCTCGATCAATCTTGATGAGGGGTGCGAGCACTCGCATGCTATACTTTCCCTATGTCTTTTCGACCAGCCCCAGACCAAACGATCTGTTCCGAAGATCATCCCCTGATAGCCCAACGGCCTGAATCCCGCCTGTTAACTGCGGGGATAGTCCTCACCGTTCTGATGTGCATTCTCTTTCCAGGGGACTTGTCAGGCAGAGAGAATACGATTTTCCAACAGTTCACCCAGCACATCGGCCGGCAGATCCACAGAGACAAACAGGCCTTTGCGCAAGCAAACAACTGTGTCTCATGGTTTTATCATAAGGCAAAAACCACGCCTCCCCCGGCCGCGCAGGGAATCAGCTGGAACGCCGCTCCCGCATCCCAGCGAGAAGTGGATTGCCCCCGCTCCTATCCAGGAGGAATGGATGAAGCGCGAGACGATTTTTCCAAGACACAATCATTACTCTCCGTCAGCCTGACCTTCTATGAATTCGCCTTGGTCGCAGACCGGAACGATGACGCGCTCTACAGTCCCGCCGAGCTTCAAGATTTATTCCGCGCGCTCTCTCTCTCCTACGATGACAGGGGTCTGACCCAGAAGCAGGTCACAGCACTCACGGAGCGATTCGACAGCTGGTGCCGCAGCCGCAATATGGACGCCTTGATGCAAGGCATGAGCGATCTCTATGAGCGGGGCTATCGCGTGACCCCCTCCGATCGCGCAGAGCTGGATCGGGTGATGGGATGACGGGGCGCACACGATCCTGGCCGGATCGAGCCCGTTCCTTCATTGGACATTCTCTGAGTGAGCCGCTCTACCGGCTCTTCAGTCTCGTTCCCCACTGGGAAATCGGACTCTCCACCCACGAGATTTCCCAGCTCACCTATGTGCACGGGCCCTTGGCTGGTCGGCGGGCTGTCCATCTGAGCGATCTGCATCTCGACCGTTATCAGTCACGGCATGATCTCATCGTCACTGCCACCGGAGAACTCCAACCTGACTGGATCTTTATCACCGGCGACCTGCTCAACGTGCCGGAGGGACTGCCACATGTGTTTCGATTTCTCGCCGGCTTGCGCGAGATTGCGCCGGTCTTCGTCACCTTAGGCAATCATGATCACTACAGTGGTGTGCCGATCGATCAATATTGCGAACTCGCCGATCGCCACAAGATCACCCTCTTGATCAATCAGGCCACTTTCATTCCCACGGACTGCGGCGAGATCGCCATTGTCGGCGTCGACGATCCCTCGCTCCATCGAGCCGACTTGAGCTGCCTGCCACCGCGCGCACAGAATCGCTTCACCATTTTGCTGGCCCATGCGCCAAACATTCTCGATCAGCTGGAAGACCACCACTCCGTCGATCTGATCCTCTGCGGACATAGCCACGGAGGCCAGTGGCGCATCCCAGGCGTGCCGACGTTCTGGCTCCCGCCGGGCTGCAACGGACGGATCGAGGGGCATCACGGAGCGCCTGGCCGCCGGCTGTATATCAATCGTGGGCTCGGATG